>Ga0233375_1000221_pt1 | contig 32809 bp, 28 predicted proteins | sample ElkDunMinimDraft_10_FD_191539 | JGI IMG/M metagenome (GOLD analysis project Ga0233375, IMG submission 191539) | Fecal eukaryotic communites from dung pellets of Tule Elk in California, USA - Elk Dung E16 | ecosystem: Host-associated > Mammals > Digestive system > Large intestine > Fecal | place...
TCAACTACGGCCTGCTCTCCGGGGCCGTGGAGATCGACCTGGAGGACGGCGAGGTCAGGGCCCGCACCGGGATCGAGCTCGGCGACGCCGAGCTCGACGACGCGGCCTTCGACTCCCTGCTCGAGGCCGCGCTGGTCACGAACCTCGCGCTGATGGACGCCTCCTGGGACGCCCTGCACGACGTCGCGAACGGCCGGGCCGACGCGGCGGCCGCCGCAGCCCAGATCGACTTCTGACCGCTCCGGCGCCCGGGCGACTAGCCCCGGGCCCGCAGCAGGCCGCGCACGTAGGCGGCCTGGCCGGCGTGCTGCAGGTCGTCCGACAGCACGCTGACGAGCCGCACGCCGAGAGTCACCGGCGGGTCCCACGACGTGTCGACCACCCTGTCGAGCGCCGGCGGGTCCACCTCGGCGAGGAGTGCCACCGTCCGGTCGTGGACCGCGGCGTGGTATCCCTCGAGCAGGTCCGGGGCGACCCGCACGGCCGCCACCTGAGCCGCATGGTCCCCGTACCCGGTGTCGGCGACCGGGCGCGGGAGCGCCAACCGCTCGGCCCACCCGTGCTCGACCCACACCTGCGGCAGGTCGAACGCATCGGCCACGTGGTCGTCCTGCACGCGGGTCAGATGCCACACGAGCCACCCGATGGGGTTGGCCCCCGCCTCGGGCGCCCACATGAGGTCGTCGGCGGACGCCCCGCGCAGCACCGCATGGACGACGTCCCGCACCCGTCCGAAACCATCCACCAGCAGGTCGCTCGCCTCAGCCATGCCCTGCACGCTGCCACCGGCCCCCGGGTCCGGCAACACGGCCGCCGCATTCGGCCTGGCCGCGCCGGCAGGACATGATGGAGCAGACCGCCGCGACGTCCGCCGCGGGCTGGTGGGCCGCGACGCCGCGGTCGGCACCGAGAGAGGCGAGGCGCGAACCATGACCGTGATCGACAACGCCGTGTACGTGGACGGGCGCCGCCGCGCCGAGCCCGAGTCGCTCGAGCAGACCTACGAGCTGCTCGCGGCCGAGGGCGGCATGGCGTGGATCGGCCTATACCGGCCCGACGAGGCGGAGATCGCCTCGATCGCACGCGAGTTCGACATCCACCCGCTCGCGGTCGACGACACCATCAAGGCCCACCAGCGGCCCAAGCTGGAGCGCTACGGGGACGTCCTGTTCACCGTGCTCCGACCCGCCCGGTACGTCGACGAGGAGGAGCGCGTCGAGTTCGGCGAGGTGCACGTGTTCACGGGACCGGACTTCGTCGTGACCGTCCGGCACGCCGAGTCCCCGGACCTGGCGAGGGTGCGCGCGCGCATGGAGTCGGAGCCGGAGCTGCTGCGGCTCGGGCCGGAGGCCGTGCTGTACGCGATCCTCGACCAGGTGGTCGACGAGTACGCGCCCGTGGTCGAGGGGGTGCGCAACGACATCGACGAGATCGAGGACGACGTGTTCGCCGGCAGCCCGGACATCTCCCGGCGCATCTACCAGCTGTACCGCGAGGTGATGCTCTTCCAACGCGCCACCCACCCCCTGGTGCGCACCCTCGCGGCGCTGCGCGCCGGGTTCGACAAGTACGGCGTGGACGCCGACCTGCGTCGCCACCTGCGTGATGTGGAGGACCACGTCGAACGGGTCGTGGAGCGGGTGGACTACCACCGGGCGCTGCTGCAGAACGCCTTGACGGTCAACGCCACCGTGGTGACCGAGCGCCAGAACGAGGAGATGCGCGCGATGACGCGCGCGAGCCTCGTCCAGAACGACGAGGTCAAGAAGATCTCGGCGTGGGCGGCGATCCTCTTCGCGCCCAGCCTGGTCGGCGGGATCTACGGCATGAACTTCGAGAACATGCCCGAGCTCGACTGGCCCCTCGGGTACCCGATGGCGCTCACGCTCATGGCGACCTGCTCGGCCGCCCTGTACGGGTTCTTCCGCCACCGCAAGTGGCTCTGAGGACGGCCTCCCCGCCCTCGTCCTGCGCGCGCCGTGCGAGGGCGGCGGACGTAGCCTGAAGCCACGCAGGGTGGAAGTGAGGGGGCACACATGACACCACCCACGGCTTGCTCTCGGGCGCGCCTACCCGATCGGCCGGCGCGCCCGGCCGCCGAGGCGCGCACCGACTGACCTTCGCCGTCACGCCGCCGTCCGTCGACGGCGCCGTGCTTGCTCCTGCCGCCGCGTCGGCCGGAGGCCCTCTCCCCCGCCACAGCCAGCGTCCGCGCGCCGTCAGCCGCGCCCACCCGGTGGGCGCCGCGGCGGCGACCGGGCGATCGTCCGCACGAGGCCCCGACAAGGGCCGCAGGAGGGTGAGATGTCGACCAACGAGAGCCTCAACGAGAGCCTGAACGCCTCCGACCCGATCTTCGCGCGCCGCGGGGAGGGCACCGTCTCGTCGCGGACGTCCCTCGAGGAGGACTCGATGCTGCCCGCGACGGCGTACCAGATCGTCCACGACGAGACGATGCTCGACGGCAACGCCCGGCTCAACCTCGCCACCTTCGTCGGGACCTGGATGGACGACCACGCCATCCGGCTCTACAACGACGCGTTCCAGAAGAACATGATCGACAAGGACGAGTACCCGCAGACCGCCGCGATCGAGCAGACCTGCTGGAAGATGCTCGCCGACCTGTGGCACGCCCCCGACCCCTCGACGACGACCGGGTGCTCGACGATCGGCTCCTCGGAGGCCTGCATGCTCGGGGGCCTGGCGCTGAAGCGCCGCTGGCAGGAGGCCCGCCGCAAGGACGGGAAGCCCACCGACCGCCCCAACCTGGTGATGAGCTCGGCGGTCCAGGTGTGCTGGGAGAAGTTCTGCAACTACTGGGACGTCGAGCCGCGCCTCGTGCCGATCACCGAGGAGCACAAGACGCTCGACGGGCACGACCTGGACAAGTACGTCGACGAGAACACGATCGGCGTCGTGTCGATCATGGGCGTGACGTACACCGGGATGTACGAGCCCGTGCGGCAGGTCGCCGAGGCGCTCGACCGCATCCAGGAGCAGACCGGGCTGGACATCGCCATCCACGTGGACGGCGCCTCGGGCGGCATGATCGCGCCGTTCCTCCAGCCAGACCTGGAGTGGGACTTCCGGATCGAGCGGGTGCACTCGATCTCCACCTCGGGCCACAAGTACGGCCTGGTGTACCCGGGGCTGGGCTGGGTGGTGTGGCGTGACAAGCAGTACCTGCCCGAGTCGTTGGTCTTCTACGTGAGCTACCTGGGCGGCGACATGCCGACGTTCGCCCTGAACTTCTCCCGTCCGGGCGCACAGGTGCTGCTGCAGTACTACCTGTTCCTGCGGCTGGGCCGGAAGGGGTACTTCGAGGTGCAGAAGGCGTCCCAGGACGTCGCGCTGTTCCTGTCCAAGGGCATCGCGGAGCTGGGGCCCTTCGAGCTGTGGAACGACGGCAGCGACATCCCCGTCTTCGCGTGGCGCCTCAAGGACGGCTACACCGACAAGTGGACGCTCTACAACCTGCAGGACCGTCTGCGCACTCGCGGCTGGCTCGTGCCGGCGTACCCGCTCCCGGACGACCTCGCCGATGTGACGGTGCAGCGCATCGTCGTGCGCAACGGGCTCAGCATGGACCTGGCCGCGCTGCTGCTCAACGACATCAAGACGCAGGCGCAGTACCTCGACGGGCTCGAGGGCGCAGTGCCGCAAGAGGCCCAGCAGTCGGCGTTCCACCACTGAGCCGGGCCGGTGCCGTTCGGGCGGGCGCCGTCGCCGGGAACCGGCGACGTGCCCGACTCGGAGGTGGCGGGGGTGGTCCACCCCGTCACCTCCCGGTCGAGGGCCCGCCCGCGGCGTCGGGATCGGCCCGGCCGCGTGCGGGGGACGTCCCGGCTGGCTTTGGTGTCGGTGGTGGGCGTGGTCACGCTGGGCGCGGCGCCCACCATGGCCGCCTACGGGCTCGGGGCGGTGCCGCTCGTGCTGGTGCCGGCCGCGCTCTTCCTCGTGCCGGCCGCGCTGGTCGTGGCGGAACTGGGCAGCACCTGGCACGGCGGGGTCCACGCCTGGGTGCGCGAGGGACTCGGGCCGCGGTGGGGGCTGGCGGCCGGCTGGCTGCAGTGGGTGCAGGGCGTGGTCCGCATGCCCGTGCTGCTCGCGTCCGCCGCCGCCAGCCTGGCCCTCGCCGTGCTCGACCCGGGCCTGGCGAGCAACGGCGCGTACACGGGCCTGATGGTCGTGGCGCTCTTCTGGGCGGTGACGCTCGCGGTGTCACGGCGCGGGGCGCTCGTCGGCCGGTGGGCCGCGTGGGCGGGGCTCCTGGGCGTGGTGGTCCCGGTGGCGCTGCTCACCGTCCTCGGCCTCGGGTGGCTGGCCACCGGCGAGCGTTCCGCCGTGAGCTTCGAGGCCGCGCAGCTCGTGCCGCCCCTCACCGGCGCCTCCTCGATCGTCCTCGTGATCACCGGCGTCCTCGCGTTCACCGGGCTCGAGGTCGGCGCCGCGCAGGTCGGCGGTCCGCAGGTAGGCAGTCCGCAGGCCGGCGGCTCGCAGCTCGGTGGCGCGCAGGTTCGTGGCGGCGGCGAGCCTGCACGCGGGCTGCCCCGCGCCGTCGCGGCGGCCGCGGCCGCCGTGGTGGCGGCACTCGTGCTCTCGTCGCTGGCGATCTCCGTCGCTGTGGAGGAGGGCGACCCCGGCCTGACCTCCGTGAACCTGGCGCTGCAGCGCTATCTCGAGCACTTCGGCGTGGCGGCGGCCGTCCCCGTGGTGTCGGCCCTGCTGGCGGTCGGGGCCATCGGGTCGGTGCTCGTGTGGGCTGCGGGCCCCAGCAGCGCCCTCGCCGCGGCCGGACGGGAGGGCCTCCTCCCCCACCCGCTGCAACGCTCGGGGCGACGCGGCTCGCCTCGGGCGATCTTGCTGCTGCAGGGCGTCGTCGTCACGGCGCTCGCCGCGCTGTTCGCGCTGGCCCCCGACACCTCCACCGCGATCGCCCTCGTCCTCGCGACGGCGTTCGCGCTCTACCTCCTCATGTACATGATGATGTTCGCCGCGGCCCTGGCACTGCGGCGCACCCGTCCTGACGTGGTGCGCGGGTTCCGGGCGCCGGCGCTCCCGCTCGTGGCCGGGATCGGCTTCCTGACGTCGCTCGTGGCGTTCCTGGCAGCCTTCATCCCGCCCACGGGCACGCAGGTCGACATCGACGCCTACGCGTGGACCGCCTCGGCCCTCGTGGTGGCGGTGGGCGCCCCGCCGTTCGTGCTCTACGCGCTGCGCCGCTCGTCGTGGGACCGCCGCACGCCGGCCGAGCGCGCCCGGGACGCCCGCCTCGCGCTGGTCCGGACGTCACTGTGACAGGTCGTCCGGCGTGTGCCACGGGGGGTTGAGCAGGTTGGCGGTCCGCTGCAGCCGCCCTTTGCGGTCCGTCCACGTGATGGTCGCCTGCCCGGCCACGAGGTTCGCGGTGAGAGTCGTCCGATGCTCCCCCTGCGTCCACGTCATGGTGATGACGGCGCCGGACCCGCCGGAGTCGAAGTCCCCGGTGAACGCCGGATGGGCGTTGCGGAACCGGATCAGCTCGAACAACGCCGCCACCACGGGGCGGGCGAGGTGCTCCTCGACGTCGGGCGTCAGGTAGCGCCCGCGGTTGATGTCCCGTCCCACGCCGGTCTGCGCCAGCAGCGCCAGGTCGTTGTGCCCCGCGAGGAGCCCCACGTAGTAGACCTGCGGCAGGCCCGGCGTGAAGAACTGCAGCGCGCGGGCGAGCAGGTAGCGGTGGTCATCGCGGCCCAGGGCGTCGTAGTAGGTCGTGTTCACCTGGTAGATGTCCACGTTGGACGCGGAGCGGCCGGTGGACAGACGCGACTCCTGGCCGGCGCGCTCGTAGATGCCCTCGACGACCCGGTCGATCTGGTCGGGCGCGAGGAGCCCGGGCTGCCTGCTGCCGTGGCGTGAGGGGCCCACGTCGATGACCCCGATCCCGTCATGGGTGTCCAGCACGGTCACGCAGTTGTGGGGCCGGATCCCCAGCCAGCGGCGCAACGGGTCGCCGTCGCCGGTGTACAGGCTGTACAGCACGAGCGGCGGCAGGGCGAAGTCGTAGACCCAGTCGGCAGCCGCGGCCAGCTCCACCTGCAGCGCGTAGTGGGTGTGCGCCTCGGCGAGGACCTCCATGCCGAGCTCGTGGGCCCGCGCGGTGATCCGGCGGATGAACTCCATCGTCGCCGGGGTCATGAAGCACGTGGTGCCGGCCGTCTTCACGACGTAGCCCACGGCGTCGAGCCGGACCATGCTGACCCCGGCCCCCGCGAGGGCGCGCAGCACCTCGTCGATGTAGGCGTCGGTCTCGGCGTCGGCCACGTCGAGGTCGACCTGGTGCTCGGTGAACGTGGTCCACACGAGCCGGCGCTCCTCTCCCCAGGGCATGACCGTGAACGGGATCCCCGGGCGGGGGCGGTAGATGGCCAGCAGGTCCGACTCCGAGGCCCCCTCCGGGAACACGCTGCCCAGGGTGAGGAACATCCCGGCGTGCTCTGAGGCATCGCCCCGCGCGACCGTGTCCAGGAACTGCGGCGACTGGGCGGACATGTGGTTGGCGATGACGTCGGCGACGACCTCGTACCTGCTCGCGAGGTCTCGCACGTCCTCCCAGTCGCCCAGCCGCGGGTCGACCTGCGTGTGGTCGACGGGGTCGAAGCCCCCGTCGGCGCCGTCGAACGGGATGTAGAACGGGAGCAGGTGCACCCCCTCGAAGACGTCCCGCAGGAGGGGCCCGTCCAAGAGCCTCAGCAGCCCGGCGATGGTGGCGCCGAACCGGTTCGGGTAGACGATGAGCTGGACGCCGCGCCTCCGGCGCGGCCTGCGCTCGGCAGCGCCGCCCACCAGGCCCTCAGACCGGCTCGTCGAAGATGGCCGCGTCCACAGGCCTCCGCGTGCTCCGATCCATGCCGCCCCCTGTCGATCAGCCGCCGGGCGATGACCGGCGTCCCCCTGCGCCCGCTGAGGCCGCACTTGCGACGATACCGCCCGGCAACAGACCCGCCAGCGGGCTCCGCTCAGGACGCGCCGGCCGTGCCCAGCCGGTCCGCGAGCGCGATGGCGTCGTGCGGGGCGTGGGCCTTGGCGTCGTTGTCGAAGTAGACGAACACGTCCCGGCCCTGGGGCCGGTGGGCGGCTGGCGAGGTGAGGAGCGGCGCTCCGACGTCGCCGTCCCCGGCGCGCCATCCGCGCACGCGCCCGGCCCAGAGGTCGAGCGCGTCGTCCGTGTACCCGCTGGCGTAGAGCTCGGTGTCGCCGTGCAGCCGGACGTACACGAAGTCCGCGGTGACGTCGAAGAGCGCGGGCCACCGCCCTGGGCTGTCGGCGACCACCAGGGCGACGTCGTGCTCGCGCAGCTGGTCGACGAACCCCGGGACGGCGTACGAGGCGTGCCGCACCTCCAGGGCGTGCCGCACCGGCCGGTCCGCGTCCGTGGTGGTCAGCGCCCGCCCGTCGAGGCGCTCGTCGTGGCGTTCGGCGAGCAGGGCCGCCTCCGCCGTGGAGCGGGGCAGCAGCCTCAGGAAGCCCGCGATCCTCTCGGGCTCGTACTGCAGGCTCGGCGGCAGCTGCCAGAGCACGGGCCCGAGCCGGCTGCCGAGAGCGAGCACGCCCGACGCGAAGAAGTTGGCCAGTGGCACGTCGACGTCCACGAGCCGTTTCATGTGCGTGATGAAGCGGCCGCCCTTGACGGAGAACGTGAAGTCCTCGGGCGTCTGCTCGGCCCACGCCTGGTAGCTGGCCGGGCGCTGCAACGCGTAGAACGAGCCGTTGACCTCGATCGAGCCGAGCCGCTGCGCGGCGTAGGCGAGCTCTTGGCGGTGGGGCAGCCCGCGGGGGTAGAACGCGCCGCGCCACGGCGCGTAGTTCCAGCCGCTGATGCCCACGCGGGGCGTCGCCGTGCTGGCCGGGCGCCCTGGTCCGGTCTCCTGGATGCCCACTGCGGCGCTCCTTGGCTGGTGGTCCGGGCTTGGCGGGACCAGCGTCGCGCCCTGGCGTGCGGGGCGCCACCGGGGCGCGATCGGACGGTCGGTGGCGGAGCCGCCGCGCTCGGCGCGCGCGCGACCAGGGCCGGGCCTAGCGTCAGATGCGACCGCGCCGCGAGGACGTCACCGGGAGGGACCATGCAGAGCAGTCAGCCGCCGGCCCGCAGTCGGGCTCCGCGTCATCGTGTGGTGGTGGTCGGCTCCGGCTTCGGCGGCCTGTTCGCGACGAAGGCGCTGGCCCGGGAGGACGTCCTGGTCACGGTCGTGGCCAGCACGGGATACCACCTGTTCCAGCCGCTGCTCTACCAGGTCGCCACGGGGGTCCTCTCGGTCGGGGAGGTGGCGCCGGCCACCCGCGAGGTGCTGCGCCGCCAGCGCAACGCCCGTGTGCTGCTCGGCACGGTCACCGAGATCGACCTGGCCACCCGCACCGTCGTCTCGGAGTCACCGGCGGGGACGCTGCGCACGCCCTACGACTCGTTGATCGTGGCCGCGGGCTCCACGCAGTCGTACTTCGGCCGCGACGAGTTCTCCGAGTACGCGCCGGGGATGAAGAGCGTCGACGACGCGCTGGAGCTGCGCGGGCGGATCTTCGGGGCCTTCGAGCTCGCCGAGGTGCGAGCCCAGGACCCGGCGACCACGGCCGCGGAGCTGCGCGCGCAGCTCACCTTCGTGGTGGTGGGCGCCGGGCCCACGGGCGTGGAGATGGCGGGGCAGATCGCCGAGCTGGCGCACCGCGCGCTGCGGGGCAACTTCCGCAGCATCAACCCCTCCCATGTGCGGATCGTCCTGGTGGACTTCGCGGACGCGGTGCTGGGCCCGTTCGACCCGCGGCTGCGCGACCGTGCCGCCGCGCACCTGGAGTCCATGGGCGTCGAGCTGCAGCTCGGGCAGCGCGTGGTCGGTGTCGACAGGGAGGGCGTGGACCTCGAGACGGCGGACGGCACGCGGACCCGCATCGAGACCCCCACCAAGATCTGGGCGGCGGGCGTCCAGGCGTCGCCGCTGGGCGCGAGCCTGGCGGAGCAGTCGGGGGCGGAGACGGATCGCGCGGGCCGGGTCCGGGTGCTGCCCGACTGCACGCTGCCCGGGCGCCCCGAGGTCTTCGTGGTGGGCGACATGCTGGCCCTGGAGGGCGTCCCCGGCCTGGCGCAGGCCGCGATGCAGAGCGCCGAGCACGCCGCCGACCAGATCGGGCGCCGGTTGCGGGGCGAGCCCACGGGCCAGGCCTTCGTGTACAACGACAAGGGCAGCATGGCCATCGTCTCGCGGTTCTACGCGGTGGCCGAGCTGGCCGGGCGCAAGGTCTGGGGCCTGCCCGCCTGGGCCCTGTGGCTCGCGGTGCACCTCGTGTACCTCATCGGCTTCAAGAACCGCCTGACGACGCTGCTGCACTGGGCCGTGAGCTTCGTGGGCAGCGGGCGCTCGGAGCGGACGGCCACGCGCCAGCAGGTGATGGCCCGCCTCGCGATGCTCGAACGCGAGAAAGAGGGCCCGGGGACGAACCCGCCGCCCACACTGTGACACCGCCCCACCCGGGCGGCGCCGTCGCCCGGTCGTGGCGCAGGCGTCGGCGCGGCGGCTCAGTTGCCGCGGTGGTCCTGGACCGCGAGCCGCGGGCCGCGCCGTGGCGCGCGAGCGGCGCCTGACAGCAGCAGCAGGCGCACCACGCGCTGGCGGTGGGGGCGGAACGGCTCGAGGAGCTCGAGCATCCGCTCGTCGTCGACCCGCTGGCCCGCGAGCGCCCAGCCCACGTGGTCGGCGAGGTGGTAGTCGCCCACCGAGACCGCGTCGGCGTCGCCGAGCGCGCGCTGGGCGGTCTCCGCCGCGGTCCAGACCCCGACCCCCGGCACGAGGCGGAGCCGCGCGCGGGCGAGGGCGGGCTCCAGGGTGGACGCCTCCTCGAGCCGGGCCGCGACGCTCGCGCACTCGCGCACGGTGCGGGCTCGACGCGGGTCGACACCGGCGCGGTGGAAGTCCCACGACGGGATCTCCAGCCACCCTCGGGCGTCGGGGGCGACCCGCATGCCCTGCGGGGCTGGACCGGGCGCCTCCTCCCCGTGGCGGGCGAGCAGCCAGCGCCACGCGTCGTGCGCGGTGCGCAGGATCACGCGCTGCTCGAGCACGGCGGGGACGAGGGCCTCCAGCACCCGGCCGGTGCGGGCCATCCGCAACCCTGGGTGGCGGCGGTGGGCCGTGCGGACCAGCTCGTGCCGGGGCGTGAAGCCGCTCAGGTCGTCCCGCGCGCCGAGCAGGTCGGGGGTGGCGGCCAGCGCCTGCGACGCCCCGGGCCCCCACGCGTCCACACGGACGTGGCACGGCGACACCTGGGCGATGCGGCAGGTGGCGGGGCCCGCGGGCATCCGGGTGGTGCGCCAGACGGCGCCGTCCGCGGTCCGCTGGAACGTCGGGTCGAACCGGCCACGGGACAGCGGGGCCAGGGTCAGCCGCACGTCCACGGCCTCCGCCAGCTCCAGCAGCATCCCCTCGGCGTCCACCGCACCATGCTCACACGGCCCGCTGGGCCGTCCGCCCCCGCCTGCCTGGACCGTCCCGCGGGCAGGCCGCGCGGCGGGCGGGGCCGGCGGCGCCGGTGCATGCTGGACGTGCGCGGCCACGGCTCGCGAGGCGCGGCCGTCCGCGCCGGCCCGGCTGCGGGACGACCGCGACGACCGCGACGACGAAGGAGGGTGACGTGGCTCCCGACGACACCAGCGACCCCCGACCGGCGCCGCCCGAGGCGCGCCCGGTGCTGTACGTGCTGTGCTTCGCACTGCTGATGCTGGGGTTCTGGCTGATCTCGCTCGGCTTCACCAGCGCCAACGGCTGGGTGTTCGGCGCGGGGATCTTGAGCTGCACGCTCGCCTTCTTCATCCCCGTGGCGATCGGCGACCGGGATCGCGGCTGAGGGCCCTCGGGCCGCCGGCCGGGGTGTCGGAGCCGGTGGCCGGGCCGCGGACGGCGGAGACTACGGGCATGCCCACGCCTGACGGAGCCGGTTGGCCCGGACTCACCCGCCCTGAGCACTCCCACTGGTACATCGAGCGCTTCCGCGCGATGGCCGCCGCCGGGAAGGACCTGGCGGGCGAGGCGCGCCTCGTCGACGCGATGGTGGACCGCGGCGCCCGCATCCTCGACGCGGGCTGCGGGCCCGGCCGGGTGGGCGCGGAGCTGCACGCGCGCGGGCATCGCGTGGTCGGCGTCGACGTGGACCCGCTGCTGATCGACGCGGCGCTGCAGGACCACCCCGGCCCGCGGTGGCTCGTCGCGGACCTGGCGACGCTCGACCTCGCGGCCCTGGGCGAGGACGAGCCCTTCGACGCGGCGGTGCTGGCCGGCAACGTGATGCCCTTCCTGGTGCGGGGCACGGAGTCCGCGGCGCTGCGACGGGTGGGGGCGGGCGTGTCGCCGGACGGCTTCGTGGTGGTCGGGTACCAGGCGGCGCGGCTCCCGCTGCCCGTGTTCGACGCCGCCGTCGCCGATGCCGGGCTCCGCGTCGAGCACCGCTTCGCCACGTGGCAGCTGGGCGCGTGGCACGAGGACGCCGACTTCGCGGTGAGCGTGCTGCGCCACGCCTGACCTACCCCGGAGGCAGGCGACGCCCTGGCGTCCCTCCGATGTGCGCAGCGGGCCGCCGCGGCGCATCGTGGGAGAGGTCAGCGGAGCCTGCGTCGGAGGAGAGCCCATGGACACCGCCGCACCGGTGGTCGTCGCGATCGACGGTTCGCCGCACAGCGCGGAGACGCTGCGCTGGGGCGTGGACGAGGCCGCGATGCGTGGCGCCGGCGTCCTGGTGGCCCGCGCGTACCAGGAGCCGCAGGAGCTGACGGCGTGGGGCTGGTACCCCTACTTGCCGGGCGACGTCCCGCTCGACGCGGAGGCGAGGGACAGCCTCGCCTCCGCGGTCCGGGCGGCACGGGAGCGCCACCCCCAGCTCCACATCGAGGGGCGCCTCCTGCACGGGCCCACCGTGCCCCTGCTGCGCGCGCTCACGCCCGAGGCCCAGCTGCTCGTGATCGGCGGCGGGGAGCGCGCGCCACGCCTTCCGCTGGGGTCCGTGACCGGCCACATGGCCGCGCACGCGGAGTGCCCTGTCGCGGTCGTGCGGGGCGTTCCCGCCGGCGACGCCCACGGGCCGGTCGTGGTGGGCGTCGACGGCTCATCCGCGTCGATCGCGGCTGCCGAGGCCGCGGCCCGGGAGGCCGTGATGCGGTCCGTCCCGCTGATCGTCGTGCACGCGCGGCCGACGATCGCCGAGCCGTACGGGCACGGGGTCCAGCTGCCCCCGGTGGCTGGCTCGGGGGCCTCGCCCGACGACCCGGCGCATCAGCGGGCGACCGAGGTCGCCGACGCGCTCCGGTCCGCAGAGCCCGCCCTCGAGGTGCGGGTCGTCCTGGTGGACGACGCGCCGGCGCATGCGGTGCTGTCCGCCGCTCCCGAGCCCCAACTCGTGGTGGTGGGCTCGCGCGGGCTCGGCAGCTTCCGCGGGATGCTGATGGGCTCGGTGAGCAACGAGGTGGTGCGGCGCGCCTCGGGGACCGTGCTGATCTCGAGGGAGCGCGGGCCGGCCGCGCAACACTGACGCCCGCACCGCCGCCGCCACGATTCGGGGCCGACGGCAGGGCGGTCACCGATCGCGGCGCACCCCGCGCGCCGGCTCGGCCGTCCACGGGTCCGCCGGCCACGCGTGCTTGGGGTAGCGCCCCCGCAGCTCGGCGCGCACCTGGGGGTAGCCGGTGGCCCAGAACGACTCCAGGTCGGCGGTGACGGCCGCCGGGCGCCGCGCCGGGGACAGCAGGTGCAGCAGGACCGGGGCACGGCCGCCGGCGATCCGCGGGGTCCGGCGCCACCCGAACACCTCCTGCAGCCGCACCGCCAGCACCGGCTGGTCGCCGCTGTAGTCGAGGCGGATGTGCGACCCGCTGGGGACCTCCAGCCGCTCCGGGGCGAGCTCGTCGAGGCGGGCGGCCTCCGGCCAGGGCAGCAGCCGGCGCAGCGCGGCGCGCACGTCGATCCGCTGCAGGTCGCGGGCGCCCCGCACCCGGGCCAGGTCCGGGCCGAGCCAGCGGTCCACGTCCGCGAGCAGGGCCGCGTCGCTGACGTCGGGCCACGGGTCGCCGAGCGTGGAGCGCAGGAACGCCAGCCGCTGGCGCAGCTCGACCGCGCCCTCCCTCCACGGCAGCATCGCCAGGCCCTCCCGGTCGAGCCCGTCGCGCACCGCCGCGGCGACGAGGGCCCGCGGCGGGTCCGGGAGTCGCGCCGAGCTCAGCTCGATGGCGCCCAGGGACACCGTCCGCCGGGCGACGACCTGCCCGTCCGCCCAGGCGACGGACTCGTCCTCGTGCCAGAGCGCCGCGGCGGCCTCGGTGGCCAGGTCCTCGTCGAGGGGCGCCGCGGAGCGGATCGTGGCGTCGCGCCGGCCGGCCCCGCGATCGGCGTCCGCCACGGCGAGCCATCCGAGGCCGCGCAGCGGCGAGTGCTCCGCGGGCAGCACCGCGCCGGTGCCGGAGGCCATGAGGTACGACGACCCGCCCGGGCGCAGCCTGGCCACCCGCTCCGGGTGCGCGAGGGCGACGACCAGCCCGGTGGCGAGGTCGTCCGTCAGGTCCCGTGGAGGCGAGGAGCCGGCGCCCGCGCCCAGGGCGCGCTGCAGCCTGCGGACCTCCTCGGCCCATCCCGTGGACGACGCCTCGGGCCCGCCACGGCGCAGCGATCGCAGTGCCGCCACCAGGTCGCCGCCAGGCGCCCGGACGTCGACCGACAGCATCGCGACGACCTCGGCGGCACGCCTGGGCCCCACCAGCCCTGAGGCGTCGATCAGCGCCCGTGCCAGCCTCGGGTCCGCGCCGATCCGGGAGATGGCCCGTCCTCGCGCGGTGACCGCTCCGTCGGGGCCGACGGCGCCGAGGGCCTCGAGGGCCTCCCGCGCCGAGGCCATCGCGGCCGGCGGGGGCGCGTCCATCAACGCCAGGCCGGCGCCGTCGGGGCTCCCCCAGCACGCCAGCTCGAGCGCGAAGCCCGTGAGGTCGGCCGTCATGACCTCGGGCTCGGGGTGCTCTGCCAGCTGGGCCTGCTCCGCCGGCGACCAGCACCGGTACACGGCCCCCGGGCCCTCGCGCCCGGCGCGCCCCGCCCGTTGGCGGGCCCCGGCCCGGCTCACGTTGACGGTGACCAGCCCGGCCAGCCCTCGGCGATGGTCCATCCGGGGTTGGCGCGCGAGCCCCGCGTCGACCACCACGCGCACGCCCGGCACGGTCAGCGACGACTCCGCCACCGCGGTCGACACCACCACTCGCCGGCGACCGCCGGGCGTCAGCGCGAGGTCCTGCTCTCGGTGCGGGAGCCTGCCGTGCAGCGGGCGCACGTCGGCGTCGACGCCGGCCAGCCGCCTGGCGACCCCGTTCACCTCACCGGCGCCGGGCACGAAGACGAGCACGTCGCCGTCCCGCTCGGCCAACGCGTCGCGCACGCACGCCGCGACGTGGTCGAGGAAGGCCGGGGTGACGCCGCGGTCGTCGGTCCGTCTGACCCGCGGCGGCGGCGGGCGCCACAGCTCGTCGACCGGGTGCAGCGACCCGCTCGCCTCCACCACGGGGGCCGGGGCCCCGTCGGCGATCACCTCCGCCGTCCGGACCGCCTCGACGGTCGCGGACATGGCGACGAGCACCAGGTCCTCGCGCAGGTGCGCGCGGACGTCCACTAGCAGCGCCTGGGCCAGGTCCGCGTCGAGGCTGCGCTCGTGGCACTCGTCGAGGACCACCGCCCCGACGCCCGCCAGCTCGGGGTCGTGCTGCAGGCGGCGCAGCAGCACCCCGGTCGTCACCACCTCGACCCGGGTGCGCGGGCCGGAGCGGCGCTCGCCGCGCACCGCGTACCCGACAGTCTCCCCGACCGGCTCCCCGAGCAGGCTCGCGAGCCTGCGCGCCGCCGCCCGCACGGCGAGGCGACGGGGCTGGGTGACCACGACGCGGCCGTCGACCGCCGCCGCCAGGGCGAGCGGCGCCAGCGTCGTCTTCCCGGTGCCGGGCGGCGCCTGGACCACGGCCAGGCCGCGATCGCGCACGGCGCCCAGCAGGGCGGGCAGGCAGGCGACCACCGGGAGGTCTGGCGGATCGGCGAGCAGCCGTGCGAGGGGGTCGTGGTGCACAGGGGAAGTCTGCCCCGCCCGCCGGGGAGCCCGGCACGCCGCGCGCCGGGCTGGGCCCGCGGGTCAGCCGGCCGGCCACCCGCACGCCTGCCCGAGGAACGCGTGGAGCGCCTCACGGGCGATATCGGGCAACGGCAGGTAGAACACCGGCTGCGCCACCCCGTCGACACTGGCCCGCACCGGCATCTGCGCGCCACGCTTGTCCTCGGCCACGGCGTGCGGGTCGCACCTGGCAGGCGTCGCCTCGAGCGTCGCCGCGACCGGCCCGCCGGCCGCGCTGGACAGGCCCGGTGCCCACTGCGGGCCACCGACGGGTGAGAGCAGCGTGGTGCCGTCAACCGCCTGGACCTCGACGAGGGGGCCTCCCGGCACCGGGTCCAGGCGCAGCGTCAGTCGCGCCCGGGCGCCTTCGACGACCTCGAGCCCGGGCGACCAGGAGAGCCGGGCCCCTCGGGCCACGGCCTCGGCAGCGCAGTCCTCGCCCCACCGGCTGCTGAGCACGTCGTCAGGGTCGGCCGCGGCGTCGATGCCGTGGGCCAGCACCACCCGCGGAGCCGCCCCCGCGCTGGCGCCGTCGCCGAGCTCGAGGGTGAGGACGTCGGCTGCCGCCGGGTGCTCGCACCGGGGCTCGCCGAGCCGCATCCGCACGGTCGCGGACCCGCCTGGCGCCGCGGTCGCCGAGCCCAGCGAGCGCGCGGGGGTGGCCCACCGCGGGCCCGTGATCTGCGCCGCCGCCACGACGACCTCGACCGCGGACTCGTTGGCCACGACCACCCGCACGATCCGGTCGCCCCACTCCACCCGCGCCTGGCCTACCTCCACGGAGACCCCGGGCGGCAGCGGCACGGGGGTGGCGTCCACGCCCTGCGACGGGGACGCTGACGGCGAGGCCGCGCCCAGCGGCGGGGATGACGGCCCCTCGCACGCCGCCAGCCCGGCGGCGAGCCCCACCAGCGCGAGGGCGGCGGCCACCCGGGCGGCGGGTCGGCGGGCGCGCGGCTCCATACCCGGCATGCTGCACCGCCCGGCGCCGGAGCGCGAGCACCGGGCCTGCGGGACGCCACCGGTCCAGGGAGGCCAGAGCGCGCCGGGCGGTGCGGACGCGACACCCCCCACGTTCCCGTGGCATGGTCGGGGCATGGTGACCAGCATCGACAGCCCCTCCCCTGCGCCTGCGGAGCCCGACGAGCTCGTGGTGCTGCTCGACGAGGCGGGACAGCCGATCGGCACGGCCCCCAAGGCCACGGTGCACACCGACTCCACGCCGCTGCACCTGGCGTTCTCGTGCTACGTCTTCGACACGGACGGTCTCCTGCTGATGACGCGCCGTGCCGTCGACAAGCCGACGTTCCCCGGGGTGTGGACCAACAGCTGCTGCGGCCACCCGGCGCCCGGGGAGCCGATCGAGGACGCCATCGCCCGGCGCCTGCGCTCCGAGCTCGGCATCACCCATGTCGAGGACCTGCGTCCCGTCATCCCGGAGTTCCGCTACCGGGCCGTGATGGACAACGGGGTCGTGGAGAACGAGATCTGCCCGGTGTACGCCGCGGTCGTCCCGGTCGGAGCCCAGGTCACGCCCGATCCCACGGAGGTGGAGGAGCACCGGTGGGCGACGTTCGCGGAGTTCCGCCGCCTGGCCCAGATCCCGGGCCGGATCAGCCCTTGGGCCACGCTCCAGGTCGCCGACGCCGACCGCTGGGGCGCCTAGCCCTTGTCGCCCGCGCTCGACAGCCGCAGAATCGGGAGAGACAGGGACATCTCGCCCGCCATGTGACCTCTCGGCGGCCGCGCTGTCCGGCTCCTCTGCAGGCAGGACACCGACATGGCGCCGATCTCCCGAGGCTTCACCGGCCAGGCCCGCCAGCTCGCCCCGGACCTGCCCCCCGGCCAGTACCTCACGCAGGACTTCCCCGTGCTGTCCGCAGGGCCCACGCCCGCCGTCAGCGAGCAGGACTGGACGCTGATGGTCGCCGACGAGTCCGGCGCCGAGGTCGCGTGGGACTGGCAGGCGTTCCAGGCCCTCCCCCAGCAGGACATCGTGGTCGACCTGCACTGCGTCACCCGCTGGTCCAAGCTCGGCACCGCGTGGCGCGGTGTGGCGGTCGACGAGCTGCTGGCCGACGTGGAGACGACGGCCGAGCACGTCGTCGCCCACTGCTACGGCGGGTACACCACCAACCTCCCCCTCGAGGACCTGCTCGACGGCCAGGCGTGGGTGGTCCACGCCTACGACGGCGAGCCGCTCCCACCCGAGCATGGCGGCCCCGCGCGGCTCCTGGTGCCCCACCTCTACCTGTGGAAGAGCGCCAAGTGGCTGCGCGGCCTCACGCTCACCGTGGGCGACGAGCCCGGGTTCTGGGAGACGGCCGGCTATCACAACGAGGGGGACCCATGGCGGGAGCAGCGGTACTGGGGCGACTGACCTGGCTCGAGGCCACCGTCACCGACCTCGCGGAGGAGACGCCGACCACGCGCCGGGTGACCCTGGACGTGGAGGGCTGGGACGGGCACGTGCCGGGCCAGCACGTGGACGTGCGCCTCACAGCGCCCGACGGGTACACCGCCACCCGCTCCTACTCGATCGCGAGCGCCCCGAGGCCACGGCGCCTGGAGCTGGCCGTGGCACGGGTGCCCGGCGGCGAGGTGTCGGGCTACTTGGCGGGGCCGATGGCCGAGGGCGACCAGGTGGAGGTGCGAGGGCCGCTGGGCGGCTGGTTCGTGTGGCGCCCGGAGCAGCCCGGGCCGGTGCAGCTCATCGCCGGCGGGGTCGGCCTCGCGCCGCTGATGTCCATGGTGCGGGCCAGGGCCCAGACGGAGAGCCCGCCGCCGATGCGCCTGCTCTGCTCGGTGCGCGACCCGGCCTCCCGGCTGTACGCGCGCGAGCTCGCGCAGCAGGGGCGCCAGCCCGACGGCGTCGACGTGACGTGGGTCTACACCCGGGCCAGCGAGAACGGCTCCCTGCCCCGCCGCATCGACCCCCATGTCGTGCAGGACGCCGCGTTCGCCGCCTCGGAGTCGCCCACCTGCTACGTCTGCGGCCCCACGGGCTTCGTCGAGGCCGCGGCCGACCTGCTCGTCGACGAGGGGCACGACCCCGGCCTCATCCGGGCAGAACGATTCGGACCCACCGGAGGACGCTCATGACCACGTCGTCGATCGAGCCCGCACACACCGACGGAAACTCCGCCGCGGGTGCGCTCGCCGAGGTGTTCGCCGTCGACGTCAGCGCCGCCGAGGGGGTGTGCGTGGCGTGCGGCCGCGCCTGCCGGATGGCGCAGGCACGGCTGTACGGGCGGGGCCCCGGGCTCGTGCTGCGCTGCCCCGGGTGCGACCAGGTGCTGCTCCGCTGGGTCACGTCCGACCACGACGGCTGGCTCGACCTGAGCGGGGTGCGCGCCCTGCGGGTCGAACGCGCCCCGCAGGCCGAGCGGCCGTCGTGAGCCCTTCGAGCCCCGCGGACGGAGCCCTGTGGACCTCGTCGAGGTGATCGTGCGGGTGGTGGTCACCGACCTGCCCACCTCCACCCTCTGGTACCAGCGCCTGCTCGACCTGGAGCCCGTGGAGCCGGACGACGGCACGTCGGTGTTCGTGCTGACGCCCGGCACCACGCTGCAGCTCGTCGAGAGGGCCGAGATCACCTCGGCGGAGCCCGGCTGCAGCCTGAGCCTGCGCGTGCAGGACCTCGGCGGCGCCGTGGCCCACGTGGACGGGCTGGGACTGCCCCGCTCGGAGGTCGCCACGCTCGGGGAGACGGCCGGCGCCTTCACGCTGGTCGATCCCGACGGGCGCGAGGTGACGATCCTGCAGGTCGCGCGCGCGTGAGCCGTGGGGGCTCGCTCAGGAGAGCAGCCTGCCGCCCGTCGCGCCCAGCACGTCACCGGTGACGTAGCTCGACTCCTGGGAGGCGAAGAACACGTAGAGGGGCGCCAGCTCGGCTGGCTGCCCGGCCCGTCCCATGGGCGTGTCCGACCCGAACTGCTCGACCTTGCCCTCCGGCATGGTGGCGGGGATCAGCGGCGTCCAGATCGGCCCGGGGGCCACCGCGTTGACCCGGATGCCCTCCTCCGCGAGCTGCTGCGAGAGGCCGCGCGTGAAGTTGAGGATGCCCGCCTTGGTGGTCGCGTAGTCGAGCAGCTGCGGGCTCGGGTCGTACGCCTGGATCGACGTGGTGTTGATGATCGACGCGCCGGCGCCCAGGTGCGGCAGAGCCGCGCGGGTGATCCAGAACATCGCGTAGAGGTTCGTCTTGAGCACCCGGTCGAGCTGCTCGGTGGTGATGTCCCGCAGGCCGCCCGCCTGCGACATCTGGTAGGCGGCGTTGTTGACGAGGATGTCCAGGCCGGCGAACTCCCGGGCCACGTGCTCCACCAGGTCGACGCAGTGCGCCTCGTCGCGGATGTCGCCGGGGACGGCCAGCGCACGGCGCCCGGCGGCCTCGATGAGGCGCACCGTCTCCTGCGCGTCGGGCTCCTCCTCCGGCAGGTACGAGATCGCGACGTCGGCGCCCTCGCGGGCGAACGCGATCGCCACCGCGCGGCCGATCCCCGAGTCGCCGCCGGTGATCAGCGCGCGTCGTCCCTCGAGCCGGCCGGACCCCTCGTAGGTGTCCTCGCCGTGGTCGGGCTTCTCCCGCATGTCGGAGGTGCGGCCGGGGTGCTCGATCTTCTCGGCCGGCTGCTCGGGCTGCGGGTACTGGCTGGTCGGGTCTTGGGGCGTGGTCTGATCGGTCATGCATGACTTCCTATCGCGCCCTCCGGCCGCCCACCACCGGAGAACGGCGCCTCGCCGGCCCCAGCGGCCCGGTCAGTCCAGGTAGTCGCGCAGCGACTGCGACCGCGACGGGTGGCGCAGCTTCGACATGGTCTTGGCCTCGATCTGCCGGATACGCTCCCGGGTCACCCCGTACACCTCGCCGATCTCCTCGAGGGTGCGGACGCGGCCGTCCGCCAGGCCGTACCGCAGCGACACCACCCCGGCCTCGCGCTCCGACAGGCTGTCGAGGATCGAGCGCAGCTGGTCGCGGAGCAGCCCGAACTGCACGACCTCGGAGGGCGCGAGGGCCTCGGAGTCCTCGAGCAGGTCGCCGAACTCGGAGTCCCCGGCCTCGCCCAGGGGCGCCTGCAGGGAGATGGGGTCGCGGGCGTGCTTGAGGGCAGCCTCGACCTTCTCGGGCGTGAGGTCGAACTCCGCGGCGGTCTCCTCGGTGGTCGGCGCCTGCCCGTGCTCCTGGGTCATCTGCTTCTGCCAGCGCGTGAGCTTGTTGATGAGCTCGACCATGTGCACCGGGATGCGGATGGTGCGGGACTGGTCGGCCATCGCCCGCGTGATCGACTGGCGGATCCACCACGTCGCGTAGGTGGAGAACTTGAAGCCCTTGGTGTGGTCGAACTTCTCGACCGCGCGGATCAGGCCGCTGTTCCCCTCCTGGATGAGGTCCAGGAAGGGCATTCCGCGACCGGTGTACCGCTTGGCGATGGACACCACGAGGCGCAGGTTCGCCTCCAGGAGGTGGTTCTTGGACCGGGCGCCGTCCAGGGCGAGGCGCTCGAGCTCGCGCCGCGTCGCACGGGTGGGGATCTCGGGGTGCTGCAGGAGGTGGGTCGCGTACAGGCCCACCTCGATCCGCCCGCCCAGGTCGACCTCCTGCTCGGCGTCGAGCAGCTTGACCCTGCCGATCAGGCGCAGGTAGTCCTTCACCGGGTCCGCGGACGCGCCAGCGGTCATGACCACCGGGTCCGGGTCGTCGTCAGCCTCGGCGGACAGCACGTACTCCCGCGACTGGGCCTCGGCCGGGCGGCCGGGCCCGTCCGCTCCGTCGGCCTCCGCGTGGGGCGCGTCCGTGGGCGGCGGTTCGACGATCGTTGCGGCCAGGGTGCGGCTCATGGTGGACGAGTCCCCTCTCGAAGAGAATCTGCGCCGCGTGAATGCGACGCGCATTGCGCCTGTTACCAGCGGACACTCGCTCAAGAAAGTCACCGCTGTGCGCAGATCTTCGTCGTGGAGACGGGCCGCATTGCGCCGCCATTATAACACAGCCAGCCCCCGCGTCATTCTTTGCGATATCCCGCCCACCATTCTTCTGACCCTGGCGCATGTTCAATTCATGACCTATTTGAAATCACGGGCCGAATGCGCCCGCCCGCGAATTCACGGCCCGGGGGCGCCCGGAGCGAGCTCGGGCGATCACGACGGATCGGACGGGGCGCCGGCCGGGAGTCGTCGTTCGCCAGCATGACGGCGCAGAATGCCTGGTCCCCCGCATCCCGCATCCGCGACATGGAGGCATGGCCAGCGTGCGCAGCATCATCCGCGTCCTCCGCTCCACCCAGGAGCTGTGGCGCCACTACGTCGGGATCATCCTGTGCTCGGTGGCGGTCACCGCCACGGGCTTGCTGACCCCGTTCATCATCAAGGCCGCGACCGACCACGTCGTCGCCGCCACCCAGGGCGAGGCGACCGGGGTGGCCACGGTGGTCTGGCTGGCGGCCGCCCTGCTCGCGGCCGACCTCGCCAACACCCTGCTGAGCAACATCGGCGGGTACCTCGGCGACACGATGGCCGCTCGGCTGCGCGCCACCCTGTCGGCCCGGTACTTCGCCAAGCTGCTGTCGCTGCCGCAGCGCTACTTCGACGACGAGCTGACCGGGGCCGTGATCAACCGGCTCTCGCGCTCGATCACCGAGGTCACGGGCTTTCTCAACATGTTCGCCAACTCGTTCTTCCAGATGCTGCTCACCGTCGTGGCGGTGCTAGCCGTGACCGGCTTCTACTCGCTGCCCATGGCGCTGCTGCTCGCGGCGATCTACCCGATCTTCATGTGGCTCACCACCAAGACGAGCACGCGCTGGCAGGCGCTCGAGACGCAGAAGAACCGCGAGCTCGACATCGCCGGCGGCCGCTTCGCGGAGGTCATCTCGCAGATCCGCGTGGTGAAGAGCTTCGTCCAGGAGCGTCGGGAGCTCGCCGCGTTCACCCGCCGCTACGACAGCACGGTCGGGACGACCCAGACGCAGTCCCGCTACTGGCACGGCATGGACGCGGCCCGGCGGGCCGCGCTCAACGTGCTGTTCTTCGGCATCTTCGCGATCCTCTTCGTGCAGACGGCGCGGGGCGAGTTCACCATCGGGGTGATGGTGCTGCTCATCCAGCTGGTGACCATGGCCCGCCAGCCGGTGTTCTCGATGAGCTACATGGTCGACTCCGCCCAGCGCGCGGTGGCCGGCAGCCGCGACTACTTCCGCGCGATGGACGAGCTCTCCGAGGCCGAGACCCTGCCCGCGCTCCCGGCCGAGGGCCCCGGGCGGCGCCGCGGGCCGGCCGGCATCGAGCTCGAGCAGGTCAGCTTCGGCTACGCCGGGGGCGCCGACGTGCTGCACGACCTCACTTTCTCGATCCGGCCGGGCGAGCACATCGCCTTCGTCGGCGAGAGCGGCGGCGGCAAGACGACGCTCGTCAGCCTGCTGATGCGCCTGTACGAGCCGACGTCGGGAGCCATCCGCATCGACGGAGCCGACATCACGAGCCTCCCCCTCGAAGAGCTCAGGTCCGGCATCGGCGTGGTCTTCCAGGACCCGTCGCTGTTCTCCGGCACCATCCGGGAGAACATCGCCTACGGCAGCCCGGCGGCCACCGACGAGGACGTCGCCGCCGCGGCCCGCTCGGCGAACGCCCACGAGTTCGTCAGCAGGCTCCCGCTCGGCTACGACTCCCCCATCGGCGAGCGCGGCGTCAAGCTCTCCGGCGGCCAGAAGCAGCGCATCGCGGTGGCGCGCGCCATGCTCAAGGACGCCCCGGTCCTGGTGCTGGACGAGGCCACGAGCTCGCTCGACTCCCGGTCGGAGCGCCTGGTCCAGGAAGGGCTCGAACGCCTCATGGCCGACCGCACCACCTTGATCATCGCGCACCGACTGTCCACCATCTCCGCCGTGGACCGCATCGTCACGCTCAAGGACGGGCGCGTGGACGAGATCGGGACGCCCGAGGAGCTGGCGGCCTCCGGGGGCATCTACGCCCAGCTCCTCGCCCTGCAGGCGTCGTCCTCCACGCGGGACCGCAAGCGGCTGCGGCAGTTCGACATCCGGGCCTGAACGACGAGCGGCCCGCCCACGAATGTGGGCGGGCCGCTCGCTGGGCCTCGCGCTCCGGTCCGGGCCGCGAGGCGGGGGTGCTACGCGTCGACGGCGATGGCCACGACGACAGGCTCGCGGCGCGACTTGCGCTTGAGGTAGTTGGACACGGCGCCCGCGATGACGTGCTCGACCTTCTCGAGGTCGTCGATGCCCTGCGCGGCGGCCTTGGCGAGCGCCCGCTCGACCTCGGCCGAGGCGTTCTCCAGGTGGATCTCGTCGTGGACGAACCCGCGGGTGACGTACTCCAACGGCTCCGCGAGCGTGTTGGTGGACGGGTCCACGATGGCCAGGACGGTGACGAGGCCGCCGTCGCTGAGGCGCCTGCGCTCCTTGAGGGTGTCCTCGGTGGCGCGGCCGACGGTGTCGCCGTCCACGTAGACCAGGTCCGCCTGGACCTGCCCGGACAGCGTCGCCTTGCCCTTGACCAGGTCGATCGTGGACCCGTCGCGCGCGATGATGACGCGCTCGGGGTCGACGCCGGTGCGGACCGCCAGCTCGCCGTTGGCGTGCAGGTGCTTCGACTCGCCGTGGTAGGGCACGACGTTCTTCGGCTTGAGGATGTTGTAGCAGTACACGAGCTCGCCGGCGCTGGCGTGGCCCGAGACGTGGACCTTCGCGTTGCCCTTGTGGACCACGTTCGCGCCCAGGTCGGTGAGCTTGTTGATGATCCCGTAGATGGCGTTCTCGTTGCCGGGGATCAGCGAGCTCGCGAGCAGCACCGTGTCGCCCGCGTTGAGGCGGATCTGGTGCTCGCCGTTGGCCATGCGGGACAGCGCGGCCATGGGCTCGCCCTGCGACCCGGTGCAGATCAGCGTGACCTTGTCGTCCGGCATGGAGCTGAGCTTCTTGAAGTCCACCACCAGCCCGCGCGGGATGTTCAGGTACCCGAGCTCGCTGGCGATGCCCATGTTGCGGACCATCGACCGGCCGACGAACGCGACCTTGCGGCCCGCCTGGTGGGACGCGTCGAGCACCTGCTGGATGCGGTGCACGTGGCTCGCGAAGCTCGACACGATGATGCGCTTGGGCGCCGTCGCGAAGACGTTGTCGATGGCCGGCGCGAGGTCGCGCTCGGACATCATGAACCCGGGCACCTCGGCGTTCGTCGAGTCGGTCAGGACCAGGTCGAGGCCCTCCTCGCCCAGGCGGCCGAACGCGCGCAGGTCGGTCAGGCGCCCGTCGAGCGGGAACTGGTCCATCTTGAAGTCGCCGGTGGCCATCACCAGGCCGGCGGGCGTGCGGATCGCCACGGCCAGCCCGTCGGGGATCGAGTGGTTGACGGCGATGAACTCGAGGTCGAACGGGCCGGACTTGTGGGTGTCGCCCGCCTCGACGCGCACCGTCGTGGCCTTGATCTTGTGCTCCTGGAGCTTGGCGTTGATGAACGCCAGCGTGAGCTCAGAGCCGATGACGGGGATGTCGGGCCGCTCCCGCAGCAGGTACGGGACCCCGCCGATGTGGTCCTCGTGGCCGTGCGTCAGCACGATGCCGACGATGTCCTTGAGGCGGTGCCGGATCGAGGAGAAGTCGGGGAGGATCACGTCGATCCCCGGCTGCGTCTCCTCGGGGAACAGGACCCCGCAGTCGAGGACGAGGATCTTGCCGCCGAACTCGAAGGTGGTCATGTTGCGGCCGACCTCGCCGACGCCGCCGAGCGGCGTGATGCGCAGCGCGCCGCGCGGGACGGCCGGGGGCGCGGGCAGCTTCTTGCTGTGTGCAGATTGCATGTAGTGACTCCAGAGCAGGAGGGCGTTCGCCCTCGGATCTATCAGGTCGGGGTGGAGCCGCGACGACGAGCGGCTCCGGACGTGCCAGGTGCGGTCGTGGCGGCGCGAAGCGGGTGCCGTCGAGACCGGCCAGGTCCATGGGTGCGTCGGCTCGAGGACCGCCCGCGAGGTGCAGATGATGCACGCGGCGTTCTGGCTCGTGCGTCGCCACCCATGTGTCGTGTCGTGCTCAGACCTGGCCTACGAAGTGGGCTCAGCTCGACTCGGCGAGCTGAGATGTATCGCCCTACCGTACCCAGTCAGCGTGGGATCCCTGCCCTCCGTGCCCGTCGAACCGCCGTGCGGGCGCCCCGGACGGCGTTCCCGCAGCCCTGAGGGGGTCATCCCCAGGGGACCGATCGCGCGTCGGCCAGTGCCGCGAACACCTCGCGGAGCTGGGGGTACATCCGCTGGTGGACGGCGTGCAGCGCGTCGTAGCGGGCGGCGGTCGACGGGTCCGGGTGGACGTCGTGGCCGTCCAGCAGCGGGCGGGCCGCGGCGGCCGCCGCCTGCTGCGGGCTGGCGCCCGTCAGGTGGGACCAGGCGAGCGCAGCCGCCCCCGCGGCGCTCGCCTCGCCGGCCGCGCAGACGCGCACCGGTCGCTGCGTCACGTCGCTGACGATGCGCACCCACAGCGGGCTGCGCGCGCCGCCGCCCACCGCCCGGACCTGCTCGACATCCGAGCCGGTCGCGGCCTCGAGACGTTCGAGGTGCAGCCGCAGCTCGAAGGCGACCCCCTCGAGGATCGACCGGTACAGGTGGGCGGGCGTGTGCCGGCCGTGCCATCCGATCACCGCGCCGCGCGCCAACGGGTCCCAATGGGGCGTCTGCGCCGCGTTCCAGTACGGGAGGGTCAGCAGCCCGTCGGCGCCCGGAGGCAGCGCCGCGGCCTGCTGCTCGAGGTCGGCCTCGCGTCCGAACTGCTCCCGGCACCACGTGGCGACGTAGGCGGCCGCGTTGAGCACGGTCTCGAGCGTGTAGTCGTGGGGCCCGATCCCGGCGAGGGTGCGGTACGCCGGGTCCCACCGGTAGGCGTCGGCGGAGACGCCGAGCACCATCGACGTGCCGAGGTTGAGGTAGGCGATGCCGGGCGAGGTCGCCCCGAGGGCGAGGCCGGCGGCCTGCCCGTCGCCGATGCCCGAGACCAGCGGCACCGGGCCGCTCAAACCGAGCGCCCGTGCCACGCCGGGCAGCAGCATCCCGAGCGGCTCCCCCGCGGGCACGAGCTCCGGCAGCTGGTCGGCGCGGACGCCCGCGATGTCGAGCAGCTCCGCGGACCACGCCCGGCGCGGCAGGTCGAGCAGTCCCAGGGTGTCGGCAGAGGCCGGGCTGGTGGCCCACCGCCCTGTCAGGCGAAGGCTCAGGTACGCCTGGACGTCGCCCACCCGGGAGGCGTCCCGCAGCACGTCGGGCTCGTGCCGGGCCAGCCAGGCGAGCTTGTAGATGGCCGGGGTGGTGTCGCCCGGCTTCCCGGAGAGCTCGTGCACACGGGCTGAGCCGTGCTCGGCGATCTCGGCGTGCGCCCGGGCGTCGAGCCACAGGATCGCGGGCCGCAACGGGACGTCGTCCGGTCCCAGGCAGGTGAACGACTCGCGCTGGTGCGTCAGGCAGACCGCGGCCACGCGGTCCGGGTGGTCGAGGGACCCCACCGCCGCCGCGACGGCGTCCCGGGTGGCCGTCCACCACTGCGTCGCGTCCTGCTCGTGCCAGGAGGCGCGGGGCTGGGCCGTCTGGAGCGGGCGCGAGGCGGCGGCGGCGACCCGGCCGTCGGCCGACACGACGACCGCCTTGGCCGCGGTGGTGGAGCAGTCGACCGCGACGACGAGCTGGTCGGTCATGCGCCGCCCTCGGCAGCGGCGGGCTCGACCACGACCTTGAGGCCGGTGCGGGCGTCGGCGACACGGAACGCCTCCGCCGCCTCGGCCAGCGGGAACGTGTGGCTGACCAGCGACGCCACGTCCACGAGGCCCCGCCCCACCAGCCCGATCGCGCGGGGGTACATCTCCTTCATGCGGCGCGACATCATGATCGTCAGCCCTTTGCGCCGCGCGACCGAGGCTGGGAAGGTCGTCGCGTCCTCGGACGGGATGCCCGCGAGCACGACGCGCGTCCCCGGGCGCGCCGCCCGCATCGCCAGGTCGACGGCGGCGTCCGTTCCCGCGGCCTCGACGACGAGGTCGGCGCCCCTGCCGCTGGTCGCCGCGTCGAGCAGCGACCCGATCTCGGGGTCCAGGGGGTCGAGCGCCTCGTCGGCCCCGAGCGAGCGGGCCGCGTCGCGGCGGTGGGCCAGCGGCTCGACCGCGACGACCCGGGCGGCCCCCGCCGCGCGGGCGAGCTGGACCAGGCACAGCCCGATGGGCCCGCACCCCACGACCACGATCGTCGCGCCGAGCCTCGGCTTGCCGAGGTCCATGGCGTGCAGCGCGACGCCCAGCGGCTCGAGCACCGCGGTGTCCGCGGCGGACAGCGAGTCCGGCACCGGGTGCAGCAGGTGGCTGGGCCAGGCCATCAGCTCGCGCAGGCCCCCGTCTGTGCTGCCGTGCCCGGCGAAGCGCACCGTGGGGCACAGGTTGCGGTTGCCCTCGAGGCACTGCTCGCACACCCCGCACGGGTCCGCGGGGTCCACGGCGACCCGCTGGCCGTCCCGCGGTCCGCCGACGATGACCCCGGCCATCTCGTGGCCCAGCACCAGCGGGTTGGTGAGCCCCGCGTCCCCGATGCCGCCGTCCGTGAACCAGTGCAGGTCGGACCCGCACAGCCCCACGGCGGTGACCCGGACAAGGCTGTCCCCCGCGGCGGGGGTGGGGTCCGGCTCCTCGGCGAGCCGGACGTCGCCGACCCCGTGCAAGCGCGCGACCTTCATCGGTGCGCCACCACCTTCGTCTCCCGGCCAGGACGTCCCCGACCGCTCCGATCGTATCGACCGGGCGCCAGCACCAGCCTGGGAGCCCGCCCGGTGGCGCCCCGCCGCGCACGGCTCACGGCGCGGGCGCGTCGAGCTCGTCGGCGATCGCGCGCGCCCAGGCCCCGATCGCGGGCCAGTCCCGGAAGTCCCCCTCGATCATGACCTCGCGCGCGGCGGGGACCCGCATCATCAGCCGCCCGGCCGGGTTGAGGCGGGAGGGGTCGAGCGCGCCGAAGAACACCGTCGAGCCGCGAGCGCCGGCCAGCTGCTCGTGCTTTGCCAGGTCGAGCGGGCGGGAGGCCTCCACGAGGTCGTTGCCGTCCTTGTCGTGCGTCGCCGTTCCGAGCGGGCCGCTGCTGAACAGCCACACGGGGCGGGCGCGGAGGGCGGCGTGGTGGCGCCGGACGAACGCGCGGGCGTCGCGGTGCCAGCGGCCGGCGAACACGGCGCCGCCGACCACGACGGCCGAGCATCCGGACACGTCCTTCACGGCGGCGGCCGGGCGGGCCTCGGCGTCGTGCCCCGCTGCGGTCAGCTCGCGGGCGATGTGCTCGGCGATGCCGCCGGTGGCGCCGTACGTGGTGGCGTAGGCGACGAGGATGGTCATGGCGCTCCTCCGCTCTGAGCTCTCAGCATGTCGCGCGCCCAGGGCCGGTCACAGGGACCCACGTCCTGCTCGTGCCGTGGCACACGGTCGGCGCCCCGTCCGGCGCCTGGTGGAGGAGCGACGAGCGGGCGCCGTACTGTCGTGGGGCGGGCCGCTCGGCCCGCACGAGGGAGCCACGATGACCGTCAGGTCCGGCGCTATCCACCTCGGAGTGCCGGCCGCGTCCCGCAAGCAGGACGAGCGCCGGCTCCCGATCCACCCTGAGCACCTCGAGCGGATCGACCCGGGCCTCCGCGAGCGGATGGTCCTCGAGCACGGCTACGGCGCGGCGTTCGGCGCCACCGATGACGGCCTGCGCGCGCTGGTGGGCAGGGTCTGCTCACGAGCCGAGATGCTCGAGCGCTCGGACGTGGTGCTGCTGCCGAAGCCCCAAGCCGCCGACCTCGCCGACCTGCGCGGCGGCCAGGTGCTGTGGGGATGGCCGCACTGCGTGCAGGACGCCGCGCTGACCCAGGTCGCCGTCGACCGGCGGCTCACGTTGATCGCCTTCGAGGCCATGAACCACTGGACCTCCAGCGGGGGCTTCGGCCTGCACGTGTTCCACAAGAACAACGAGCTGGCGGGGTACTGCTCGGTGCTTCACGCGCTCGAGCTGAGCGGCGCCACGGGCGACTACGGGCGACGCCTGCGCGCGGTGGTGATCGGCTTCGGCGCGACGGCGCGGGGCGCGGTGACTGCCCTCAACGCGCATGGCGTGCATGACGTCCATGTCCTCACCCATCGGGGCGTCGCGGCCGTCGGCTCCCCGATCCACTCGGCGCGCATCTCCCAGCTCGACCATGACGAGGTCGCCCCGTTCGTGAGCCACGTCATCACCGAGGCAGGGCGCCTGCCGCTCGCGCCGTTCCTCGCGACCTTCGACATCGTCGTCAATTGCACGCTCCAGGACCCAGCCGCGCCGCTGACGTACCTGAGCGAGGCGGACCTCGCCGGGTTCCGGCCGGGCAGCCTGGTGGTGGACGTCTCGTGCGACGAGGGCATGGGCTTCACCTGGGCCAGGGCGACCTCGTTCGCGGCGCCGGTGTTCGAGGTCGGCGACCGGGTGCGCTACTACGGCGTCGACCACAGCCCGTCGTACCTGTGGGCGTCGGCGACGTGGGAGATCAGCGAGGCGCTTCTGCCCTTCCTGCCGACGGTCATGGCCGGGCCCGAGGCGTGGGACGCCGACGAGACGATCAGCCGGGCCATCGAGGTGCGGGACGGCTCTGTGGTGAACGGAGCGATCTTGGACTTCCAGGGGCGGGCGCCGCTGTATCCCCACGCCCGCAAGGGCGCGTTGGCGGACCCCGGCGCCGAGCCCCCCGGCCTCTCGGCCTGACGTGGGCCATGTGGGCGCTCCTCCGGGAGCCGGTTCGCGGGACCTAGGGCCCCGTCCGGCCAGGACCTAGGCCCTCCACGTGCGGGACGCGGGGCCGAACAGACTGGTGAGGACGGCGTGGGCCGTCGCGGCGCCGGGGGCGCCGACGCACTGAAGGAGCCACACCATGGACTCGGTCCTCGTCATCGGAGGCACAGGCCTCCTGGGCTACCACACGACGCTCGAGCTGCTGCGCCGGGGTTACGCGGTGACGTCGCTGGCCCTGCCGCCGATGCCGGTGGAGGACCTGTTCCCCGCCGAGGTCGAGAACGTCCTGGCGGACGTCGGCGAGCTCTCGGACGACGAGCTGGGCGCGATGCTCGCGGGCCGTCACGCCGTCGTCTACGCCGCGGGCGCCGACGAGCGCGTCATCCCCGATGCCCCGGCCGCCCACTTCTTCTACGAGGCGAACGTGCGGCCCGTCCAGCGGGTGGCACGGCTGGCGCGTGCCGCCGGGGTGAAGAAGTTCGTGCTGTTCAACTCCTACACGGCGGAGTTCGCCGAGCGGTGGCCCGACCTCGGCTACCGGACCCGCAACGGGTACCCCCGCACGCGCCTCGCGCAGGAGGAGGTCGCCTACCTGGAGGGCGACGGCGCGATGGACGTCATGTCGCTGCGGCTGCCCTACATCTTCGGCACGATGCCGGGCCGCACCCCGCTGTGGCAGATGTTCATCGACCTGATCCGTGCGCAGCCCGGGTTCGTGGGCGTCGGCGCCGGGTCCACGTCGTCGGTCACCGTCGACCAGGTGGCCCAGGCCGCCGTGGGCGCCATCGAGCACGGGGAGCACGGCGGGCGGTACCCCATCAACGGCTACAACCTGACGCACGTCGAGTTCCACCGCACGATCTGCGAGCTGATCGGCCGCGACCCCGACGAGGTCGGCGTCGTGCCGCTCGAGGTGATGCTGCCGGTGGCCGCGCAGCATGACGCCGCCGCGGCCGCCGCGGGCAAGGAGCACGGGATCCACATCAGCGACTCCACGCAGTTCAACGCCCGTGACGCGGTGTCGGACCCGGCCCTCTCGCAGCCGGTTCTGCGCTACGCCGACGCCGACGTGCCTGCCGCGATCGTGGCGACGATCCGGGCCTGCCTGGAGATCGAGGCCCAGGCCGCCACGGCCTGACCACCCCCGCGACGGCAGTCCGGCGGTCCCGCCCGCGCGGGATCGCCGGCGCCGTTCACAACGCGCGACGGCACGGCGTGCGCGGCGCGCGGCCCGCGAGCGCCTAGCCTGGCCGCATGGCCGTCGCTCGAAGTCGCAAGGCGCGGGCCGCACGCAAGCGGGCCCGTCGGATGCTGGGCGTGGAGCACGACCTCACCGACGAGCAGTGGGCCGCGCTGCAGTCCGCCTGGGGCGGCTGCGCCTACTGCGGGGCGAGCGGCGCACCCCTCCAGCGCGACTGCGTGCTGCCGATCTCCCGTGGCGGGCGCTACACCCTCGACAACATCGCGCCGGCGTGCCGCTCGTGCAACGCCAGCAAGTGCAACGACGAGGTGACCGGCTGGTTGCGGCGCAAGCGACTGGACGAGCGCGCCTTCTTGGTGCGCCACCTCGAGATCCAGGCGGAGCTGGCACGGCGGTTCCCCCCGGCGCCCGCGGTCGACCCGGCGACGGCGGGCGACCCCGCCACGGCGGGCTCGACGACCAGCGGCTGACCGCCCTGTCGCCTGGGCGCGACCGCGTCGTCGTCTCCGGGCGACAGCTCAGCCACGGACCAGCCGGCGGCGCGTGATCTTCATACGATGGGCCCATGACGGCGCACCGCGTGGCCGGTCGTCCAGCGGGCGCCGCGCCCGCGTCAGCCCCCTGGGTGCTGTACGACGCGCTGCTCGCGACGGGCGTGGCGGTCGTCCTCGCGCTGCTCATCTTCGCCGACGTCGACGACTCCCACCCCGACGGCTGGGCGTACCTGTGGGCGGTCGGGCTGGGCGCGCTGATGTTCATCCGGCGCTCCCACCCCCGGCTGGTGGTGGCGCTCACCGTGCTGGGGTTCATCGCCTACTACGCCGCCGGGTACACCCCGATCGGCGTGGCTGCCCCTGTCGCCGCGGCGGTGTTCTCCGCGGCGGAGGCGAGCCGCCTCGGCACCGCGATCAGCGGCTCGGCGCTCGTCGTGCTGGTGTCCGTCGCCTACCGCCTCTCCGCGGGGCAGGACCCGGCGCTCGTGCTCGGCTACGACCTGACCCAGAACGTCCTCGTCCTGGCCGCGGCGGTCGCGCTCGGCGACGGGATCCGCGCCCGGCGGGAGGTGCAGCGCCAGTCGGCCGAGATCGCCGCCCTCACCGCCGAGCGGTACCGCCGAGAGGCCGAGGCGCTCATCGCCGCGGAACGGCTGGAGATGTCCCGCGACCTGCACGACTCGATCGGGCACGCGCTCGCCGTGATCTCGCTCCACGCGGAGGTCGCGCGGGAGGCCGGCTCGCGCGATGACGCCACGCAAGCGCTGGAGGTCGTCCGCACCACCGCCACTGAGACGATGTCGGAGCTGCGGCGCACCGTGGCCGGGCTCCGACGCGGCGAGCCACCGCCCCGCCACGCCCTGGGCCTGGACTCCCTGGGGGCCGCGGTCGAGGCCGCCCGGGCCGCCGGGGTCGAGGTGCGCGTCGCCACCAACGTGGCGGGCGCCCTGCCCGCGTCGGTCGAGACGACCGTGCTCCGGGTCGTGCAGGAGGCCATCACCAACATCGTGCGCCATTCGTCGGCGACGACCGCGCAGGTGCGGGTGGACGCCGGCGACGGCGCCGTCCGGGTGCTCGTCGCCGATGACGGGGGCGCCCACGCGGGCGCGCCCGTGGCCGTCCGGGACCGGGAGGACGGGGCCTCCGAGGCGAGAGGGCTGGGCCTGGTGGGCATGCGCGAGCGCGTGGAGA
>Ga0233375_1000224_pt1 | contig 32536 bp, 36 predicted proteins | sample ElkDunMinimDraft_10_FD_191539 | JGI IMG/M metagenome (GOLD analysis project Ga0233375, IMG submission 191539) | Fecal eukaryotic communites from dung pellets of Tule Elk in California, USA - Elk Dung E16 | ecosystem: Host-associated > Mammals > Digestive system > Large intestine > Fecal | place...
CCTCGACGTCGTACTCGATCTGGACACGCGGCGCCCGGTTGCGCGCGATGAACTTCTGGCTGTTTGCCATGGCTGTGTGGCCTCCCTCGGCGATGTTGGTCCAGGCCCGCCCGCCGCGCCGGACGCCCGGCGCGGGCAGGCCGCCTCGCGGCTGGCCCGGGATAGGTGCATCTGTCCGTCAACGCCCGCCCCAAAGGCGGCGGGCGACGGCCCGGCTTGCAACGGCTCCGCCCCCTCCGAGTGCTGTCGCGTCGGTCGGCGTGTCGGCTCCTTGCCCCCCTGCTGGTCGGCCTGATGCGGGTCCGGCCAGCGCAGCGACTGTAGGAATCCGCCTCCCGGCGAACCCGACATTTCGTCTCAGGCGTCCCGATCGAGCGGGCGGCCGGGGGGCGATGAAGGGTTTTGGCCCGCTTTCGCGCATTGGGGAAATGACGGGCGCATCCGCCCGCCGGTTCCCGCTTTTCCGGAAGGCCCATGGACAACCACATCGACCTCGACCCCGCCCGCCCGGGCCCCCGCTCCGTCCCGCCGGTGGATGGCCTGGGCGGCACCGCAGCCCTGCCCGCGCACCCGCGCCTGGCCGGCATCCTGCGCTGCATCGAGGACGAACTGTGCGACCCGGCGCTGGGCATCGATGCGCTGCTGCGCCGCTTCTTCGTCTCGCGGCCGACCCTGTACCGGATGTTCCACCCTCTAGGCGGCGTGGCGCGCTACATCCGCGAGCGCAGGCTGCTGCGGGCGCATGCGCGCCTGCGCGCCGATCCCGACTGCACCATCACCTTTCTGCTGTACGACCTGGGCTTCGAATCCGAACGCCAGTTCCAGCGCGCGTTCCAGGCCCGCTTCGGCATGTCGCCCGCGCAGTGGCGGCAAACCTGCCGCACCGGCGCCGGAAGCCGCGACGCGGCGGCATCTCGCCGCCGGCCGGCCCGGTGGCAGGCCGCCTACAGCGGACACTAGGCACGCGGGGGCCGCGTCGCGCCATCGGCAGCGGGGTGCGCCGACTGCGCGTTGCGGCCGCTGCCGCGCCGATCGCGTCCGGCGCGCCCGTCCTGGCGGGGCGCGCCATTGGCGGACGCGGCTGGCCTCAGGCCGGCTTGGCCTTGGGCCGCAGGCACTGGCCCACGATGGCGGTAATCAGGATGCAGACGTTGGTGACGATGAAGACCCAGTTGCCCAGCATCACGCTGTAGACGATGAACCCCACCGAGGCCAGACTCTGGCCGATGAACAGCCAGCGCGAGACGCCCGCGCCGCCTTCGGCCACCTGCTTGCGGATCTGCCGCACCAGGGTGGCCAGCAGGATCGCCGAGGCCAGCCAGCCGACGATGTCCGGGTTCATGCCGGCATCGCCGCGCGCGGCACCGCCGGCAGCACGCCATGCGCATGCGTGGCCGCGGCCGCGGCCTGTCCGACCGCGACGGAGATCTGGTTGAGCCCGCCGACGATATCGCCGATGGCGTAGAGGCCGGGCGTGTCGGTCTGCTGGTGACCGTCGACGCTGATCTCGCCGGTGGCGGTGCGGGTGAGCGCCAGGCCATCGACTGGCACCGAGGTCTCGCAGCCCAGGAACGAGTACACCGTGTCGAACCCCACCACGTCCGCCCCCTGGCGGAAGCTGCAGCGCTCGCCATCGAACAGCAGCTCGCCCGGGCCGAGCCAGCGCACTCCGGCCTCGCGCGCGGCATGCCCGTCCTCCCCGCCGTCGCCCGCATCGGCCGCCAGCGCCCAGACCTCGGCCGAGAACGTTCGCAGAAAACGCGCGTGCGAGCCGATGTCCGCGGCCGCGCCGTACACGCCGATACGGGCGTCGTTGGCCTCGAAAGCGTCGCAGATCGGGCACAGCCGCAGCGCCCCGCAAGCCAGGGCCTCTTCCGCCCAGTCCCCGGGCAGGCGGTCGCGCAGGCCGGTGGCGATGAACACCATGCGCGCGCTCCACGTGCGTCCATCGGCCTCGACGCGGAAACCGTCCCTGGCGCGGGCGATGCGCTGCACGCGCACACGTTCGATCGGCACCTCGGCCTGGGCGGCCTGGGCATGCAGGCGCTCCAGCAGGTCGGTGCCGGAAATGCCCCCGGGGAAGCCGGGGCAGTTGTTGCTCTCGGGAATCCAGCGTGCGCGGCTCTGGCCGCTGTCGAGCACGACGCAGGAGCGATGGAACCGCTGCAGGTAGACGGCGGCGGTCAGCCCGGCCGGCCCGCCGCCCACGATCACAACATCGATCATCGCGATGGTCCGTCCAGATGGACGGACACGTTAGCCGCGGCCTGCGTCAAGGAGGCGAGAAACACCACGCCCTGGCGATCAGGCGGTGCCGAAGGCGGGTTGCGCCTCCACGCCGGCGACGGTCGCGGGGGTGCCGTTGCGGTGCTTCATCGAGGTCCAGCTGGGCATGCCGTGGAACACCAGCACATAGTCGGCGGCGTATTCGAAACGGGCCACCGCCTCGGGGGTCATGTCGCGTTCGATGGTGCGGATGCCCTGCTCGAGGTAGTCCCAGAAGCGCGTGTCGTCCTCGATCGACAGGCTGCGATGCAACAGGTCGCGGAACAGTTCCAGGGACGCGGGGTCCTCTTCTTCGTAGGCGATCGGGAACATGCCCGTGTCGCCGGAGTTGCGGGGGAGCGAGTACGTATCCATGGGGCGCCCTTGATTCAGAAAGTGTCATGCGCTGGCTGGCAGCGCCGGGATGCACCTAGTTCTACGCCGCAAGGGGTGGACGAGCCGTCAATGCACCGCCGCTGACTGAACGGCGCGGGCGCTTCATGAACGCATTGCTTCCCCCTAGCCTCCCTCTACGGGCGCGGCGGGCGCGGCGGGCTCGCCCGCACGCGCCCGACGGGCGTCCTTGTAAGCGCGCACCTTGCTGGCGGCGATCGCGCCGCGATGGCCGAGGATCATCTCGGTCATCCAGGCCAGCAGCACGTCGCTGTAGTGGCGCTGCGCGGCCTTGTCGCTGAAGCCGTGGTCGGCATCGCCGATCAGGCGCCGGGTCATCGACCGCGCCCGGGGGAAAGCGGCGGCGTAGTTGTCGATCACCTGGCGCGGGATGATCCGGTCGTGGCCGGCCTCCACCAGCAGGGCGTCGCCGGTGAAGCCGGTGCAGGCCCGCAGCGCGCGGTTGTCCTCCGCGCGCACGGGGCTGTTGCGGTACGCGGCCAGCGCCGGATCGTCGTGCAGGCGGCGCTTGGGCAGCTCCCAGTCGCGGTCCAGGTACAGCGCCGGGGTGCGCAGCGCCAGCCAGCGCACCGGGCGCATGCCGGACAGGATCGCGGCCAGGTAGCCGCCATAGCTCACCCCGACCACCGCCACCGACTCCGCATCCACGTCCGGGTGCGCGGCCAGCCAGTCGTAGCAGGCGCACAGGTCGCAGAGGTTGTCGGCACGCGAGACGGTCTCCCGGCTGGCGCCGTCGGCGCGGTGGCCGCGCAGGTCGAAGGTCAGGCACACGCAGCCCAGCGCGGCGACCTCGCGCGCGCGGCTCAGGTCCTGGGTCCGGCTGCCGCCCCAGCCGTGCACGAACAGCACGCCCGGCAGCGCCCGCTGCGGCGCCAGCAGCGTGGCCTCGACGGTCTGGCCATGGGCGACCTCGATGTCGAGGTTGTCCAGTTCAACATCCATCGGCGACGATCCGGGCGTACTTGCAGGGCGAGTGCGCGTCGCCGGGCCAGAGCAGCACCGCGTCCGCGGGCGGGGGCTGGTGGTCGTAGCGCTCCACGGTTTCGGCCACCACCCAGGCCAGCGCCGGTTCGCGTGCGAAGCGCTCCATCGCCAGCACTTCGGCCATGCTGGCGCCACCGAAACGCCAGGACTGTTCGAGCACGCCGCAGTGACGCCGACCGTCGCGGGCATGGCCCACGATGACGTCGTAGTTGCAGCGCGAGGCCAGCACCGGATAGGCGCCGCGCACCGCCTGGTCGTAACCCATGGCGGCGGCGACCGCCTCGCGCGCTTCCCCCGGCGGCAGCGCCTGGCGCAGCTGCGCCAGCGTGCCGCGGTGGACGGTGAGCCGCGAACCGCCGTACACGCGCTCGCCGCGATGGTCGAGCACGCTGCGCTGGGTGCCGTGGTAGGCGATGACGTGCGCGCCCACCCGCGCCATGCCGACGCCGTAGGTGGCCGACTCGACCAGGTCGCGCTCGACCACCAGGCCGTGCTCGATGCCGGCCGCCGAGGGCGCAGCGAAGCGCTCGCGGGCCTGGTCCAGGCTGGTGATCACCGCCTGCCCGTTGCCGCCGCGCGCGTAGGGACTCTTGGCCCGCACCGGGCCGCCGGTGAGCAGCCCGGCGCAGGCCGCGACCGCATCCTCGCGGGAGAACACCGACCAGCCCGGCAGGGTGTGGGCCTGCACCCCGGGCACGTCGCGCCAGCCGGCGGGCGGCTGCGCGCCGGGCCAGCAGGGGTGGCTGACGAGCTTGGTGCCGACGAAGGCATGCGGCACCACGCCACCCCAGAATCCGGCCTCATCGACGATCCCCAGGCGCTCGGCTTCCTGCTGCAGCAGGGTGCGGACCGGCAGCCAGTAGGTCGCCTGCGCCACGCCCGGCGCGGCGCGGCCCAGCAGCGTCGCCAGCCGCGTGGCGGCCGCCTGCAGGCTGGCGAGCTCGTGCGGCGCATGGACGCGGGGATCGTCCACGAAGGGAACGACCGGCTCGGCCATGGCCGGGACCGGGGCGGGCACGACGATGGGATCGGCGAGCACGGCGGGCATGACGGTTCCATCGGGCGCAGGAGCAGGCAAGCGTGGCCTGCGGACGGTATGCCCGGCATGAGGACGAGGCGCCGCGTCACGCACGCGCCGATAACGCTCCCGCCCGCGCTCGCCCGCGCGGGTCGGCGTGCGGCTCAGGGCGCGGCGAGCGGCCGGTCCCAGCGCCGGTAGCTGGCGACGATGGACTCGCGGATGCGGCGCTGGCGGCGCGCGTCGGGTTCGAGCCCGAGTCGGGACGCGACGCCGGCCCAGCCTCCCGCATGATCCTGCCGCCAGGCCTCGAGCAGGCCGCGGCAGGCGCGACCGCTGGCCTGGGCCAGGGCGCAGGCGTAGTACACATCGCCCGGGCGCATGCCACCGTCGGCCCGCGCCTCTTCGACCAGCGCGCGCGGCGCCTCCAGGTAGCGCACGATCTCGTCGTCGAAGGCCCCGCGGTAGCGCGCGGCGTAGGTGTCCATGTCGGCCAGGCGCGCATCGACCCAGGCGTCGCCGGTGGTGGCCACCGCCTCCGCTTCCGGCTCGGCTCCGGCCGCGGCGCCCTGGGCCGGCGTCGCCCCAGGCGCCGCGATGGCCAGCAACGCTGCGAGCAGCAGCGCCGGCCGCAACCGATTCACGCCGGCAGGCCCGCGGACGCCGCCTGCGCCAGGTCGCGCAGCGCGGCAGGCAGGTCGGCGGCGCTGGCCACTTCGCGCAGGCGCGGATGGCCGGCGACATCTTCGGCCTCGTTCTCGTGCGCCCAGGTCAGGTGGTAGGGCACATGCACGCCCCAGCCGCCCAGGCGCAGCACCGGCACGATGTCCGAGCGCAGGGAGTTGCCGACCATGGCGAAACGCGCCGCCGGGATGCCGAACTCCTCCAGCAGCCGCGCATAGGTGGCGTCGTCCTTTTCGCTGACGATCTCGATGCGGCGGAACAGGGCGGCCATGCCGCTGTCGCGCACCTTCGCCTCCTGGTGAAACAGGTCGCCCTTGGTGATCAGCACGACGTGGTGCTCGCGGGCGATGGCTTCCACCGCGTCCCGCACGCCCGGCAGCAGGTCCACCGGATGACGCAGCATGTCCTTGGCCATCTGCACGATGCGGTGCAAGTCGCGCGCATCGATGCGGCCGCCGGTGATGTCCACCGCCGCCTCCACCATCGACAGGGCCATGCCCTTCACGCCGTAGCCGAACACGGCGATGTTGCCCTTTTCCACCGCGTACAGGCGGTCGCGCACCCCGGCATCGCCGAGGTCCACGTGGCGCCCGACGATGCGTTCGAATTCCTCCTGCGCGGCGTGGAAGTAGTCCTCGCTGCGCCAGAGCGTGTCGTCGGCGTCGAAGCCGACCATCTCGATCCCGGCCATGTCGGCAGTATAGGGCCGGACACGACATCGGCAGCCCAGGGCCGCCGATGCGAAGGCCCGCACACCTGAAGGCGCGGGCCGTCTCCAGGCAATGGGATCAGTTGCCGTTGGAGGCACCCGGCTGGCTGCCGTTGGCCTGGGCCACGTAGGCCTTGTACTCCTCGGCGGTCAGCTCGCCGTTGCCATCCACGTCGGCCTCGGTGAATACCGCCGCGAGCGACTGCAGGCCGCCGGCCTCGGTCATGCTGAGCGTGCCGTTGCCATCCACGTCCAGGTCGGCCCAGGTGATGGTCTGCTGCCCCGCCGGAGCGCCGGTGGTCGACTGGGTCGGCGGCGTCTGGCTGGTGGTCGGTGTATTCGCGTCCTGGGCGAAGGCGGCGGGAAGCGCGAGGGCCGCGCCAAGCGCGATCAGGGCGGACAGGGGCTTGCGTGCGTTGTTCATTCGCTGTCTCCATGGAATTCGAAATGGCGCGGGCCTGTCGATGGCGACCGTCTCCGCACGCGGCCCACCTTGCCCGCGCAGGTGAAGCCTCGTGCATCGGTGGAGTTAAGAGGCCGTTGTCCGCGTCCCCGCGTTCAGTTCCGTCGCGGGCGGCCGCGACGGTCGCACGCGCGGGGGGCGCAGACGCAGGCGCTATCATGCGGAACGACCCGAACCACCACTGGAGCCACCGATGCATCGATCCGTGCTGACGACCACCGTGCTGTCCCTGGCCTTGCTCGCCGCCTGCAGCGCGGGCAACAGCAGCGCGCCCGCCGCGCAGGCCGACGCGACGGCGCAGGAGGGCGCGGGGATCGCCGATGCCGCGGCGCGCGAGACCCGGCAGATCGGTCCGTTCAACGTCGAGACCATCGCATCGTTCAACGAGCCCTGGGCGCTGTCCTTCCTGCCCGACGGCCGCCTGCTGGTGAGCGAACGTCCCGGCACGCTGCAGCTGGTGGACGTGGCGACCGGACGCGCCAGCGGGATCGCCGGCGTGCCCGAGGTCGTGTACGGCGGCCAGGGCGGCTTCGGCGACGTGGTGCCGCATCCGCAGTTCGAGGACAACGGCCTGGTCTACCTGAGCTACGCCGAGAAGGGCGACGGCGACACCGCGGGCGCGGCGGTGGCGCGCGCGCGCCTGGTCATGGACGAGTCCGGCGGCGGCCGCCTGGAAGGGCTGGAGGTGATCTGGCGGCAGGTGCCCAAGGTGACCGGCCGCGGCCATTACGCGCACCGCATCGCGTTCCACGACGGCAAGCTGTGGATCGCCTCGGGCGAGCGCCAGAAGTTCGATCCCTCGCAGGACATGGCCTCCAACCTGGGCAAGGTGCTGCGCCTGAACGAGGACGGCAGCGTGCCGGCCGACAATCCCTTCGCCGGCCAGGGCGAAGTGGCCGCGCAGGTGTGGTCGCTGGGCCATCGCAATCCGCTGGGCCTGGCCTTCGACGGCAACGGCCAGCTGTGGGACATCGAGATGGGGCCCAAGGGCGGCGACGAGCTCAACCGCGTCGAGCGCGGCGCCAACTACGGCTACCCGGTGGTCTCCAATGGCGACCACTACGACGGCCGCCCGATCCCCGACCACGACACGCGCCCGGAATTCAACGCGCCGGCCATTACCTGGACCCCGGTGATCTCGCCCTCCAGCCTCGTGTTCTATTCGGGCGACGTGTTCCCGCAGTGGCAGGGCAACGCCTTCGCCGGCGGCCTGTCGTCGCAGTCGCTGGTGCGCATCGAGTTCGACGGTGACAGCGCCCGCGAGGCAGAGCGCTATGCCATGGGCGCGCGCATCCGCGGCGTGCGCCAGGGCCCCGACGGCGCGCTGTGGGTGATCGAGGACGGCAAGGACGGCCGCCTGCTGCGACTGACGCCCAACGGCTGACCTCCGGCGTTGCCGCTCCCTCCCCGGCCGCGGGGAGGGACGGCCTCCTCGCACTCGTCGCTGTCACTGCGCGGGGCGCTCGGGCCGGATGCCCATCGCCTCGCGATAGCGCGCGTGCAGCGCGCCGACCTTGTCGATATAGGTGCGCGTCTCGGCATACGGCGGCACCCCGCCATGCTTGCGCACCGCGCCGATGCCGGCGTTGTAGGCGGCCAGCGCCAGCGCGCGGTCGTTGCGGTAGCGGCGCAGCAGGTCGCGCAGGTGGCGCGCGCCGGCGCCGATCGACTGGGCCGGATCGAATGGATCCTCGACCCCGTACTCGGCCGCCGTCTCCGGCATCAGCTGCATCACGCCCAGCGCGCCCTTGTCCGAGACGGCCCTGGCATCGAAACCGCTCTCGGCATGCGCGATCGCGCGCAGCCACGCGTCCTCCAGGCCATTGGCCTTGGCCGCGGCCCGGAAGTGCGCGGCGAACGGCTCCAGCCGGGGCTTGCCGACCCTCCCCAGGCCGGGGTGCGCCGGCTCGCCCGGCGGCGTGACCGCGGTGAAACGCAGGTACACGCGCGAGCCGGGCAGCCTGCGCGTGCTGTAGACCAGGCGCCCGTCCTGCTCGCGCTCGTACAGCGTGCCGCTGAACACCCCCATCGAGCCCCACAGGTTGGGCGTCTGCACCGCGTTGTCGTCGATCTGCCTGGCCTCGCAGCGCGAGCCGGGCTCCGGCGCGGTGGCCAGGCTCACGGTGCCGTCGCGCACGCAGCGCCAGACCGTGCGCGCCTGTGCCGGCGACGCCGCGACCAGCAACGTCACGGCCAGCGCCAGCCAGGCCGCAGCGCGCGACGCGGTGGCCACGGAGCCGGTTGCCTGCCTGCATCTGCGTTCCATGCCGCGCCGCCCGCGCGCTCAGGGCGCGATCTCGATCCCGTCGGCGGTGATCCGGTACTCCACCGGCGCCACGGCCATGCCGGCCGGGCTCTCGGCGGCCAGGTGCCGGGCCTGCCGCGGCGTCAGTTCGCGCCGCGCGAGCACGCCGTGCACCACCGCCGAACCGGCCGCGTCGCGCGGGATGGCGAAATCGTGGTCGCCGGCCATCACCCGTGCGGCGTGGCCGCCGTCCTCGAGCACCAGCCAGCAGCCTCGGGCCTGGCAGACTTCCACGATGCGCCCGCCGAAGCGCTGCGGCCGCCCGGCATGCGCCTCGAACCCGGCAATCGCCTCGGCCAGCGGCACGGTGGCCCCGGCCGGCAGCGGCCGCCCGTGCGGGGTGCCGGCGCTCGCAAGGCCCGCGAACAGGGCGAGGCCCGGCCACAGGATCGAGCGCAGGCGCATGTGCGTTGCTCCGCTGGACAGCAGGGCCCGGACCATATCGCGGCCGCGGCTACGGCGGCGTTAGCATGGCCCGCCCCCGTCCCCCGGAACCCTCATGTCCGACTGGTCCCACCTGATCCGCGATGTCCCCGACTTTCCCGAGCCGGGCATCACCTTCCGCGACATCACGCCGGTGCTGGCCGACCCCAAGGCGTTCGCCGCCGCGGTGAACGCGATGGCCGCGCCGTGGCGTTCGGCTCCACCGGACGCGATCGCGGGCGTGGAATCGCGAGGCTTCATCCTCGGCGCGGCGCTGGCGCTGGAACTGGGCTGCGGTTTCGTGCCGCTGCGCAAGCCGGGCAAGCTGCCCGGCGCCACGCTGTCCCAGCCCTACCGGCTGGAGTACGGCAGCGACCGCCTGGAGATCCACGCCGACGCCCTGCCTCCCGGCGCGCGTGCGCTGGTGGTGGACGACGTGCTCGCCACCGGCGGCACGCTGAGCGCGGCGATCACCCTGTTGCGCCGCCAGGGCGCGACCGTGGTGGGTGCCGACGTGCTGGTGGAGCTGGTGCCGCTGGGCGGTCGCGACCGCTGGGAGCACGACGTGCCGCTGCGCGCCGCACTGGTGATGTGAGCCACGCCGGGGCGCTGCGTCGCGGCCGGCAACGGGCGCTGTTCCACCGCTGGAACAGCCTGCGGCCGTAGACTATGCGGCCGCGCGATGCCCGCGCTTTTCCCGCCTGCGGCTTCCGATGCGCGCCTCCCCCGCCCTGCCCCGTCCCGCTTCCGCATCCGCGTGGGCCGTCGTGCTGGCGCTGGTGGTCGTTTACCTGGTCTGGGGCTCGACCTACCTGGCGATCCGCTTCGCGCTCGAAGGAGGCTGGCCGCCGCTGTTGATGGCCGGGCTGCGCTTCATCGCCGCCGGCTCCATCCTGTACGCGGTGCTGCGCCTGCGCGGCACGCCGGCGCCCACGCGCGCGCAATGGCGCAACTCGGCCTTCGCCGGCGTACTGCTGCTGGGCATCGGCAACGGCCTGGTCTGCGTGGCCGAACAGACCGTGTCCTCGGGCCTGGCGGCGGTGGCGGTGTCGTCGGTGCCGCTGTGGATGGCGCTGTTCGCGGCGCTGCGCGGCGAGCGTCCGCGCCGGCTCGAGGCGGTGGGCCTGGCGCTGGGATTTGCCGGCGTGGTCTGGCTCAACGCCGGCAGCAGCCTGCGCGGGACGCCCGCGGGCCTGGTGGCCCTGCTGGTGGCTTCGATCGCCTGGGCCTACGGATCGATCTGGAGCCGCGGCCGCGACCTGCCCACGCCCTTCATGGGCGCGGCCGCGCAGATGCTGTGCGGTGGCGTGGCGATGCTGGTGGCGGGCGTGGTCCTGGGCGAGCGCTTCGATGGCTGGCCCGACGCGCGCGGCCTGCTGTCGGTGGGCTACCTGGCCACGTTCGGCTCGCTGCTCGCCTTCAGCGCCTATATCTGGCTGCTGCACCACGTGCGCCCGGCGCTGGCCAGCAGCAATGCCTACGTCAATCCGGTGATCGCGGTCGTGCTCGGGGCCTGGCTGGCCGGCGAACGCTTCGGCGCCGGCGAGGTGGGCGCGATGTCGGTGGTGCTGCTGGGCGTGGTGGCGATCACCCTGGCGCGCGCGGCACGCAGCGCGCCGGCCACGCGCGCGCAGGACGATCCGGCATGAGCGGCGGCGCGCTCGACCGCCGCGGCCTGTGGATCGCGGTGGCCGCCTTCGTCATCTGGGGGCTGATGCCGCTGTACTGGTACCTGCTGCGCGAGGTGCCGCCGCTGCAGATCGTGTTGCACCGGGCGGTGTGGTGCGCGGTGCTGGTCGCCGCGTGGCTCACCCTGCGCGAGGGCAGCGGCTGGTGGCGCGCGGTCGTCGCGCAGCCGCGCCTGGCCGGCATGCTGGCCATCTCGGGCACCCTGATCGCGTTCAACTGGGGGCTGTACGTGTGGGCCGTCAACAGCGGCCACGTGATCGAGGCCAGCCTCGGCTACTTCATCAATCCGCTGCTCAACGTGCTGATCGGGGTGGCCTTCCTGCGCGAGCGCCTGTCGCGCCCGCAGTGGATCGCCGTGGCCCTGGCCGGCGCCGGCGTGCTGTGGCTGACCGCGCGCTATGGCAGCTTTCCCTGGATCGCGCTGTGCCTGGCCGGCTCGTTCGCGCTGTACGGGCTGATCCGCAAGTTCGCCGCGGTCGAGGCGGTGCGCGGCCTCGGCGTCGAGAACATGTTCATGTTCGGCCCCGCGCTGGCGCTGCTGGCCTGGATCGAACTGCGCGGAGGCGGCGGCTTCCTCTCGCTGCGCTGGGGCGGCTGGACCGACGTGCTGCTGGTGGCTGGCGGTGCGCTCACCGCGATCCCGCTGATCTTCTTCGCCTACGCGGTGCGGCGCGTGCCGCTGAGCGTGGTCGGCCTGCTGCAGTACCTCGGCCCGACCCTGCAGCTGCTGCTGGGCGTGTTCTTCTTCGGCGAGCCGTTCGGCCCCGACCGCGCGATCGGCTTCGTGCTGATCTGGACGGGCCTGGCGGTGTTCGCGGCAGATGGCGTGCGCGCCGCGCGCCGGCGCGTGGTCGCGCAGCAGGCCTGACGCGCATCTCCCGCGCCCGGGCGATGGTTGCAGGCGTGAGCAACGCCGCGGCGCGCGAGGCCGCGCATTAGAATCGTCGCTTCCCTTTCCTGCCAGCACCCCATGCCCACCACGCCCGAGCTTCCGCGCGGCAGCATCGTCGCGCTCGTCACCCCCATGCACGAGGACGGCAGCATCGACTACGACGCATTGCGCGCGCTCGTGGACTGGCATGTCGAACAGGGCAGCGACTGCATCGGCGTGGTCGGCACCACCGGCGAGTCACCGACGGTGGACGTGGACGAGCACTGCGAGATCATCCGCGTCGCGGTCGAGCAGGCCGCCGGCCGCGTGCCGGTGATGGCCGGCTGCGGCGGCAATTCCACGCGCGAGGCGATCGCCCTGGCGCAGTTCGCGCGCCAGGTCGGCGCCGACAGCCAGCTGCAGGTGGTGCCCTACTACAACCGGCCGGGCCAGGAAGGGCTGTACCGGCATTTCCGCGCGATCGCCGAGGCGACCGGCGAGCTGCCGATCGTGCTCTACAACGTGCCCGGCCGCTCGGCGGCCGACCTGGCGCACGACACCGCGATGCGTCTGGCCCAGGTGCCCGGCATCGCCGGCATCAAGGAGGCCACCGGCAACCTCGAACGCGCACAGTGGCTGCTGCGCGAGCGCCCGGCGGGCTTCCGCGTGTACTCCGGCGACGACGCCACCGCGGTCGCGCTGATGCTCTGCGGCGGCGACGGCAATGTCAGCGTCACCGCCAACCTCGCGCCCGCCGCGATGCATGCGCTGTGCATGGCCGCGCTGTCGGGCGACGCGGCGCGCGCGATGGAGATCCAGATGCGCCTGCTGCCGCTGCACCGCGCGCTGTTCGTGGAAGCCAACCCGATCCCGGTGAAGTGGGCGCTGGCGCGGCTGGGCCGCTGCGGCGGCGCGCTGCGGCTGCCGCTGACCGAACTCGACGCCAGCCATCGTCCCGCGCTGGAATCGGCGCTGCACGAGGCGGGCCTGGCGGGCTAGCAGGCGCGTCCACCCGCGCACGGGCAACGCCGTCGCGCCGCCCGCAGGCGCGGGACGGCGTGCGGCGCGCGCACGCTACATCGCGCGCAGCGCGTCGGTCACCGGCAGCGTCGCCGCGCGCAGCGCCGGGAACAGACCGCCGACGAAACCGATCGCCAGCGCCCATTTCAGCCCTTCCCAGAGCAGACCGGGCGAGACCCGGAACTCGAAGTCGAGCGTGGCCACGCCGCCGGCCAGGGTGGATGCGGTGTAGCCGTTGAACACCAGCCAGGCAAGCAGTCCGCCAAGGATGCCGCCGAGCAGGGCCAGCAGCATGGTCTCGAGCATCACCGCCACCACCACCGGCGCGCCGCGGAAGCCGATCGCGCGCAGGGTGGCGATTTCCCGGGCGCGCGCGGCCACGGTGGCGAACATGGTGTTGAGCGCGCCGAACACCGCGCCCACCGCCATGATCGAGCCGACCACGATCCCGATCCAGCGCAGCACCTTGCTCAGCTGTTCGGACTGCCTGCTGAAATAGTCGAGCGTGGTCTCGGCCTCCACCTGCAGGCGCGGATCGGCCGCCAGCGTGGCCTTGAACGCATTGAAGGCCTTGGGATCGGTGAGCGCGGCGAACACCGCGCCGCGGCTGCTGCCGCGGCGATAGGAGGAGGCCACCACCTCGGCGTCGGCCCACATCTCCGAGGCCATGGCGTCGTTCGAATCGAAGATGCCCACCACGGTCCAGACCTGGTTGCCCAGGCGCACGGTCCTGCCCGGCTCCAGCCCGGAGAACTGCCGCTGCGCGCCGCGCCCGGCGACCAGCTCGCGCCGCCCCGGCTCGAAGCGGCGCCCTTCCACCAGGCGCACCTCCGGACGCACCGCCCAGCCCATCGGCCCGACCCCGCGCAGGCTCACGCTGCCTTCGTCGCCGTCGCGCCTTGGCAGGTTGGCCGAGACCACGATCTCGGCCGAGGACAGCGGCCGGCCTTCGGCGTCGCGGGCGATCTCGGGCGCGCGCTCGATCACGGTGATCGCATCGCGCGACAGCACCGACATCAGCTCGGCCGAGGACCCGCCGCGCAGCACGATCGCCGTGTCGGTGCTGCCGCTGCTGCTGACCGTGTGCCGGTAACCCTCGGCCATCGCCAGCAGCGCGACCAGCACCCCGACCACGCCGGCGATGCCGACCACCACCACCGACGAGGCGCCCAGGCGCTGGCGCAACGTGCCCACGCCCACCCAGGTCACCGAGGCGGCCTGGCGGCCGCTGCGGGTCAGCGCCATCCACAGCGCCAGCGCCAGGGCCAGCGCCAGCAGGCCCTGCCAAGGCAGCAGGATCCACGCAGCCAGGAACACCGCCAGCACCGCGAACAGCAGCAGCCCGCGCAGGAAGGAACGGAGCATACGCATCGACAGTCTCCTCTCAGCGCCCGGCCAGGGCATCGACGATGTTCAGACGCATCGCGCGGACCGCCGGCAGCGCGCCGACCAGCAGCCCGATCGCCACCATCAGCCCCAGCCCCAGCGCCCAGCTGCTCCAGCCGATCGGCGGCAGGTTGATCACCCCGTTGCTGGCCGCGCCCACCACCGGACCCAGCGCGGCGGCCAGTCCCAGGCCCAGCACCCCGCCGATCAGCACCAGCAGCACCGACTCGGCCAGCACCATCGCCAGCACGCTGCCGCTGGAAAAGCCGATGGTCTTGAGCACCGCCAGTTCCGAGGTGCGCTCGCGCACGGCCTGGGCCATGGTGTTGCCTGTCAGCAGCAGCAGGGTGAAGAACACCGCGCCCATGATCGAACCCACGATCAGGCCGATGTCCGCCATCTGCTTGAGCTGGGCGGCGAAGGCGGCCTGCTCGTTCATCGTCCGCGTCTCGTGCGGCGAGTTCTGCGACAGCGCATCGATGGTCCGCGCCGCGGCATCGCTGCGGTTCACGTCCGACACGCGGCTGATGTACCAGCCCACGGTGTTGTCGACGTAGGGCGTGGCCTCCTCGAAGTAGTCGTAGTGCATGAGGATCAGCGCCTCGGTGAAGGCCGCGCTGTCGCTCTCGCCGCCGCTCAGCACGCCGGCGATCTCGAACGCCCAGTTGAGGCTGCCGTCGCTGTTGGGGAAGATCGTCGACTGCAGCGGGATGGTCTGGCCGGGCTCCCAGCCGAAGCGCCGCATCATCGCCTCGCCGACGAGGATGCCGTTGCGCGTGGCCTTCCACTTCGCCAGCTGCGCCGGGTCCACCTGCACCTCCGGATACAGGTCCAGGTAGTTGTCGGCCACGGCGAAGGTGAAAAGCTGGTTGCGCGGGTTCTGGTAGGCGCCGCCGAACCAGTTGGCCCAGGTCACCGCCTCGATGTTGGGCACCTGCGCGATGCGCGGCGCCAGCGACAGCGGCAGGGTCTCGACGATCGACATCTTCGAGACCGTCTGCAGGCGCTGCGCGCCATCGGCGTTGCGCCCGACCTGGGCGAAGGTCGAGCGCACCCCGTCGAGCATGCCGAACAGCAGGAACGCGGCGAGGATCGAGGCCAGGGTGAGGAGGGTGCGGGTCTTGCGCCGGAACAGCGCCGCCCAGACCAGGTGGAAGTATTTCATCGCGCGCCTCCTGGCATCAGGCCGCGTGCGCCTGGCGCTCGACCAGGCTGCCCTTGTCCAGGTGCAGGACGTGGCTGGCGTAGCCGGCCGCCTTGGGATCGTGGGTGACCATCACGATGGTCTTGCCGTGTTCGCGGTTGAGCGTCTGCAGCAGGCCGAGGATGTCCTCGGCCGACTGCCGGTCCAGGTCGCCCGTGGGTTCGTCGCAGATCAGCAGGGTGGGATCGGACACGATCGCGCGCGCGATCGCCACGCGCTGCTGCTGGCCGCCGGACAGTTCGCTGGGCTTGTGCGCGACGCGGTCGGACAGCCCGACCAGCTGCAGCGCGATCTGCGCGTTGCGCTTGCGCTGCGCGGCGCCGAGCCTGGTCAGCAGCAGCGGCAGCTCCACGTTCTTGAGCGCGCTCAGCGCCGGCATCAGGTTGTAGAACTGGAACACGTAGCCCACGTGCTGGCTGCGCCAGTGCGAGAGCTGGCCGCCGCTGAGCTGGTCGATGCGCTGCCCGTCGACCTCGATGCTGCCCGAGCTGGGCGTGTCGAGGCCGCCGATCAGGTTGAGCAGGGTGGTCTTGCCCGAGCCCGACGGCCCCATCAGCGCGACGAAATCGCCCTGCTCGATGTCCAGGTCGATGCCATGCAGGACTTCGACCTTCTCCGGCCCGCGCTGGTAGGTCTTGGTGAGGTTGCGGATCGAGACCAGGGATGCCATGGATGTCGCCTCTCTTGCGATGTGGCCGGGCACGCCCCGGTGCGTCCTGCGCTTGCCGACGCCGCGCACGCGACGCCTGCGCCGCGCGGGCGGGGCGTAACGCCCCGGCCGGCCGCCCGGCGATGAACTGCATGCCCCGCCGCGCGGCCGTCAGCCTGCCGTCGCCACGCGCGCGCCCTCGGCCAGCGCCGCCGGCGGATCGACCACCACGGTTTCGCCGGGAGCCAGCCCCGAGGCGATCTCGCGCTGGCCACCGGCCTCGCCGCCGGCCTGCACCGGGCGCTGCTCGACCCGGCCCTCGCCGTCGACCACGAACACCATGTCCGCGCCTTCGCGCTGCACCACTGCGCCGGCCGGGACGCGCACTCCGGCGCGCGGCGCTTCGCCCGCGGCCGGCGCGCTTTCCAGGAAACTCACGGTCACGCCCATGTCCGGCACGATGCGCGCATCCTTCTCCTTCAGCGCCACGCGCACCTTGACCGTGGCCTTGCCGCGGTCGGCGGTGGGGATGATCGCGATCACCTCGCCCGGGATCTTCCAGTCCGGGTAGGCATTGAGCGTGGCCTGCACCGGCATCTTCGGCTGCACCCTTCCGATGTAGGACTCGCCCACGTCGACCTCGACCTCCAGCGAATCCATGTCCACGATGGTGCCGATGCCGGTGCGGGTGAAGCCGCCGCCGGCCGACAGCGGCGAGACGATCTCGCCCGGCTGCGCGGCCTTGGCCACGACCACGCCAGAGAACGGCGCGCGCACCACGGTGTTGTCCACGCCGATGTCGGCGATGCGCAGGCCTTCGGACGCCACCCCGGCATTGCGGCGCGTGCTTTCGAGCTGGGCGCGCAGCGCATCGCGCGTGGCCACCGCCTGGTCGTACTGCGACCGCGACACCAGCTGCTGGCCGACCAGGGCATCGAGCCGGCCCGCATTGGCCTCGGCCTCGGCCAGCTGCGCCTGCACGCGCGCGATCTCGCTGCGTGCGGCCGACAGTTGCGAGGCCGAGAGCGCGCGCTGCGCGTCGGCGTCGATCGGATCGAGCGTAGCCATCACCTGGCCCTCTTCCACGCGCATGCCTTCCTCGATGCGCACCTCGCGCACGCGCCCGGTGATCTTGGCCGAGACGGTCGCCATGCGCCGCGCCACCACGTAGCCGGAGGCATCGAGCACCGAGGCCGGCGCCGCGTCGCCGCCCAGCGCTACCGCGTCGGCGGTCTGCACCTGCATCGCGCGTTCGCGGCCGAGCAGCATCCAGCCGCCCAGCAGCAGGACCAGCAGCAGGGCGACGGCGATCCCGATCCACAGCCCGCGCCGCGACGGCGGCGGCCCGGGCGAACGGTCGATGCGGAGTTCCTTGAGCAGGTCTGCGTTCGTGTTCATGGATGCCTGGACGTGGGGCTCTCCCCGATTGTGACGCCTTCGCGCGCTGTCGCCCCGGTCGCGCTGGCAGGGCCAGACTAACGGTGCCCGGAGACCGGAGCCGCTGACAGCTGTCATGTGTTTCGCCTGACGGCGGCGACTGTCACACCGCCCGGCACGCGCGCAGGCTGCCAGCCATGGACACCCTCCCGTCGACCGCACCCCTCGCCCGCCTCAAGGGCGCCTCCCGTGCCTATGGCGCCGTCCCGGCGCTGCAGGATCTCGATCTTTCGCTGCAGGCCGGGCAGGTGACCGCCCTGCTGGGCGCCAACGGCGCCGGCAAGAGCACCGCGGTCGGCCTGCTGCTGGGGCTGCTGGCCGCCGACCGCGGCGAGGCCAGCGTGCTCGGCCACGTTGCCGGCAGCCCGGCCGCGGGGCAGGCCACCGGCGCCATGCTGCAGTCGGCCGGCGTCCCCGAACGGCTGACGGTGCTGGAACTGCTGGCGCTGGTGCGCAGCGCCTATCCGCATCCGCGCAGCGTCGCCGACTGCGTCGCGCTGGCCGGCCTGGACGGCCTGCTCGGCCGCCGTTACGGCCGGCTTTCCGGCGGCCAGCAGCGGCGCGTGCAGTTCGCGCTGGCGGTCTGCGGGCGTCCACGCCTGCTGTTCCTCGACGAGCCCACCACCGGTCTCGACATCGCCGCGCGCCAGGCGCTCTGGTCGGCCGTGCGCGAACTGGTGGCGGAAGGCTGCGCGGTGCTGCTGACCACGCACTCTCTCGAGGAGGCCGAGGCGCTGGCCGACCGCGTCGCCGCCATCGACCAGGGGCGGCGGCTGGCCGCGGGCAGCGTGCAGGAGATCCGCGCGCGGGTGACGATGCGCCGCATCCGCTGCCTGTCCATGCTCGATCCCGCGCTGGTCGCCACGTGGCCCGACGTGCGCGAGGCGCAGCGCGAGGGCGAAGCGCTGCACATCGTCGCCGAACCGGTCGAGCCGGTGCTGCGCCGCCTGCTCGAGGCCGACGCCGGCGCGCGGGACGTCGAGGTCGGCCGCGCCAGCCTGGCCGATGCCTTCCTCTCCCTCACCCGTCCGGCCGTCGCGCAGGCCGCCTGATGTCCATGGACACGCCCCGCGCCGTGCCGCCCGCCCACGCGACCGTGGCGACGCCCCGCGCCTACCTGCAGGAGGCGCGCCGCGAGTTCATGCGCATGCTGCGCGAACCGGCATTCGGGATCCCGGTCATCGTGTTCCCGGCGATGTTCTACCTGCTGTTCGCGGTGCTGCTCGACCGCGGCAGCGCCGGCGCCGCGCAGTACCTGCTGGCGACCTGTGGAGTGTTCGGGGTGATGGGCGCGGCCATGTTCGGCTTCGGCGTGACCATCGCCATGGACCGCGAACGCGGCTACCTGCGCCTGCGCCGCGCCCTGCCCTCGCCGCCGGGCGCGATGCTGGTGGCGAAGATGGCGATGGCCATGGTGTTCGCCGCGATCATCTCCCTGTTGCTGGCAGCGCTGGCCTGGGGGCTGGCGGGCGTGCGCATGCCGGCGGCGCAGGCGCTCGGACTCCCCGCGGTGAATGTCGCCGGCGTGCTGCCCTTCGCCGCGATCGGCATGTATGTCGGCGCGGTGCTCGGTGGCAACAGCGCACCGGTGGTGCTCAACCTGCTGTACCTGCCGATGTCCTTCCTGTCCGGCCTGTGGATGCCGCTGTCGATGCTGCCCGGCTGGCTCGCCGGCATCGCGCCGGTGTGGCCGGCCTACCACCTCTCGCAGCTGGCGCTGAAGATCGTCGGCCACGATGGCGGCGGCGCGGCCTGGCTGCACCTGCTGGTGCTGGCGGGGCTGACCGCGGTGTTCTTCACCCTCGCCCGGCGGCGCCTGGCTGCCGCCGAATGACGTGCTTGCCGGGACGACGCCTGCCCATGACCGACCGGACCGGACCGGCCCGCGTCGCCGCCCTCCTCGCCACCCGGGGACCGGCCGTGGCGCCGCAGCCGCGCAGCGGCAACTCGCAAACGCCGGCACCCGCCGCGACGGCTTCGTGGTCGAAGGCGCGCGCGTGCCCGGCCATACCGGACCGCACCGAAGCCGCGCTGCGGCGCATCGCCCGCGCGCCGGCCCGTGCCATGATCGACCCGCTGCCGGCCGCCGGCATCGAAGGGGAGACCGCGAGGTGGGAGTGACACGGGCACTGCACTGGATCCGCCCGGCGCCTGGCTCGATCGCCGCCAGGGAGCAGCGCGCGGGCCGCTCGCCGTGGCTGCCCATGGTCCACCTGGTGTGGTCGGTGTGGGTGTTCATCACCCCGGCCTTCGCCGGCGGGACGTTCGGCTATTCCGCGCGCTACGCGCTGCTGACCGCCCTGTCCTACCCGGTCTTCCTGGCGCTGTACACCGCCAGCGTGTTCGCCACGCCGCGGCGCTCGTATGCCTGCGCGCTGGGCATGGTGGCGCTGTGCCTGGTGCTGCTGCGCTGGTATCCCTCGGGCCTGAGCTACTTCGTGTTCGGCTGCGTGATGCTGCAGCCGCGCCGCGGGGGCGGACTGCTCGCCTACCTCGCCGTGCTGCTGGCGGTCAACGCCGTGCTGCTCGGCTGCGCGCTGCACGTGGGCTATCCGTGGCTGGCGCTGGTGTGGATGCCGGCGGTCACCGCGATCGTCGGCGTGCTGATCACGTTCGACCGGATCAACGGGGAGCGCGACGCGGCGCTGCGCCTGTCCCACGACGAGGTGCGCCGGCTGGCCTCGCTGGCCGAGCGCGAGCGCATCGGCCGCGACCTGCACGACCTGCTGGGCCATACCCTGTCGATGGTGGCGCTCAAGTCCGACCTCGCCGCGCGCCTGCTCGAACGCGAACCCGCCGCCGCGCGCGGCGAGATCCAGGAAGTCAGCCGGGTGGCGCGCGAGGCGCTGGCGCAGGTGCGGCGTGCGGTCAGCGGGATCCGCGCGGCGGGCCTGGCCGCGGAGCTGGCCTCGGCCAAGCTGCTGCTGGAAACCGACGGCATCCATTTCGACTACCGCTTCGAGCGCGGCTTCGCCGGCAACGTCCTGCCCGCCGGCGTGGAGAGCGCGCTGGCGATGACCGTGCGCGAGGCCGCGACCAACATCCAGCGCCATGCGCGCGCGCTCAACGCCCGGGCCAGTTTCGGCCTGGAAGACGGCGAGGCGGTGCTGCGCATCGCCGACGACGGCCGCGGCGGCGCGATCGTGCCGGGCAATGGCCTGTCTGGCATGCGCGAACGCATCGAGGCGCTGCGCGGGCGCCTGCGCATCACACCCGGCCAGGGGCGCGGCACGCATGTCGAAGTGCGCGTTCCGCTGGCGGCGAACGACGCGTCCGGCGCCGGGCCGGACGCGGACTGAAGGCCGCCGCGCCGGTCTGCTAACGTCTGGCGCATGCCCGCCCCGCCTGCCATCGCATGATCCGCATCCTGCTTGCCGAGGACCAGGCGATGCTGCGCGGCGCACTGGCGGCCCTGCTCAACCTCGAAAGCGACATCGACGTGGTGGGCGGCTGCGGCGATGGCGAAAGCGCCTGGCGCGAGCTGCAGCGGCTGCAGCCGGACATCCTCGTCACCGACATCGAGATGCCCGGCCTGACCGGCCTGGAACTGGCCCAGCGCATCCAGCGCCACGGGCTGCCGGCGAGGGTCGTGATCGTCACCACCTTCGCCCGCGGCGGCTTCCTGCGGCGCGCGCTCGATGCCGGCGTGGCCGGCTACCTGCTCAAGGACGCGCCGGCCGAGCAGCTGGCCGACGCCCTGCGCCAGGTGCATCGCGGTGGGCGCGCGATCGACCCGCAGCTGGCGCTCGAGGCTTGGAGCGAGGCCGATCCGCTCAGCGACCGCGAGCGCCGCGTGCTGCGACTGGCCGGCGAAGGCATGAGCGCGACCGAGATCGCCGCCCAGCTCGGCCTCTCGCACGGCACGGTGCGCAACTACCTGTCCGAGGCGATCGGCAAGCTCGGCGTCGGCAACCGCATCGAGGCCTACCGGCTGGCGCGCGAAAAGGGCTGGCTGTAGCAGCTCAGGCCGCAGGCCGCGCGGTCGGCCGAGGCTCGGCCACGCGCGCGACCGGCGCCGGCGCCTGCCCGGCGAGGCGTTCGACCAGGGCATCGATCCGCGCCATCGCGCGGTCCACCGACGCGGCCAGCCGCGCATCGCCGGCTTCCTCGTACTCCACCGCGATGGCGTGCATCTCGGTGATGCCCATGAAGCCCAGCGCCACGCGCAGCTGCGGTTCCAGCGAGTTGAGGTGGGCCAGCTCGGCGCCCTCGTCCATATGGTGGCCGCCGCGCGAGGACAGCACCACCGCGCGCCTGGGCCGGTCGTCCAGCATCGGCGCGTAGGCCTCGTCGCCGCGCGCGGGATCGAACCCGACCGTGCGCCCCACCCGCACCACGCCGTCCACCCAGGCCTTGAGCGGCGCCGGCATGCCGAAGTTGTACAGCGGCGCCCCGATCACCAGCAGGTCGGCGGCGACCAGTTCGTCGACCAGCCGGTCGCTCTGCGCCAGTCGCTGGCGCATGCGCGCATCGCGCGAGGCCTCGGGCGTGAACTGCGCGGCGATCCAGTCGTGGTCGACCAGTTCCGGCGGGGAGGCGCCGAGGTCGCGGTAGGTGACCGCGTCGACCGGGCGCAGCGTGCGCCAGCGGCGGACGAAGCGGTCGCTCATGGCGCGGGTGTAGGAGCCGCGCGGCTCGATGCCGCGGCGGCCCGGCCGGGCGCTGGCGTCCAGGTGCAGGAGATTCATCGTCGCGGCTCCTCGAGGTTAGGATTCTTCATGGGTGTCGTGCTGCAGGAACACCGTAGGACGACGTCTCCAGGCGTACAAACGATCTTTCCTCGCGGCATGGATGAGGTGATCTAACGCATGAGCCGGCTGCCCCCGCTTTCCGCACTCCGCGCCTTCGAAGCGGCCGCGCGCCTGGGCAGCGCCAAGCGCGCCGCCGAGGAGCTCTCGGTGACACCCGCGGCCATCAGCCACCAGATCCGGCATCTGGAGGACGAGCTGGGCCAGCGGCTGTTCGTGCGCCGGCCGCGCCGCCTGGTCGCCACCGCACCGGGCGTGCAGCTGCAGCAGGCGCTGACCAGCGCCTTCGCCAGCATGGCCACGGCGGTGGCCCAGGTCCGCGCGCCGCGGCGGCGCAGCATGACCCTGAGCACCACGCCGGCGGTCGCTTCGCGCTGGCTGGTACCGCGCCTGCCGGCGCTGCACGCGGCCTGCCCCGAACTGGACCTGCGCGTGCACGTCTCGCACCAGCCGGTGGCGCTGGACGGCATCGAGGCCGATGCGGCGATCCGCTACGGGCACGGGCGCTGGCCCGGACTGGTGGCCCACCGCCTGATCGACAACGTGTTCGCGCCGGTGTGCAGCCCGCTGCTGGGGCTGCGCACGCGCCGCGAACTGGCGCGCCATCCGCTGCTGCATTTCGCCCCGCCGGGTTCGCGCAGCGCGCCCATCGACTGGCCCACCTGGCAAAAGCGCGCCCGCGTGCCCGGGCTGGATGCCAGCGCGGGCGTGGTGTTTTCCGACGAGACCCACACCATTTCGGCCGCGCTCGGCGGCCAGGGCGTGGCCCTGATGAGCCTGGCGCTGGTGGCCGAAGAGCTGGAAGCCGGTTCGCTGGTGGCGCCGTTCGGCCCGGTGTTCGAGGCCGAGCCGTTCCACTTCGTCTATCCGGAGGCGGCGCGGGACGATGGCTGGATCGCCACCCTGCGCGACTGGATCCTCGCGCTGCCGCTGACCACCCCGCCGGCGCAGCGTGCGGAGTCCCCGCGCGCGTAGGGATCACCGTGCGGGTCGCAGGTGCCACGCGCGCGATGGCGTGCCCGCGCCGGATCCTCGCTGCATGGGCTGCGACGTGGCAGGAGCCGCCGCCAGGTCGAACCCCGGGCATGGCGTCTGCGGCAGCTGCGCGAACCAGCCCGCCAGCGGCGCCGCCAGCAGGTCCAGGCGCAGCGGCGCGCTCAGGTGGTTCTCACCTTCGAGCACGACAAAGCGCGCCAGCGGCGAGCGCCGCGCAGGGCTTCCACGTCGGCCAGGGCGAACACCCCGTCCTGGCTGCCGTGCATCACCAGGGTGCAGGCGCGCAGCGCGTCCACAGGCGGGCCGGTCTGGATCGAGCCCAGGTCCACGCCCATGCGCCGGCCGGCATCGCGCATGGCCGCTTCCACCGCCCCGGGCGTGTACCGCCGGCGCATCCAGGCGCGGGCGGCGCGCTCCCGCAGTCCCCCGCCCTGCATCCGCGCGGCCGCCCCGACGACGCCGCGGATGCCCTGGGCCGCGCCGGCATAGGGCGAGACCGCGACGATGCCCGCCACCCCCTCTCCCAGCAGCGCGCCGGCATGCAGCGCCGCGGCCGCGCCATGCGAGAGGCCCGGCAGCAGCACCGGTCCCGGCGGGCGGTCCTCGTCGCGCAGCGCGGCCAGCAGCCCGGCGACATCCGCGCCTTCGCGCGGGCCGAAGCCCGGCGACGCATCACGCGAGCGGCCATGCCCGCGCAGGTCGGGCACGATCGCGTGGTAGCCGCGCTCCGACAGCGCCAGCGCCCAGGGCAGCATGCCCGTCCCGTCCAGCCCCCAGCCGTGCAGCAGCACCACCGTGCCGCGCGCGCGGCCATCGGGCGGGGGCGCCGCGTCGCCGTCGAACTCGAGCGAAAACGACATCCCGTCCTCGCGGCGCTGCACCGCGTAGCGCAGTCCGCGGCGGGCCGGCGGCAGTTCGCGATACCCCAGCACCGCGCCGTCCCGTGCGCGAAAGCTCGCCTCGCGCACCCCCGGCGACCTGGTCGATCCGCGCCAGGGTCGCCGCGGGCAGCAGCCCCTGCGCTTGCGGCCTGGCGATGTGTCGGCCAGCGAGCAGCCGGCCAGGGCCAGGCAGGCCGCTGCCAGGCCCGACCAGCACGCACGCCGCGCCGGCCGCATCACCGGCTCAGCCGTAGCGCGCCCGCAGCATCTCGAAGGCCGCGCGCAGGCCCAGCGCCTCGCCGCCGGCCGGGCGGCCCGGGCGTGCGCTGTCGTTCCAGGCGTACACGTCCAGGTGCGCCCAGGGCGTGCCTTCGGGCACGAAGCGCTCCAGGTACAGCGCCGCGGTGACCGCGCCGGCCATGCGCGAACCGGCATTGGCCAGGTCGGCGATGTTGCTGGTCAGGTAGCGCAGGTACGGCCGCCACAGCGGCATGCGCCAGAGCGGATCGCGCATGCGCTCGCCGGCGGCCAGCCAGTCGCCGGCCAGGGCGTCGTCGTTGGCGAACAGCGCCGGCAGGTCGGGGCCCAGGGCGATGCGCGCCGCGCCGGTGAGGGTGGCGAAATCGAGGATCAGCGCCGGCGACAGCTCGCCGGCCAGGGCCAGCGCATCGCACAGCACGATCCGCCCTTCCGCGTCGGTGTTGTCGATCTCCACGCTGACGCCCTTGCGCGTGGCGATCACCTCGCCCGGGCGGTAGGCATCCGGACCGATCGCATTCTCCACCGCCGGCACCAGCAGGGTCAGGCGCAGCGGCAGGCCGCTGGCCATCAGCAGGCCGGCCAGGGCGATCGCGTGCGCGGCGCCGCCCATGTCCTTCTTCATGTTGCGCATGCCGTCGGCCGGTTTGATGTCCAGGCCGCCGGTGTCGAAGCACACGCCCTTGCCCACCAGCACCAGGTGCGGGTGCGCGGCGTCGCCGAAGTCCAGGCGCAGCAGGCGCGGGGCGCGATGCGAGGCGCGGCCGACCGCGTGGATCGCCGGGAAGTTCCGCGCCAGCAGCTCGTCGCCGACGATGCTCTCGAAGCCGGCGCCATAGGCCTGCGCCAGCGCGCGCACCTGCGCCTCGAGCTGCTCGGGGCCCATGTCCTGGGTCGGCGTGTTGACCAGGTCGCGCACCCGCACGCAGGCTTCGAGCAGGTGGGTCTGCAGGGCGTCGAGCGACGGCAGCGCCAGCCGCGCGGGGACACGCCCGCCCGTGCGGTAGCGGCCGTAGCGGTAGGCGCCCAGGCCCCAGCCCAGCTGCAGCGCGGCGGCGTGCTCGGCGGCAAGCGCATCGGCCGGCGTCCATTCGCCCTCGGGCAGCGCCATCGGCGCATGCGCATAGGAATAGGGATCGAGCGGATCGCCGATGCCGATCACCGCTCCGGCCAGGCCGTCGGCGCCGGGCAGCAGCGCGTGGCTGCCGGGCGCGGCCTGGAACTGCTGGGCCTGCAGCCAGGCGCGCGTGGCCTCGGGCTGGGCGTCGAGCCAGGCCGGAAAGCCGGCCGCGGCGAGCACGTGCAGCGGGCGCGCGGCCGCGACATCGGACGCGAAACCGGGGGGAAGATGGGGGGTGGTCATGGATCGGACTCCAGGGACGGATCGGGGGAAGGCGCCTTCAGCGCGGCGGCGCGGCCAGGCCGCCACTGTGCAGCAGCCAGGCGAAACCGGCGAGGTTGAGCGCGACGGTGGTCCAGAACACCGCCTGGTAGGCGGTCTTGCTGGATTTGTGGCGCAGCACCTGCTGCGCCAGCAGCCCGCCGGGCCAGCCGCCGGCGAGGTCGATCAGGTGCAGGCTGCGCTCGGGCGTGCGGCGCCGGCCGAGGCCCGCGGCGCGCTTGTCGCGGGCATAGGCCAGGAAGGCCAGCAGGCTCAGGGCCGCGTACCACAGCGGCACCAGGCCCGGCCATTCGCCCAGCAGCCAGCCGCCGGCCAGCAGCGCGGTGACCGCGATCAGCGCCAGCCGGCGCAGGCCCGCCGGCAGCCGCGTGCGCGCCGTACCGGGCCGCCCATGGGCACGGGCACTCCGGCGCATCGCGCGCTCGGCGACGAAGCGCACGCCGACGGCGTTGAGCCGGCCCTGCGCGTCGCGTTCGGTTTCGTAGCGCACCAGGTCGCCATCGGCCGGCCGGCGGCCGGCGCGGGCGATGGCGCGCACGTGCACGAAGGCCCGCGCGGAGCCGCCCTGCGATTCCAGCGGCCGCACGAAGCCGAAGCCGCGTGCGTCGTCCCACTGCTCGATGCGGCCGATGCAGGCCATGGGCTCAGGCCTGCGCCTCCAGCCAGTCGGCCAGGCCGGCCAGGCTGTCGAACTCCAGGTCCGGGGCGAGGTCGGCATGCGGCCAGCACGCGTGGCCGCCGGGATTGTCCGGTCGCCGGATCCAGCAGCTGCGCAATCCGGCGCGCGCGGCGCCCACCACGTCGCAGTCGACATGGTCGCCCACGTGCAGCACCAGCTCCGGCGCCAGATCCAGGCGCGCGCAGGCGGCCAGGAACAGTCCGGGCTCGGGCTTGGCAGCGCCGTGGTCGCGCGGATGCAGCTGGAAGGCGAAATGCCGCTGGATGCCGATGCGGGCCAGGTCGGCGTTGCCGTTGCTCAGCGCCACCACCGGCACCCGCGCGGCGATGCGCGCCAGCGCCCCCGGCGCGTCGGGATAGAACTCCACCCGGTTGCGCTCGGCGTAGAAGGCTTCGTAGGCCGCGTCGGCCAGGCCCACGTCGCCGCCGCTCTCGCGCAGGGCGATCTCCATGGTGAGCCGGCGCAGGGCGCCGATGTCGTGCCCCAGCTGCGGGTGCTCGCGCCACACCCGCTCGCGCAGCGCGCGCATCTCCAGCAGCGGGAACATCGCGGCCGTGACCGGGCTGTGCTCGCGCATCCAGGCATCGAGCACCTGCTCGATCCGCGCACCGATCGGCGCGAACGGCCACAGCGTGTCGTCGAGGTCGAGGGTGATCGCGCGGACGGGAAAGGTCACCGCGCCATTGTAGTCGCGGCCGCGGGCGGGCGCGCTCACTCCAGCAGGCGCGCCCAGCCTTCCATGCCCTCGACCCGGGCCAGCACCAGCTTCACGCAGACCAGCAGCGGCACCGCCAGCAGCAGCCCGATGATCCCCCACAGCCAGCCGAACACCATCAGCGCCAGGATCAGCACCAGCGGCGAGAGCGCCATGCGGTGGCCGAGGATGATCGGAGTCACCACCTGGCCCTCGATGGTGTGCAGCACCAGGTAGGCGATCGCCGGCATCAGCGACATCCACGGGTCGTTGAAGGTCACGAAGCCCACCACCAGCATTCCCAGCATGCCGATCAGCGGCCCCACGTAGGGCGCGAAGTTGAGCAGGGCCACGAGAGTGCCCCACAGCAGCGCCTCCGAGCGCGGGATCTCCATCAGCATCAGCAGCCCGGCGAAGATCAGCCCGACCACGGTGTTGATCAGGCTGATGGTCAGCACGTAGCGCGAGACCTCTCGCTCGATCGAGTGCAGGATCTCCACGGTGAACTTCTTCTGCTGGCGGCCGGGCAGCAGCGCGATCGCGTTGCGCTGCAGGTTCACCCCGTAGACCATGAAGAAGAACGTCAGCAGCACCACCGCCAGCAGCGAGGCCAGCAGGCGCGGGGTCTCGGTGAGCATGCGGTAGGGGTCGGGCGCGGTCTGCACCACCTGCGGGCGGCGGCCGGTATCGCCGCCGGCGGCGCGGGCGAAGGTTTCCGCCGCCTTGTTGGCCTCCACCACCGGGCGCGCGAACTCGCGCAGCTTCGGCGCCAGGTCGCGCAGCGCGCGCGGCGCCTCGGCGGCCCAGGCGATGGCCGAGGGCGCCATCTGGTAGGCCAGCGTCCCGGCCAGCGCCAGGCCGCCGCACAGCACCAGCAGCGCGGCCAGGAAGCGCGGCACCCACAGCCGCCGCAGCAGGCGGATCACGGGGTTGCCCACCAGGGCGAAGAACATCGCCAGCAGGATCGGGAGGATCAGGTCCTGCGCGGCCCACAGCGCGAAGCCCACGGCCAGGGTGGCCAGCACCAGCAACGCGGTCGAGCCCTGCGGGCGCGGTGACGGCGCGACGGGCGCATCGGGCGGCGTGATGGCGGGCGAGGCGTCTGCTGGCATGCGCGGATCGTGGGCGGGATCGTCGCGGAGCATGGCCGGCGCCGGGCCACGGCCGCGTGAGGGCCGCGGGCGGCGTTCACCCGGCGCGGTCGCGGCGCGAGGCACCGGCGCGTGCAGCACGCGCGGCAGCGCGGCCGAGGCGCGCTTCGACTCCGGAGCACGGCAATGCACCGGCACTGCCCTTGGACGCCGGAGCCGGCAGGAGGCGATGGCCGCCGACATGCCCATCGCTCACGCGGGCGATGCCTGGGAACTCATCCGCGCAGGGGCATCAATCGCGCACGCACCCGACGAAGCACGGGACCGGCGAACAGCGGAACGAAGTCCGGCCGGCGCGCACGGCGCCGCCACGACCGGGTCGATATCGGCATCGCGCCGGCCGCGTCATGCGTGCCGGCGCTGCGGGAGGATCAGCGCTGCTCGGACAGCTCGGTGGCCGCTTCGGCCGGACGCGGGGCGCTGTCCCACTGCGGATCGGCGCGGCGCCGCGCTTCCGGCGCGCCCGGCGGATAGCCGGTCGCCGAGGGCACGAAGGGACGGGTGTCGTCGACCGCCGCCTCGACCTTGGCCGCGACGCCGGCGGTGGTGCCGGCGGCGATCTCCGACGCCACGGCGGCCTCGTCTGCGGCCACCTCGGCGGACGTGGCCGCATCCTTGGCGCGCAGCGACGCGCCCAGGCTCCACAGGCTGGTGCCCATCTGCACCCAGCGCGCGGCCGACAGTCCGGCCAGCGCGCGCGACGGTCGGGCGCGGCCGACCAGCAGTCCGGCGGCCAGGCCCAGCAGGATGATGCGGGTGGGCGTCCAGCCCTTGCGCCAACTGCCGCGCAGGCCATGCCAGGACGCCTTGGCCTCGGCACGGCGCAGTTCCAGCGCGCGCTCGCTGTCCTCCACCCGGCGCACGAGATCATGGAAGCCCATCACACGGCTCCCTGCGGCGCGGAGGCCGCGGTCGGTGGCGTGGCGGCCGCCGCAGGGGCGGCCGGGGCCGGAGGCGGCGTGCGCTCGCGCAGCCGCGCCAGCTGGCGACGGGTGGCGCGCATGCCGATGTGTTCGAGATAGCCGCGCATGCGCCAGGCGCACAGGCCGGCGACCAGCAGGTACACCGCCGCGACGACCAGCAGCGACCACACCCAGTCCAGGCCCAGCGCGTTGACACCGGCCACCAGCACCGCGGTCAGCAGCAGCCAGGCCGAACAGCCCAGCAGGGCCGCGACCGCGCCCCAGGCCAGGCTGCGGCCCAGGGCCCCGCGGGCCAGTTCGAAATCGGCCTGGGCGAGCTGGCGCAGGGCACCGACCGTGCCGCGCGCGGCGCCGACCGTCTCGCGACGGGCGGCGTTGAGTTCGCGCAGGGTTTCGTCGATCCCGGGCGAGTCCGCGCGCCCGCCCGCGGGCTCGGCGCCCGCGTCCGCCTTGGCGGTGTGTTCCGACACGTCCGGCTTAGCTGTTGCTGCGGGCGAGCTTGGCGATGATCCAGCCGGCCGCGAAGGCCACGCCGAACGAGGCCAGCGGACGCTCGCGGATCAGGTCGGCGGCGCTGTCGATCAGGTCGCGGCCCTTGTCCATCAGTGCGTCGACCTGCTCGCGCGCCACGGCGCCGCCCTCCTCCAGCGCGGCGATGCCGGCCTGCGCGGAATCGGCCAGGTCGGCCTTGATCGCCGAGCCGCCCGCGCGAAGATCCTCGCCGACGCTGCGCACGGCATCGCCGGCGTCGGCGGCGGCGGTCTTGAGGTGGGCGCCGGCCTGGCCGAGGTTGGTCTTCAGGGCATCGGTGGAGGTGGGATTCATCGCGGTGGTCTCCAGAAGGTGGGTGCGCTGCGGCGGACGTCCCCGGCCGCGCGGTCACTGCATGATCAGGTTCCCCGCGCGTCCTCCGCGTGAAATCCGCAGCACCAGCTGGCCCGGGCGGCCGGCCAATGTATCCCGGAAACTGGCCAGGTCGCGGAATTCGCCGCTGTTGGCGCCGAAGATGTAGTCGCCCTCGCGCAGGCCGTTGCGCCAGGCGCGGCTGTCGCGCTCGACCCGCTCCACCAGCACGCCGCGCGCGTTCGGGTTCTGCCGGCGCACCGCCTCGGGCAGGTCGGCCAGGGTCGCGCCGCCCAGGCGCTCGTCGAAGCTGGCGCCCTCGCGCGGCAGCGCGCGCAGGCGCGCGGTGATGCTCAGCGGTTCGCCGTCGCGCAGCACCTCCAGCGTCACCGGCGCGTCCAGCGACTGCAGGCCCTGGAAGTTGCGCAGGCTCACCGGGTCGTCCATGCGCTGGCCGTTGGCCGAGACGATGACATCGCCGGTGCGCAGCCCCGCGGCCGCGGCCGCCGAATCGCCATGCAGGCGCGTGACCACCACCCCGCGCGCCTCCTGCAGGCCCAGGCCCGCGGCCAGGCGCGCGTCCACCGCCTGGGTCTCGACGCCCAGGGTGCCGCGGCGCACGGTGCCGGTGCTGGCCAGCTGCTGCATGATGTTGCGCGCCAGGTCCACCGGGATGGCGAAGCCCAGGCCGATGTTGCCCGCGGCGCTGCCGCGCGGGTTGAAGCTGGCGGTGTTGATGCCCACCAGTTCGCCGCGCAGGTTGACCAGCGCGCCGCCGGAGTTGCCCGGGTTGATCGAGGCGTCGGTCTGGATGAAGTTCTGGAAGCCAACGCCCGGCACGTTGCTGCGGCCCACCGCCGAGACGATGCCCGAGGTGACGGTCTGGCCGACGCCGAAGGGGTTGCCCACCGCCACCACGAAATCGCCCACCGCCAGCTGGCCGCCCTCGGCCAGCGGGATCGCGGTCAGACCTTCGGCGGGAATGCGCATCAGGGCCACGTCGGTGTCCGGGTCCGAACCGATGAACTCGGCCTTCAGGGTGCGCCCGTCGGCGAGCGTCACCGACACCTCGTCGGCGTTCTCGATCACATGGTGGTTGGTGAGCACGTAGCCGTTGCGCGCATCGACCACCACGCCCGAACCCAGCGAGCGCGCGATCCGCTCCTGGCTCAGCTCCGGGAACATGCGGCCGAACAGCGGATCGCTGCCGAAGGGGCTGACCTGGCGACGCTGGGCCGCCTGCACGCTGACCACCGACGGCGTCACCCGGCGCAGCATCGGCGCCAGCGACGGCAGGGCCTGGCCATCCACCGCCGCCGGCAGCGCGGCCATCACCGGCACAGGGGCGGCGCCCGGCTCCATGGCCTGGGCCGGCGACTGCACGGCGTCGCGGACGAAGGTGGCGGTGAACCCGCCGAACATGGCGGCGGCGGCAAGCACGAGCAGGGTGGGAGCTGGGCGCATGGGGTCGGTCGCGGCTGTGGTCCGGTCGGGCGGTGAAGATGGGCGCCTGGCGCGGCGCGGGCAAGTCCCGACCTGCGCAACCAGCTCGCCGCACTGCACCAAAAGGGGTCCGAAAGTGTGGTTCGCGATGCCTCCATCGGCGCTGAACGCGGCCAATTCCGGGGCCTGCGCGGGAACCGCCGGACGGCGGTTGACTTCATCTGGAGCGCCGCGTAGCTTGCCCCGACTCTCCACAACATATTGGGGTTCTGGCGCAAGCCCTATCCCAAGGCGTGGGGTTTTGGGCAAAATGGCGGTTCCGCCAGACAGCAACAGGGAGGACTCGCGCACAGCCTGCCGCAGGCGCGCGAGGGCGGTCAGAGGCAGCATCCAGGCGACGGGCGTGGCGGCAATGGCGCGCGACCGGCCCACCATCGTGTCGGTGTCCTTCCGGACCCGGTACCAACATAACGACAGGCCGGGGCACGTACCCCGGCCGGCACTAGGAGACAGCACACGCATGAGCACGGTCCGTCTGGAAGCAGTCAAGACGCACGGTGAGAGGGAGATCCCGATGCAACCGGCCTCGCAGGACATCTGGGACAAGAAATACCGGCTCAAGACCAAGCACGGTGTCCCGGTGGACGCCGACATCGACGCCACCTGCCAGCGCGTGGCGCGCGCGCTCTCCGAATCCGAAGCCACGCCGGAGAAGCAGAAGTACTGGTACGACCGCTTCCTGTGGGCGCTGCGCCGCGGGGCGATCCCCGCCGGCCGCATCACCTCCAACGCCGGCGCCCAGGAACACAAGCCGGCCACCAGCACGATCAACTGCACCGTCTCGGGCACGATCACCGACTCGATGGACGGCATCCTGGAGAAGGTCCACGAGGCCGGGCTGACGCTCAAGGCCGGCTGCGGCATCGGCTACGAGTTCAGCACCCTGCGCCCGCGCGGAGCCTTCGTCGCCGGCGCCGGCGCGCACACCTCCGGGCCG
>Ga0233375_1000226_pt1 | contig 32470 bp, 29 predicted proteins | sample ElkDunMinimDraft_10_FD_191539 | JGI IMG/M metagenome (GOLD analysis project Ga0233375, IMG submission 191539) | Fecal eukaryotic communites from dung pellets of Tule Elk in California, USA - Elk Dung E16 | ecosystem: Host-associated > Mammals > Digestive system > Large intestine > Fecal | place...
CGCCAAGGAGCTCGCCGCGTGGCTGACCGCCCCGGAGCAGCAGACCAAGGCGTTCGAGTCCGCCGGTACCTTCCCCTCGCAGATCGAGGCGCAGGAGTCCGAGGCCGTGCAGAGCTTCACGAACCCGTTCTTCAACGACGCCCCGGTGGGCGAGATCTTCTCCACCCGTGCCCAGTCGATCGACGGCGCCCCCTACAAGGGCGCGCACTACTTCGCCATCCGTGACGAGGTCACCAACGCGCTGAACCGCGTCGACATCACCAAGTCGCAGGACTCCGAGAAGTCCTGGAACGAGGCCGTCGAGAAGGCCGCGGCCATCGGCTGAGCCCGAGACCGCGCCTGATCCGGCCCTCCGGCCGGACCAGATGCTGAAGTGACGCGGTGGTCGAGCGTGCCGAGACCCAGTTCTCGGCGCGCTCGACCACCGATTGCCGTCACCCGGCCGTTCCGGCCAGGAGGACGACGGAGCGCAAGTGACCACCCGACGATGACGCGGCGGAAGATGAAATGGCTGTCCTGACACCTCAACGACCGGCACCCTCCCCGGGTGCGCCCCAGCGCGGATCGCGCAGAATCGGCTTCTCCCAGCGGCTGGGCCGCTGGGACGTGAAGCTCTCCCCCTACCTGTACATCTCGCCGTTCTTCGTCCTGTTCGCGATCACCGGCCTGTTCCCCCTGGCCTACACCGCGTACGTGTCGGTCCACGAGTGGAGCCTGCTGGGCGGACAAGGCGAGTTCATCGGCCTGCAGAACTTCGCCGACGTGCTGAACAACCCCACGTTCTGGAAGTCGCTGGTCAACACCCTGTCGATCTTCGTGTTCTCCTCGGTGCCACAGGTAGTCATCGCGATCACGATCGCCGCTCTGCTGGACCAGAACCTGCGCGCCGCCACGTTCTGGCGCATGGGCGTACTGATCCCCTACGTCGTCGCACCCGTCGCGGTCTCGATGATCTTCGGACGCCTGTTCGCCGACCAGTACGGCCTGATCAACTCCATCCTCGGCGGGATCGGACTGGACCCGATCGCCTGGCACGGCGACCGCATCGCCAGCCACATCGCGATCGCGTCCATGGTCAACTACCGGTGGATGGGCTACAACGCCCTGATCTTCCTCGCCGCGATGCAGGCCGTGCCCCGCGACCTGTACGAGGCCGCCGTGATCGACGGCGCCGGCCGGGTACGCCAGTTCTTCTCCATCACCGTCCCCCAGATCCGCGCCACCATCATCTTCGTGGTCATCACCTCCACCATCGGCGGCCTGCAGATCTTCGACGAGGTCCGCATGTTCGACGCCACCGGCCTGGGGGGCGCCGACCGCAACTGGATGACCACCGTCGTGTTCCTCTACGACACGGCCTGGGGCAATCAGCACAGTCTCGGCAAGGCCTCCGCCGTGGCCTGGCTGCTGTTCCTCCTGATCATCCTGATCGGCATGGTCAACTTCCTCGTCACCCGGCGTATCTCCTCGACCGGCCCCACCAAGAACACCACCCGCAAGAACGTCACACGCACCACCGGGGGGAACGCATGAGCTCCGTCGCCGTCACCGCCCAGACCGCCGGCGAAGGCGCCGCCAAGGCCGCCGCACGCCGCCGCACCCGCAGGAACCCCGGCAGCGCCACCCACCGCGCCGGACCACTCGCCTACATCCTGCTCGGGATCACCCTGCTGATCTCCGCCTTCCCGCTCTACTACACGCTGCTGCTCGGCTCGTCCGACCCCGTGGAGATCTCACGCAACCCCGTCCCCCAGTGGCTGCCCGACTCCTCACTGTTCACACAGTTCACGACCGTCATCCAGTCCACCCAGATCAACTTCTGGCTGGCCCTGGGCAACTCCCTGATCATCGCGGTCGTCGTCTCCGCATCAGTCGTGCTGTTCTCCACCCTGGCCGGGTACTCGTTCGCCAAGCTCCGCTTCCGCGGCCGCGGACCCCTGCTCGTGTTCGTCATCGCGACCATGGCCGTGCCCACCCAGCTCGGCGTGATCCCGCTGTACATCCTCATGTCCGACCTCGGCTGGATCGGCAAGCTCCAAGCAGTCATCGTGCCCGCCCTGGTCGCCGCGTTCGGTGTGTTCTGGATGACGCAGTACCTCTCCGAGGCCCTGCCCTACGAACTGATCGAAGCCGCCCGCGTCGACGGCGCTTCCATGATCCGCACGTTCTGGTCCATCGCACTACCCGCCGCACGCCCCGCCGCCGCGATGCTCGGCCTGTTCACCTTCGTCCAGCAATGGACCAACTACTTCTGGCCATCGATCGTGCTCAACTCCGAGAACCCGACACTGCCACTGGTCGTCAAGTCGCTGCAGTCCAACTACTTCATCGACTACTCACTCGTGATGGGCGGCGTCTTCCTCGTCACCCTTCCCCTGCTCGTGATCTTCGCCTTCGTCGGCAAGCAACTCGTCGCAGGCATCATGCAAGGAGCGGTCAAGGGATGACTCAGGAGATGACGTTGAACGTCAAGACCACGGGCACGCTGCGGGTCCCGGCCCCCGGCATCGCCCTGCCGTACACACCGACCGCGCCGCGCACCGCGCCGACGTCGAACACCACGGGCTCCGTGGCCTTCCCGGAGGGCTTCCTCTGGGGCGCGGCCACCGCCGCGTACCAGGTCGAAGGCGCCGCGCACGAGGACGGTCGCGAGGACTCCGTCTGGGACGTGTTCGCCAAGGTCCCGGGCGCGGTGCTCGGCCAGGAGGACGGTGAGGTCGCGTGCGACCAGTACCACCGCTACCCGGCCGACGTCGCGCTGATGAAGGACCTCGGCATCAAGGCGTACCGGTTCTCGACGTCGTGGTCCCGGGTGATCCCCGGCGGCCGCACGGTCAACCCGGCCGGCCTGGCGTACTACGACCGGCTCGTGGACGAGCTCCTGGGCGCGGACATCCTGCCCTGGCTCACGCTCTACCACTGGGACCTGCCGCAGGCCATCGAGGCCGAGTCGAACGGCTGGGTGAACCGCGACACCGCCTACCGGTTCCGCGACTACGCGGTGACCATGCACGAGGCCCTCGGCGACCGCGTCGACGTCTGGACCACGCTCAACGAGCCGTGGTGCGCCGCGTTCCTCGGGTACACGGGCGGGCAGCACGCGCCGGGCCGGCAGTCTCGCGAGGACGGCCTCGCCGCCGCGCACCACCTCTCGCTGGGCCACGGCCTGGCCGTGCAGGCGTTGCGCGAGCGGGCACCGGAGGCGAACCTCGGCATCACGCTCAACTTCGAGGTCGAGGACCCGCTCAACCCGGACGACCCCGCCGACGTCGACGCCGCGCGCCGGCTCGACGGCGGGTTCACCCGCATCTTCGCCGACCCGATCCTGCGGGGCGCCTACCCCGAGGACGTGCTGGAGGACGTGCGCGAGTACGGGCTCGAGCAGCACATCCAGGACGGTGACCTCGAGATCATCTCGACGCCGATCGACTCCCTGGGCGTGAACTACTACCACGGCAACGCCGTCTCGGCGCGGCCCCCGGAGCGGGCGCTGGACGGCGGCGCCCCGGTCACGCGGCCGTCGTCGAACCCGTTCCCCGCGGGCGACGGCGCGTACACGCACCCGCGCGGCCTGCCCGTCACCGACCAGAACTGGGAGGTGCAGCCCGAGGGCCTCACGAGGCTCCTGCTGCGTCTGCAGAAGGACTACACGGGGCCGCGCGGTATCGCCCTGTACATCACGGAGAACGGCAGCGCCTACGAGGACGTCGTGGGGCCGGACGGGTTCGTGGACGACCAGCAGCGCCTGGAGTTCATCGACGTGCACCTGCGCGCCGTCAAGGACGCGATGGACGAGGGCGCGGACGTGCGCGGCTACTTCGGCTGGTCGCTGCTCGACAACTACGAGTGGGCGTGGGGTTACGGAAAGCGCTTCGGCCTCGTGCGCGTCGACTACGAGACGCAGGAGCGCACGGTCAAGGCATCCGGCCGCTGGTACGGTCAGGTCGCGCGGGCCAATGTCGTCCCCGAGCGGTCGACATCGTCCCTGACGCACTCCGGTGACTACGAGGACAAGGCGGTTCCCCAGGCGTGACGACCTCAGGCCCACCCACGCTGGATGACGTGGCACAGGCGGCCGGGGTCTCCCGGTCGACGGCGTCGCGCGCCATCAACGGTGGCCTGCGGGTCTCCCCCGAGGCGCAGGCGGCGGTCGACGACGCCGTCGCCCGCCTCGGGTACGCACCGAACCGTGCGGCCCGGTCACTCGTGACGCGCCGGACCGACTCGATCGCCCTCGTGGTGCCCGAGCCGGACCAGCGCATCCTCACCGACCCGTTCCTCAGCGGCACCCTCGCGGGTGTCAGCGAAGGACTGGCCGGGACCGACCTCCAGCTCGTACTGCTGCTCGCCCGGCCGGGCGAGCAACGTGGACGCGTGGGCCGTTACCTGCGCAGCGGCCACGTGGACGGCGTGATCGTGGCGTCGCACCACCGGGGCGACCACCTGGAGACGGAGCTCGGGCCGACCATGCTGCCCGCCGTCTTCGTGGGGCGCCTGTTCGAGCCCGACCCCCTGTTCTCGCGCGGGCTGCGCTACGTGGACGTCGACAACGTCACGGGCGGGCGCATCGCCACCCAACGGATGATCGACCGCGGGCGCCGGCGCATCGGGACCATCACCGGCCCGCTCGACATGCCCGCGGGCGTGGACCGGATGATCGGCTGGCGGGACGCCCTGCGCGACGCCGGCATGCCCGACGACGCCGTCGTCGAGGGCGACTTCACCACCGCAGGGGCGGCTGTCGCGGCTGCTCGCCTGCTGGACCAGCACCCGGACCTGGACGGTATCTTCGCGGCGTCCGACCTCATGGCGGAGGCCACGCTGCGGGTCCTCGCCGACCGCGGCCGGTCGGTGCCCGGCGACGTGTCGGTGGTCGGGTTCGACGACCTCGGCATCGCGGAGACGACGTCGCCACGGCTGACCACCGTGCACAACCCGGTGGTGCAGATGGTCGGCGCCGCGACGAGCATGCTCGTGGACCTCGTGGCGGGCCGCCCGGTCCGTGACGAGCGCCGCATCTTCGCCCCCCGCCTCATCGAGGGCGACTCGGCCTGACCCTTGCGCCGAAGTAGAACCAGGGCGAAGTAGAACCAGGGCGAAGTAGAACCAGGGCGAAGTAGAACGGCAGCGCATCCATGGGATGCGCTGCCGTTCTACTTCGCTGCCGTTCTACTTCGCTGCCGTTCTACTTCGCTGCCGTTCTACTTCGCTGCCGTTCTACTTCGCCCTGGTTCTACTTCGCTGCCGTTCTACTTCGCTGCCGTTCTACTTCGGCAGGGCGAGGTCAGGCCGTGCGGAGGTGACCGTAGCGGTGCATCGTGCGGCTGACCGCCTGCTCGCGCAGCATCGTCAGCAGCTCACGACGTCCGCTCGCGAGGACCGGACCGTCCAGCACCGTCACCGAGCCGAGCCGGCTCGCCGCTGCGTCACGCAGACCGGGGGCCTCGCCCACCACGCGGATCCGGCCGGTCACGTCGCCGTCGGCCACCGCCTCGGCGAACGCCTCGTCCGTGAGCTCCTGCTGCCCCACGACGGTCGCGGGCACACCCGCCCGGGCGGCCGCCGCGAGCACGCGCTGCACCTCGACGTCCGGCGCGTCGACGCCGACCCGCACCGTGATCCCCGGGACGGGCCGGTAGCGGAACACGTTCGACTCGACGCCGAGCGCCGACGGGTCGTGCTCGCCGGCGAACTCGGTGACCCAGACGCGGGCGTCGTCGGCCCGGGCCCAGGCGAGCCAGCCCGCCGGATCCGCAGTGCGTGACGGCACGTCCGACGCGTCCTCCCACCGGCCGAGCTGCGCCACGTAGTTGGGGCCGCCGGCCTTGGCGCCCGGTCCCACCGACGACGCCTTCCAGCCGCCGAACGACTGGCGCTGCACGATCGCACCGGTGATGTGCCGGTTCACGTACGCGTTGCCGACCTCGACGCGGTCGAGCCAGTGCTCGACCTCGGCGTCGTCCAGCGAGTGGATGCCGCCCGTCAGCCCGAACGACACCGCGTTCTGCAGCTCGAGCGCCTCGTCCAGGGTGCGCGCCGTCATGATGCCCAGCACCGGACCGAAACACTCGGTGAGGTGGAAGAACGAGCCGGGGCGGACGCCGTCGCGCACGCCCGGCGTCCAGAGCCGACCGCGGCCCAGGCCGGCGTCGACCGCCACCGCGTCGAGACGGCGCGGCCGCACGAGCCAGCTCTCGCCCTCCTCCAGCGTGGTCAGAGCTCGCAGCAGCTTGCCCTGGGCAGGCTCGGTGAGCGGTCCCATGACGGTCGCCAGGTCCGTGGCGGGGCCGACGGCGAGAGACGACACCGCGTCGATCAGCTGCCGCCGGAACCGCTCGCCTGTCGCCGTGCGCGGGTCGCCCACCGAGCCGACGAGGATCACGAGCGACGCGGCGGAGCACTTCTGCCCCGCGTGGCCGAACGCCGAGCGCACCACGTCCGCGACCGCCAGGTCGAGGTCCGCCGAGGGCGTCACGACGATCGCGTTCTTGCCCGACGTCTCCGCCAGCACCGGCAGCTCAGGCCGCCAGGACGCGAACATCTCGGCGGTCTCGATCGCGCCCGTGAGGATCACGCGGGACACGTCGTCATGCGTCACGAGGCGGCGGCCGAGGTCGCCGTCGGGCACCCGCACGAACTGCGCGACGTCGCGGGCCAGCGCCGGGTCCAGACCGATCTCGGGCGCCACCTCGTCGAGGGCGGCGTGCACGGCCTCGACCGCGATCTCCAGGCAGCGCGGCGTGGGCGGGGCGGGCTTGGCGATCACGGAGGAACCGGCCGCGAGGCCTGCCAGCACGCCGCCGATCGGGATCGCGACGGGGAAGTTCCACGGTGGGGTCACCAGGGTGACGCCGTCGGGCGCGAAGTGCGCGCCCTGCCAGGCCTCCGACGTCGGGTCGAGCGCCTCGGCGGCCTGGGCGTAGTAGGCGGCGAAGTCCACCGCCTCGCTCACCTCGGGGTCGGCCTCGGCGACGGTCTTGCCGGCCTCGTGCACCATGGCGGCGACCAGATCGGTGCGTGCGGCCTCCAGGTGCTGGGCCGCGGCGCGGAGCACACGGCCCCGATCCGCCGCGGAGACCTTGGACCACGCGGCCCTGGCGCGGCGCGCGAGCGCCACGACGTCGTCCACCTGGGCCGACGTCGCCAGCGGCTCCGCGATCGCCGGCACGTAGCCGGAACGCGCGCTCGTGACCTGCTGGGCCCACGCACGGTGCTCGGTCACCGCGGGGTCGGTGTCGGCGGCGTTGTGGAACGGCCCGATCACGGGCCGGGGCGCGGGACGGGGGCGGCGGCGCGGGGTGACGTCCTCGGGCGAGTAGTGCACGCCGAGCTCGACCGAGGCGCGGAACGCGCGCTCCTGCCGGTCCATCGGGGAGCCGCTCCCGCTGGTCGAGCCTGTCGAGTTCCTGGTCTCGACAGGCTCAACGCGCGAAGCGGCAGGCTCGGCCCGCGAGGGCGCGAACGCCGCGTGCAGGAAGTTCTGCTCGGCCGCGTTCTCCTCCAGGCGTCGCACGAGGTACGAGATCGCGACGTCGAAGTCCTCGTCGCGCACCACGGGGGTGTACAGCACCACCCTGCCGGAGTCCCGGGCCACCTCGTCGCGCACGGCGGCGGCCTCTGCGGGCGCCATGCCCTGCAGCATCTCGATGTCGAGCGCCTCGGAGACACCGCGCGCCCGGCCGAGGAGGATCGCGAGCGCCACGTGGAACAGGTTGTGCGACGCCGCGCCGATGCGGACGGCGTGCGCGCGCTCGGGGCGCAGGGCGTGGTCGAGCATGCGCACGTAGTTGGCGTCGACGTCGGGCTTGCTCGTGTACGGGGCCTGCGGCCAGTCGTGCAGGGCGGCCTCGACGTGCTCCATCGCGAGGTTCGCACCCTTGACGATGCGCACCTTGATGCGCGCGCCGCCGTCCGCGACGCGTCGCGCGGCGAACTCCGTGAGGCCGTCCAGTGCGCCCAGGGCGTCCGGCAGGTAGGCCTGGAGGACGATGCCGGCCTCCAGGTCACGGAACTCGTCGCGGCCCAGGATCTCGGTGAAGACCGCGGTGGTCAGGGCGAGGTCGCGGTACTCCTCCATGTCGAGGTTCAGGAAGACGTCGTGGTCGCGCGCGGCCCGGTACAGCGGCAGCAGCTGCTCGACGACGCGGTCCCGGGAGCCCGGGAGGTCCCACGTGACGAGCTGCGCGGCGACGCTGGAAACCTTGACCGACACGTAGTCGACGTCGGGCCGTTCCACGAGCGCGATGGTGCGGGCCAGCCGGCCGGCGGCCTCCTCCGCGCCGAGGACGGCCTCGCCCAGGAGGTTCACGTTGAGGGTGTAGCCCTCGGCCCGGGTGCGGGCGAGGTGGGCGGTGAGCCCGGCACCGGCGTCGGCCACGAGGTGGCCCACGAGCTGACGCAGACGCGCGCGGGCAGCCGGCACCACGATGCCCGGGAAGACGGGGGCTGCCAGTGCGCCGGCGCGGAACAGCGCGCGGTCGGCCGGGCTGAGGAAGGTGGCGCTGCCGGCCTTCTTGCCGAGCCGGGCCAGGGCCTTGGCGGCGACCTGGGTGTCCTGGGGGCGGGCGACGTCGTCGACGAACCCGACGGCGAGCTCCAGGCCTGCGGGGTCGGACACGAGCGCGCCCAGCGCCGCCGACGCGCGGGCGACGGCCTTGTCGGTCTTCGAGCTGGTCGCGGCGGTACCGGCGGCATGAGCGGCGGTGCCCGTGGCGGTACCGATCCAGGTCCGGGCGAGGGCCACGGCGTCCTCGACCAGGGTGTCGGCGGCGGGCTGCGCGGGCGGCTCGGTCGGGGCCGGTGGCACGGTGCTGTCCGGTGCGCCTGCGCCCCCGGTCGGGACTGCGGCGGGTGCGGCGCTCTCGCGCCGAGCAGAGGTCTTCATGACACCAGGGTGCACCCGGGGCGGCCCGCGTGTATTGGCAGGATCACTCGCGATCCGCGCCGCTTTTGGCCAAGCGCCCCGCGCCGCGCCGCGTAGCATCGAGATCCGATGAGCAACCTGTCCAGCGGCACCGCTCGGCCTGAGGCGAAGGCCCTGCTGGCCGCACTGAACCCCGCCATGGTCGCCCTCATGGACGAGCTGTCCGGGGTCATGTTCTGCGCCAAGGACGCCGACGGCCGGTACGTGGTCGTGAACCAGGTCTTCGTGGGGCGCACCCGGGAACGGTCGCGCCGGGACGTGATCGGCAAGCGCGCCGTTGACCTGTTCGTCCCCGAGCTCGCCGAGCGTTACGAGAGCCAGGACGCGCTGGTCAGGACCACGGACAAGCCGCTGCGGGGTGAGCTCGAGCTGATCCGGCACGTCGGCGGTGCGCCAGGCTGGTTCCTCACGTCCAAGCTGCCGCTGCACGACGAGTCGGGCGCCTACGTGGGGCTCGTGTCCGTCTCGCAGGACCTGCGGTCCGGCGACGCCGACGACGCGACGATCCAGGCCATGGCCCGTCTGCGCGGCGAGATCGAGGACCTGCTCGAACGGGGCGAGGTGCCGACGGTGGCCGACCTCGCGGCCCTGGCGGGGTGCAGCTCCGCGTCCCTGGACCGCCGGGTGCGCAGGGTCTTCGGGCTCTCGCCACGCCAGCTCGTGCTGCGCCTGCGGGTCGACCGCGCCGCGCACCTGCTCACGTCGAGCACGGTGCCGCTCGCCGACGTCGCGACCGCCGCGGGGTTCTACGACCAGCCGTCGTTCTCCCGCACCTTCGCACGGCTGACGGGCGAGACACCGTCGTCGTTCCGCGGCAGGTCGAGGCGCTCGCCGGGGGTGGAACCGCGGAGCTGAACCCCGCGGTTCCGCTCCCGGCCCGGCCTCAACGGGACAGCCTCCGGTAGGCACGCGCGGTCAGCGGCACGAAGACCAGGATCAGCGCGGTCGGCCACAGCACCGCGAGCAAGAGAGCGTGGTCGGCCAGGACACCCCCGGTGATGCCGCTCGGGTTGCCGAACAGCTCGCGGCACGCGGCCGCCGTCGCCGAGATCGGGTTCCACTGCGCCACGGCCCCGAGCCAGGCGGGCATGGACTCGGGCGCGACCAGCACGTTGGACAGGAACCCGATCGGCCACACCAGCACCTGCACGGCCGTCACGCCGCCCTCGCCCCGGAACGCGAGCCCGAGGAACACCCCGAGCACCAGCATCGCGAACCGCAGCCACAGCAGCAGCACGACGGCGAGCACGGTGGCGCCGAGGCTGCCGGAGGCCTGCCACCCGATCAGCAGGCCACCCACCATGAGCACGGCCAGCTCCACGGCAGAGTTCATCAGGTCTGCGCCCGCCCGGCCGAGCGGCACGGCCGCGGCGCTGATGGGCAGCGACCGGAACCTGTCGGTGACGCCCTTCTTCGAGTCGTCGGCGATGGCGCTCATCGTGGCCTCGATGCCGAACAGCATGGAGAGCGCGAAGATCCCGGGCAGCAGGTAGTGCAGGTAGTCCCCGCCGCCCGGCAGGCCGATCGCACCGCCCATGAGGTAGCCGAACATCAGCACGAGCATCACGGAGAAGGCGATCCCGAAGATCGGGGTCCACGGCTCCCGCTGCCAGTGCTTGAGGTCGCGCAGGGTGATCACCCAGCTCTGCCGCAGGGTGGTGGCGACGGCGTTCATCGGTGGGCTCCTTCGGATCGCTGGGTGCCTGGGGCGGGCTCGGCCGCCGTGAGGTGCAGGAACGCCTCGTCGAGGGTGGGACGGCGCAGCATGATGTCGTCGGCCTCCAACCCTGCGGCGTCCAGTGCCCGGACGGCGGCCGTCAGGGCCGCCGCGCCACCGCCGGGTCCCGCCTCGACCGTCACCTCCCGCAGCTCGGGGTCCGCGACGCCCCCGAGCACCGCGGCCAGCCGGCGGAGGTCGGCGTGGGCCGGCGCGGTGACCAGCACGCGGTCGCCGCCGACGCGCCGCTTGAGCTCCTGGGCGGTGCCGTCCGCCACCACCCGCCCGACGTTCATCACGGTGATCCGGTCGGCGAGCTGGTCCGCCTCGTCGAGGTACTGGGTGGTGAGCAGCACGGTGGTCCCGGCGTCCACGACCTGGCGCACGGTCTGCCAGACCTCGTTCCGGGCCCGGGGGTCCAGCCCGGTGGTCGGCTCGTCGAGGAACAGCAGCGCCGGACGGCGGATCAGGCCCACGGCGATGTCCAGCCGGCGCCGCATCCCGCCGGAGTACGTGGACACCTTGCGGTCGGCGGCTTCCAGCAGGCCGAACGTGCGGAGCAGCTCGTCGGCCCGCTCCCGCGCGGCGGACCTGGACAGGCCGTGAAGACGGCCGAACATCACGAGGTTCTCCGCGCCGAACAGGATCTCGTCGAGCGCCGCGCGCTGGCCGACCAGCCCCACGGCGGCACGGGCCGCGGCAGGTTCGCGGCGCACGTCATGACCGGCGACCCGCACCTCCCCCTCGTCGCAGCGGGTGAGCGTGGCGAAGGTGTTGACGGCGGTGCTCTTGCCTGCCCCGTTGGGACCGAGCAGTGCGTGGACGGAACCGGGCTCGACCGTGAGATCGAACCCGGCGAGCGCGGTGGTGTCTCGGTACCGCTTGCGCAGCCCGCGGGCGACCAGGGGTGGGACAGGCACGACGGCCTCCTTTGTCGTACGGCGTACGGCTAAAGACGGACCAGGATAGCATCTATTCCGTACGGCGTACCAGAAAGTTACGGTGAGGCCATGTCGAAGCAGCCCGACCCCGTCCTCCGCCTCCTCTGGCGACACGACGTCGGCGAGCCGCCGGGGCCTCGGCGCGGCCGCAGACAGCGGCTCAGCGTGGACGACGTCGTCGACGCGGCGATCCGGATCGCCGACCGCGACGGCCTGCCCGGCCTGTCCATGCGCCTGCTCGCCACCGACCTCGGACTCGGTGCGATGAGCCTGTACACCTACGTGCCCGGACGGGACGAGCTTCTTGCGCTGATGGTCGACCAGGTGCTCGGTCGGCGGGAGCTGCCCGCCATGCCGGACGACCTAGCCGCCCGCATGGCCCTGATCGTCCGCGTCCAGTACGAGGAGCTCCAGGAGCATCCGTGGCTGCTCGAGATCTCAGGCCTGCGAGCCTGGGTGGGGCCCGGCGCGTCCGACCGCTACGAGTGGCAGCTCTCCGGGATCGAGGGGGTGGGCCTCGACGACATCGAGATGGACCAGACGGTCGCCCTGCTCAGCGGTTTCGCGAGCAGCGTCGTCCAGGCCCAGCAGCGCCTCCGGCAGGAGGAGCACGCGTCGGGGTTGACCCAGGCCGAGTGGTGGGCCGCGAACGCCGACGAGCTCGCCGTGGTGATGGCCGGACGGAGCTACCCGCTGGGCGGACGGGTCGGCCTCGCCGCGGGCGAGGCCTACCAGGCCGCCACCGACCCGGCCCGGGAGATGGAGTTCGGGCTCGGACGCATCATCCAGGGCCTGATGTCGTACATCGAGAGCAAGCGGGCAGACAACGGCTGACGTCGACGGTGGGGCCGCCACATCGAACCCGAGCGCCTGTGCGACCCGCACAACTCGGACCACCCGTTACTGGCCTCACCGACGGCTGCCCGGCCGCCGCAGCAGGCCGTACTGTCGATGACCATGACGACCATCGCGTTTCCCCTGGCACCGCGCTCCAACCCGCGCCGTGTCCTGGCTGACCTGCTGCCGGGCACTCTCGTCCGCGACATCGCGCTCGTCCTGGGCGTCGCGGCGCTGACCGCCCTGGCGGCGCAGCTCCGGATCCCCATCCCGGGCCTGCCCGTACCCGTCACCGGCCAGACCTTCGCCGTGCTGCTCGGTGCTGCCGCGATCGGTCCCGTGCGCGGTGCGCTCGCGCAGGTCCTGTACCTGACGCTGGGCATGGTGGGCCTGCCGGTGTTCACCGGCGGTGCCTCGGGTGCCGAGGTGGTCCTCGGTGCCTCCGGTGGCTACATCGTCGGCTTCGTCGTGGCGAGCCTCGTGGTGGGCGCGCTCGCCCGCCGCGGTCTCGACCGCGGTGTGCTCGGCACGGTCCTCGCGTTCGCCGCCGGCACCGCCACCATCTACGCGATCGGCGTGCCGTGGCTCGCTGTCACGACGGGCATGGCGCCGGGTGCGGCCCTCGTGGCCGGAGCGGGTGTCTTCCTGGTCGGCGACGCGATCAAGGCGGCCCTGGCGGGCATCGTGCTGCCGGGTGCCTGGAAGCTCACCGAGCGCTGAGCCTGGCCGACGCCGACCGGGGCGGTCACGCCTGAACCGTACGGAAAATTTCAGGCGTGATCGCCCGGGAACGGCAGACTTACGCTGTACCAGCCGGACGGCCACCGAATCATCACCGGACCGATGCCCGCTGTGAAGCAGCGAGGCCGTTCGAAGCGATACGGTGAGACCGAGGCGCAAACCCCGCGCCGCGAAACCCGCGCCAGCGCTCCCAAGGCGACAGGCGCCGTTCTCCCCGGAGGACCCACGTGACGACGACAACGACGTCCATCCCCACATCACCGCCCAGCTTCGCCCCGTCCGGATCCCCGGAGGCGGGCTCGACGCTCGCCACCGCGCACGCCCAGCTCGCCACCGCGGCGGAGATCCTCGGCTACGACGACGGCCTGCACCGCATGCTCGCGACCCCACGTCGCGAGATCCACGTGTCGGTGCCGCTCCGCCGCGACACGGGCGAGACCGTCCTGTTCCACGGATTCCGGGTGCAGCACAACGTGAGCCTCGGCCCGGGCAAGGGCGGCCTGCGCTACCACCCCTCGGTCGACGTCGACGAGGTGCGTGCGCTGGCCATGTGGATGACCTGGAAGTGTGCGGTGGTCAACCTGCCGTACGGAGGCGCCAAGGGCGGCGTCGCCATCGACCCCCGGGGCTACTCCCAGGCCGAGCTCGAGCGCGTGACCCGGCGGTACACGTCGGAGATCATGCCGATGATCGGCCCCGACACCGACATCATGGCTCCCGACATGGGCACCGACGCCCAGACCATGGCCTGGGTCATGGACACCTACTCGGTCAACCGCGGGTACACGATCCCCGCGGTCGTGACCGGCAAGCCCCTCGCGGTCGGCGGCTCGCTGGGCCGCGGCACCGCGACGTCGGCGGGCATCGTGCACGTCACCAACGCCGCGCTCGCCGAGGCCGGCGTGCCCCTGAACGAGGTGTCCGTCGCCATCCAGGGCTTCGGCAAGGTGGGCTCGCACGCCGCCGAGATCTTCGCGGCACGCGGCGCGCGCGTCGTCGCCGTCAGCGACCAGTACGGCGGCGTCCGGGACGACGGCGGCCTCGACGTACCGCGCCTCATGGAGCACGTGCGCCGCACCGGCTCGGTCGTGGACTTCCCTGACACCGACACGGTGTCCAACACGGAGCTGCTCGCGCTCGACGTCGACGTGCTGGTCCCGGCCGCCATCGAGGGCGTGCTCGACGAGACCACGGCCGGCGACGTCAAGGCCCGCTGGGTGGTCGAGGGCGCCAACGGCCCGACGACCGCGGCGGGTGACGCCCTGCTCGCGAAGAACGACGTGACGGTGGTCCCCGACGTCCTGGCCAACGCCGGTGGTGTGGTCGTGTCGTACTTCGAGTGGGTCCAGGCGAACCAGACCTACTGGTGGACCGAGCAGGAGATCGCGGACAAGCTGGAGCACCGCATGACCACGGCGTACGCGGAGGTCTCGGCGCTGGGCAAGCGTGAGGGCCTGTCCCTGCGCGACGCCGCGCTGGTGATCGGCGTCAAGCGCGTCGCGGAGGCCCACCAGATCCGGGGCCTCTACCCCTGACGTCACGGTGCTCTCGGGTCGCTCGTGACTTCGGTCCGATGGGATGAGTTCGGTCGGTCGACCGACCGAACTCATCCCATCGGACCGATCTCATATCTGGTACCGCGCAGGCAGAGCCGCCCCTACCCTCGGGGCATGGACGAACTTGTCGCGCGCCTGCGTGCCGCCGGCTGTGTCTTCGCCGAGGACGAGGCACGCATCCTGAGCGAGGCCGCCGACGGCGACGCCCGCCGGCTCGAGGAGCTGACCGCCGCACGCGTCGGCGGGCTCCCCCTGGAGCACCTGGTGGGCTGGGCCGAGCTCGACGGCCGCCGCTGGCTGGTGGCTCCCGGGGTGTTCGTGCCGCGGCAGCGTTCGGAGCTCCTGGTCCGGGAGGCCGCCGCGCTCGCCGCCGCGTCCCCGGCCTCCGGCCCGGTCCTGCTGGTCGACCTGTGCTGCGGCTGTGGCGCCCTCGGCGGTGCCGCCGCGGCCCGGCTGCTCGCGACCGGCCTGGACGTCGAGATCCACGCCGCCGACGTCGACCCCGCGGCCGTGGGCTGCGCGCACGACAACCTCACGGCGCTGGCCGAGGACTCCCCCGGCGCCGGCCGACTCACCGCGCACACCTGGACCGGCGACCTCGCGGAGCCGCTCCCGGCCGAGGTACAGGGCCGCGTCGACGTCATCGTCGCGAACGCGCCGTACGTGCCGACCGCGGCGATCAGCATGATGCCGCCCGAGGCCCGGGAGCACGAGCCGCACGCCGCGCTCGACGGCGGCGACGACGGACTCGCGATCCTGCGCCGCGTCATCGACGTCGCGCCCAGGCTGCTGCGCCCGGGCGGCCACCTGCTCGTCGAGACGGGCGAGTCCCAGGTGAGCGCCGCCGTCGGGCACCTGGAGGCGGCGGGTCTCGTGCCGACCGTCCTGGAGGACGACGACCTGGGCGCCACCGTCCTGTCCGCCACCGCGGTACCCGCCCCCTGACGCCCTCCCAGTTCTCTTCGAGACCTCGGCTGCTTCGCTTTGGACGGCTCCAAAGCGAAGCAGCCGAGGTCTCGAAGAGGGTAGAGCGGGGGTGCGGGGCGGCGGGTCAGCTCTGGGGCTGGCGGTCGGCCCAGTCGGCCAGGGTCGTGCGCGGCCCCGTGAAGAACGGGACCTCCTCGCGCACGTGGCGACGCGCCTCGGTCGCTCGCAGGTCACGCATCAGGTCGACGATCCGGTGGAGCTCGTCGGCCTCGAACGCGAGGATCCACTCGTAGTCGCCGAGCGCGAACGCCGAGACGGTGTTCGCGCGGACGTCCTTGTAGCCGGCGGCCGCCATGCCGTGGTCGCGCAGCATGGTGCGGCGCTCGTCCTCGGGCAGCAGGTACCAGTCGTAGGAGCGCACGAACGGGTAGACGCTGATGTAGTCGCGCGGCTTCTCGCCGGCGAGGAACGCCGGCACGTGCCCGCGGTTGAACTCCGCCGGCCGGTGCAGCGCCGCGACGGACCAGACCGGCTCCAGGGAGCGGCCCAGCTCCGAGGCGCGCAGCGCCTGGTAGGCGCCCTGCACCGACTCGATGGACGGGCCGTGCGTCCAGAGCATGAGGTCGGCGTCGGACCGCAGGCCGCCCACGTCGTACCAGCCGCGGGTCACCAGGTCGCCGTCGATCGCGGCCGGGTCGGTGCCTCCACCGACGGCGGCCTCGGCGTCGGCCACCAGCGCCTTGCGCTCGCCCTCGTCGGCAGGGAGGGTCTCGGTCACGGAGAAGACCGAGAACATCGTGTACCGGATGTTGTCGTTGATGGCGGCCGTGTCGATCTCGTGGCCGGAGTCTCCGTGGACGTGTGTGTCGCTCATGTGGTGCCTCTCGATCGTGGCCGTCCCGCAGGACTCAGGAATACAGGTCGGTGCTGCACAGGGCCGGGACGCCGCTCGGTTCGCCGTCGCGACGCAGGCAGCAGTCCGGTGCGCAGACCGAGCGGAGGGCCGGCAGAGAGCCGACTGTCGCCTCGGTGACTTCCTCGCCGCGGGCCAGGGCGGCCCGCTCCAGCAGCAGGTCCACCAGTCCGCTCACGAACGGGGCCCGGGTGCCGACGGTGCCGGCCCGCACGGCCTTCATGCCCAGGCCGTCCGCGGTGGCCAGCGCCTCGGTGTCCAGGTCGTAGGCCACCTCCATGTGGTCGGAGATGAACCCGATGGGCGACAGCACCACGTTGCGCACGCCGTCGGCCGCGAGCGCCTCCAGGTGGTCGTTGACGTCCGGTTCGAGCCATGGCTGGCTCGGCGGGCCCGACCGCGAGCAGTACACGAGGTCCCAGGGCACCTCGTAGCCGAGCCGCTCGGCGACCTGAGCGGCGACGACACCGGCCAGGTCCCGGTGCTGCTCGGAGTACGTGGCCCGCGAGACCCGCGAGGCCGCCTCCATCGTGTCGGGGATCGAGTGGGTCACGAACACCAGCTTCGCGTCCGCTCCGGATCCGCCCTTGGCCGCGAGCTCGGCATAACCCTCGACGACGGCGTCGACGTTGGCCTGCGCGAAGCCCGGGTGGTTGAAGTACGAGCGGATCTTGTCGAACTGCACGCCCGTCGAACCCTCGGTGCCGAGCTGCCCGCGCTTCTCGAGCGTCACGGCCAGGTCCTCGCGGTACTGGCGGCATCCCGAGTAGGACGAGTAGGCGCTGGTCACGAGCGCGACCGCGCGCCCGGCGCCCAGCTTCTCCAGCTCGTCGACGGCGTCGGTGGTGTACGGCTCCCAGTTGCGGTTGCCCCACACGATCGGCAGGTCGATGCCGCGCGCGGCGAGCTCGTCCTCGAGCGCCGCCTTGAGCGCGAGGTTCTGCTCGTTGATGGGGCTCTTGCCGCCGAACCCGTAGTAGTGCTCGCCCACCTCTTCGAGCCGCTCGTCCGGGATGCCCTTGCCCGCGGTGACGTTGCGCAGGAACGGCACCACGTCCTCCGGTTTGTTCGGGCCACCGAAGGAGTAGAGCAGGAGGGCGTCGTACGGCGCGGCGTCGTGCGCCGCAGTCTGGGGGGAGTTCGCGGGCATGCCCTCATCTTTCCACCGTCGAGCGCGGCGTCCCGACCCAAGTGGGGCGATCGGGACGTGACATCGAAGCGACGTCCTGTCAGAACCAGCGAGCAGGACTCATCACCCCGCCCACAGTCAGCGCCGCGCGGCGCCCACCAGGCTTGTGACGGCGGCAGCCACGTCGCGCAGGCGGCCTGCCGTGCGGTGGATCAGGTCGTCCAGCTCGACCGGGCCGGGCGCGATCGAGAACGCGGCAGCGATCCCGGCGGCGCGCGCCAGGGCCTCGGGCAGCAGCACCTGCCCGGCCACGACGACGACCGGCGGGCTCGCCGGGGAGGCCGCGGCAAGCCGGGCGACGCCGTCGGCCACCTTGCCGTTGACCGACTGGGAGTCGAAGGACCCCTCCCCCGTGATCACGAGGTCGGCGTCCACGAGCGCCGCGGGCAGGCCGACGGCCTCGGCGACGAGCTCGGCCCCCGGCGTGGTCTCGGCGCCCAGCACGGCGATCAGGCCCGCGGGGACGCCGCCCGCCGCGCCGGTTCCGGGCAGCTCCGCGACCGCGACGCCGGTCTCCCGCACCAGCACGTCCGACCAGCGGCGCAGCGCCGCGTCGAGGTACTCCACGACGCCGTCGCGCGCACCCTTCTGCGGCCCGAACACGTGAGCTGCGCCGTGCTCGCCCACGAGAGGGTTGCTGACGTCCACCGCGAGCCGCCAGCGCACCTCGCGCGCGCGGGGGTGCAGGCCGGACAGGTCGAGCGAGGCCACGGACGCCAACCCCTCGCCGCCGTCGGGCACGGGGTGGCCGTCCGCGTCGAGGAGGCGGGCGCCGAGGCCGGTCAGGATGCCGGAGCCGCCGTCGGTGGAGGCGGAGCCGCCCAGGCAGACGAGCACCTCGGTGACACCCGCGTCGAGCGCGGCGCGCGCGACCTCACCGGTGCCGCGCGTGCCGGCGTGCAGCGGTTGCAGGGGTGCGTCCGAGACACCGGGCAGGCCGCTGGCCTCGGCGAGCTCGACGACGGCGGTGCGTCCGTCGGGCGAGACGGCCCACCGCGCGGACGCGGGTCGGCCGATCGCGTCCACCGTGCTCGTGACCCGCGCCTCCGCACCCCAGACGGCAAGCAGCGCGTCGAGGGTGCCCTCGCCGCCGTCGGCCATGGGCAGGCGCGTGACGACGGCGTCCGGGGCGGCGTCGAGCACACCGTCGGCTACCGCGTCCGCGACCTCCGAGGCAGACAGACTGCCCTTGAACGAGTCGGGACAGACGACTACACGCAGCGGATCCACGCGCTGATCGTAGGCCGAAGGCGTGGTCAGTCCGCCAGGGTCTCGGCCACCGGAACGAGGTGGGCGCCGAACGCCTCGGCCACGCTCGCGTGCGTGATGTGCCCGTCGTGGGTGTTGAGGCCGCGGGCGAGGGCGGCGTCCGCGCGCAGCGCGTCGCGCCAACCCTTGTCCGCGAGGGCGGCGACGTAGGGCAGCGTCGCGTTGGTCAGTGCGCGCGTCGAGGTGACCGGGACGGCGCCGGGCATGTTCGCGACGCAGTAGTACAGGGTGTCGTGGACGGCGTAGGTCGGGGCGTCGTGCGTCGTGGGGTGCGAGTGCTCGAAGCATCCGCCCTGGTCGATGGCGATGTCCACGAGGAGCGCGCCGGGCTTCATCGCCTTGACCATCGCGTCGGTCACGAGCTTGGGCGCTGCGGCCCCGGGGATCAGGACCGACCCGATGACGAGGTCCGCGGTCCCGACCTGCTCCGTCACCTCGTAGACCGAGGAGGCGCGGGTGGACACGGCACCGCCGAACCGCACCTCGAGCTGGCGCAGGCGGGCGATCGACACGTCGAGGACGGTGACGTCGGCGCCCATGCCGAGCGCGTTGGCCGCCGCGTGCTCGCCGGCCACGCCACCGCCGATCACCACGACCTTCGCCTTGGGCGTGCCGGGCACACCGCCCATCAGCACGCCTGTGCCGCCCTGGGGCCGCATGAGGTGGTAGGCGCCCACCTGCGCGGACAGCCGCCCGGCGACCTCGCTCATGGGACTGAGCAGCGGGAGCGAGCGGTCGTCGAGCTGGACGGTCTCGTACGCGACGGCGGTGGTGCCCGCCGCGAGCAGCGCGTCGGTGCACGGCTTCGACGCCGCGAGGTGCAGGTAGGTGAAGAGCGTCTGGTCGGGCCGCATGAGGGCGTACTCGGGCTCGATCGGCTCTTTGACCTTGATCAGGAGATCGGCGGTGCCCCACACCTCCTCGGCCGTGTCGACCACGCGGGCACCGGCGAGCCGGTATGCGTCGTCGTCGAAGCCGGAGCCCTGCCCCGCACCGGCCTGCACCAGCACGGCGTGGCCCCGGCGGGCCAGCTCGTGGGCACCGGCGGGCGTGAGCGCGACCCGGTTCTCGTTGTTCTTGATCTCCGTGGGGACGCCGACATTCATAAGGTGACGGTAGTCACATACCCTGTGCGGGTCCAGATCACATTTCCGAATAGAATGTTCGGGATATCTGCACAAAAATGAGTGCATGCTGAACCCCTGGCGACTCCGCCTCCTGCACCAGCTGCACCTGCTCGGCACGGTACGCGCCGTGGCCGAGGCGACCCACATGAGCCCGTCGAGCGTGTCCCAGCAGCTCGCCACGCTGGAGACCGAGGCGAAGGCCCAGCTCTTCGAACGGGTCGGACGGCGCATCCGGCTCACCCCCGCCGGCGTCACGCTCGCGGGCCACGCCGCCGACATCCTCGACCGGATCGCCGACGCCGAGGCCGACATCGCAGGCCTGCACTCCGAGGCGACCGGCGTGGTGCGGCTGGCCGCGTTCACCAGCGCCTTCCACGGCATCGTGGTACCCGCGGTCGCGGCGCTCGCCGACGAGCACCCCCGGATCTCCGTGCAGCTCACGGAGGCGGAACCCCTGGTCAGCCACCCTGCGGTACAGCGCGGCGAGGTGGACGTCGCCGTCTGCGCCGACTTCCCCGACGCCCCCGTGCCACCCGACACCGACCTCGCGCGCATCCCCCTGACAGGTGACCGCGTGGTGCTGGTGACGGCCCGCGAGACGGTCACGGGCGCACGGTCGGGGCGGGTGGACCTGGCCACGCTCGCGAACGAGCCCTGGGCCTTCGAGCACCCCGGCGCGCACCTCGCCGACCTCGCGGAACGCCTGTGCCGGCGGGCCGGGTTCATCCCCACGACCGTCGCCCGGTTCGCGAGCCACGGCACGCTGCTCGGCCACGTGGAGGCAGGCCTGTCGGTCACGCTCCTGCCGCTGCTCGCCGTTCACGACCGCTACGCCGTGCGCACGCTGGACCTCGTGGACCCGCCGCGGCGCGACATCCACATCGTGGCGCGCCGCACCACGATGGACCGGGCTGCCGCACGGGTGGTCGTGGACGCGCTCCGGCACCACGCCCGGTCCGCCTGAGCGGGTCGTTGCCCCCTCAGAAGTCGTCGATGTCCGACTGGGCACCGCGCAGGGTGTCGGCGAGCTCGCGCAGCCGCGCGAGATCGTCCGCGTCCATCGCGGGCGTGACGTAGTGCGAGATCGACCGTACGTGGCGGCGGCCGAGTTCTTTCTGGGTGGCCGAACCCTTGTCGGTCAGGCTCACCAGCACGCCGCGGCCGTCGTCGGGCGACGGGTGGCGCCGTACCAGGCCGCGCTTCTCGAGCCGCTCGACCATGCGCGACAGCGACGACTGCGCCATCAGGATGTTCTCGTTGAGCTCACGGAGCCGGAGCGTCTCCTCCGGCGCGAGCGCGAGCGTGAACAGCACGTCGTACTCGCGCATGCTCAGGTCGTCCCAGATGTCGTCCGCGAGGAGCCGGCGCATCACCGTCACCTGCGCACGGAACAGTGCCTCCCACGCCTCGGCAGCCTCGCGCGCCGACGGCGCACGTCGCTCGGTCATCGGCGCACATTCCTTGTCATTCACGGCACGCTACCTGACTCAACTTTCACTTACCTACCCATGTCGGCGGTAAGGAATTTCACCATACGAATCGCCCGACACGGGCACGATCGAGCGGTTCGCCGGAAGCGTCCGTACAGGCCGTCGTCACCGGCCGAGCCGGCGCTCCCGCAGCGAGAAGTCGCGCAAGGCGCGGAGAAAATCCACCCGCCGGAACGCGGGCCAGTAGGCCTCGCAGAAGTAGAACTCGGTGTGCTGGCTCTGCCACATGAGGAACCCACCGATGCGCTGCTCGCCCGAGGTGCGGATGACCAGCTCCGGATCCGGCTGCCCTTTGGTATAGAGGTGCTCGGCGATGTGCTCGACGTCGATGGACTCGGCCAGGTCCGCGAGGGTCGCACCGTCCCTCGCACGCTCGGTCAGGTACGAGCGGACGGCGTCGGCGATCTCGGTGCGGCCTCCGTACCCGATCGCCACGTTGACCTGGAGCCCTTTGACACCCGCCGTGCGGTCGGCAGCAGCACGCAGCGCGGCGGCCAGGCGGGCGGGCAGCAGGTCGAGCCGGCCGATGACGCGCAGGCGCCAGCGTCCGGACTCCGCCAGGTCCGACACGGCGTCCTCGATGATGTCGAGCAGGTTGCTGAGCTCGTCGGCGGACCGGCTCAGATTGTCCGTGGACAGCATCCACAGCGTGACGACCTCGATGCCGAGGCCGTCGGCCCAGCCGAGGAACTCCGTGATCTTGTCGGCACCGCGACGGTGGCCCGTGGCCGCCGTCTCACCGAACGAACGCGCCCACCGGCGGTTGCCGTCGAGCATCACGCCGACGTGCCGTGGCAGCGTCGCGCCGTGCAGGGCAGACGCCAGACGTCGCTCGTAGAGGCTGTACAACGGGCTGGGCAGGCGCACGGATACCTCAAGGAGGGTCGGGGCCGCGGGAGCCGCGAGACGCGGTCCGCACGGCGGCTCAGGCGCTCGGGTGGATCACCCGGCGGGACGTGGACAAAGGTACCCCCCGAACACGCACGTTCCGGCTCGTCGCGGCCCCTCCGCGACCCTTGACGAGCGACTCCCGCGATCCCGGCGCAGGATCTTCACAAGGCGCCTGCCAGGCCGCCCGCCCACCAACCTACGCTAGAGTAAGTTACGCAACCGTAGGTAGCGCCCCGCCACCCGAGGGATGCCGGCGGCCGAGGACCAAGGAGTGCAAGCGTGCGAACTCACACGGACGAACCGGACCAGTCGGCCGGCCGCCCGGACGGCACGGGGACCGTGCCGGAACGGATCGAGGACGCGGCGCAGGGCGTCGCCTCGTCGGTCGCCGACGCCGTCGAGAAGGTCGAGCAGAAGATCAAGCCGCGGCTGCGCGGCTGGATCCACGCGGGGATGTTCCCCCTCGCCCTGGTCGCCGGCATCGTGCTCGTCGTGCTCGCCCCCACCGTGCCGGGAAAGATCTCGGCGGCCGTGTTCGGCCTGAGCGCGTGCCTGCTGTTCGGCGTCTCCGCGGTCTACCACCGCGGCAACTGGTCGCCCCGGACCGATGCCGTGCTCCGGCGCCTCGACCACACCAACATCTTCCTGATCATCGCGGGAACCTACACGCCGCTCGCCGTGCTCCTCCTGCCGCCGGGCCAGGGCACGGTGCTGCTCGCGCTCGTCTGGGGCGGCGCGCTGCTCGGGCTGCTGGCCCGGGTGTTCTGGCTGAACGCACCCCGCTGGGTCTACGTCCCGGTCTACCTCGCGCTCGGCTGGGTAGCCGTCGCCTACATGGGGCAGTTCTGGTCCACCGGTGGCCCGGCGGTCGTCTGGCTGATCCTGGGCGGCGGCCTCGCCTACACGGTGGGCGCGATCGTCTACGGCACCAAGAAGCCGAACCCCAGCCCGGCGTGGTTCGGGTTCCACGAGATCTTCCACGTGCTGACGGTTGTCGGCTTCGTGTGCCACCTGATCGCGATCTACCTGGCCAACCTGGCGATCTGAGGCACGGCGGACGGCGCCCCGCGCCGTCCGCCGGCGTGCTCACGTGCAACCGGACGGCCGCCATGGCGCTCTCTCCGTTGCCGGTCCGTTGCCGGACGGAGTCGTGGTGCGCGCCCGTGGGCCGCCTGGACACAGCGTTCGACGCTGACCGAAGGGCTCAGGCCCGGCCCGGGACCACCGAGTAGCGCCGGTTCGCGAGGGACGGGTTGGTACGGCGGACGGCCTCGAGCGGGCCGGGGTCGAGGTCGACCGTGCGGTAGCCCTGCTCCTCGCCCATCTCCAGCCCGACCACGCCGTCCGGTCCCGCCAGCAGCGTGCGTCCCGTGACGCCCTTGCCCGTCATACCGACGCCGATCACCACCGCGGTGTTCTCGATCGCCCGTGCCTGCAGTAGGGTGCGCCAGTGCTCGGCCTTGAGCGGCCCCGCGACCCACGCGGCCGGGTATACCAGCACGTCGGCACCGGCGTCGACCAGCCGCCGGGCGGACTCGGGGAATCGCAGGTCGTAGCAGGTCAGCACACCGAAGGTGAGACCGCCCAGGCGCAGTGTGACCGGCACCGCGTCGGCGGGTCCGGGCTCGAGCCGGTCGGACTCCCGATACCCGAACGCGTCGTACAGGTGCACCTTGCGGTAGACGCCGGCGAGGTCGCCCGAGCCGTCGACCACCACGAGCGCGTTCACCGCATGCGCACCGTCCGAGCCGGGCAGCGTGACGCCGGCGATCACGGCGGTGCCGTGCCTGCGCGCCTGATCTCTCAGGAGCGTGACGAACGGTCCGTCGAGCGGTTCCGCGTGCTCCGGCCCCACGCCCCGGGGGTCGTAGGCGGAGGCGTACTCCGGCAGCACGAGCAGGTCGGACGCGGCGCGCCGTGCCGCCCGGAACGCGTCGAGCACGACCTGGCGGTTGGCGGCGTGATCGTCGGAGACCGCCACCTGGGCGACGGTCACGCGGACCACTCCGGCGGTCGCGGCCGGTGCGGTCCCGTCAGTCACCGCCACCTCCGCCGCCCGAGTCGCCGCCGGACGAGCCGCCGGACGAGTCCGAGCTGCCGCCCGTGTCGTGGGCTCCGGAGTCGCCGGAGGCCGGGTCGTCGTCGCGCCTACCGCCTGCCGCACCGCCGCCGGCCGTGTCGCTCCGGCGGAAGCTGACGACCTGCGGGGCGGGGACGGGGATGCCCTGATCCCGGGCGTTGTGCCCGACCCGCCGCAGGTGCTTGCTCATGTTCAGGAAGAGCAGCACACAGGCCACGGCGAGGACGAAGGTCACGATGAACCCGACGAGCCCTGGCGAGACCTGCCACTCCTCGAGCCCGGGCCGCAGCGTGTTCTCCGTGGGATTGGGCGAGGGCTCCGTCGCGAAGGCGAGTGCGCCTCTGATCAGGGTGCTCATGCGCGGGCCTCCGTACGGATGCCCTCGAACAGGTCTGCCTCGTACTCGCCCTCTGCCCGCTCGGGCAACGGCACGCGCGACTCCGCGAGCTCGTACTCGTCCCACGGCCACACGTCGACCTCGATGTCACGCGGCACGGAGAAGAAGAACCCCTTGGGGTCGATCTGCGAGGCGTGCGCGGTCAGTGCGGCGTCCCGGTTCGGGAAGTAGTCGGCCACCGGGACCAGGGTGGTGACCTCACGCTCCGGGATCTCGCGGGCATCGCGTGACTCGACCCACTCGCCGAAGGGCGACTCCAGGCCCGCGCCCTCGACGGCCTCGTGGATCGCGCGGATGCGCTTCATCGAGAACCCGTGGTTGTAGTAGAGCTTGAGCGGCTGCCACGGCTCGCCGGTACCCGGGTAACGGTCCGGGTCACCGGCCGCGGCGAACGCCTCGAACGAGACGTCGTGGCACTTGATGTGGTCGGGGTGCGGGTAGCCCCCCGACGGGTCGTACGTGGTGATGACGTGCGGCCGGAACTCCCGGACCGCCTGCACCAGGGGCGCCGCGGCCTCCTCCAGCGGGACCAGCGCGAAGCAGCCCTCGGGGAGCGGCGGCAGCGGGTCGCCCTCCGGCAGGCCCGAGTCCACGAAGCCCAGCCACTGCTGGCGCACACCCAGCGCCTCGGCGGCCTGGGCCATCTCCAGCCGGCGCACCGCGCGGCGTCCCTCGATCGACTCGAACTCGTGCCCCTCGGGCACCTCGAACGACGGGTTCAACACGTCGCCCCGTTCGCCCCCGGTGCACGTCACGACGAGGACCTCCACCCCCTCTGCGGCGTAGCGGGCCATGGTGGCGGCCCCCTTGCTCGACTCGTCGTCCGGGTGCGCGTGCACCGCCATCAGACGGAGCGGCTCGCGCTCGGGTACGGACACTGGGTCCTCCTGTGTGGGATGCGTACTGTGTGGAATGCGTACGGGGTCAGTCACTCGCATGAACCATGATGGCCCAGGGACAATCTTGCTACGAACCACCGACACCCCGAACCGAGCGAGCCGTGATGACCGACCCAGACCCCACCGACCCGACCGGCACCGCGCACCCGAAGGCGCCCACGCAGGCACCGGGTCTCGCCGAGCGCTACGGCCGCGCCAGGCTGGTATCGCCGCAGGCAGGCGCACCGCACGGTGCGCAGGAGTGGGACGAGAACGACGGCGTACGGCCCCGGCCCAAGCTCTCGGTGGGCGCCCGCATCGCCGTCGCCCTCGCGCTGGCCGCAGGCGTGGCGATCGCCGCGTGGTTCACGATCGCCGACACCCGGAGCGACCCTGTGACCTTCGCCGACGTCGGGTTCTCGGTGGTCGGTCCGGAGGCGGTGGATGTGACGTTCGACGTCAGCATGCCGCCGGGCACCGCTGCCGTGTGCACGGTCACCGCGCTGAGCAGGAACTTCGCGGAGGTCGGCGCCGTGGACGTCGAGGTCGGTCCGGACACCGCCCGGACCACCCGGCACACCGTCACGATCGCGACGACGGAGCTCGCGACGACCGGTGTCGTTGATCACTGCGTGCAGCGCTGAGGCGGGCCACCCGGTTTTGGTACACCGTCCGCTCAGAGCGGAAACAGGCAATCCCATGGCAACTCTTTCCCGCGAATTGGTACTCTCGTCGTTTCACACGCTGTGTTGACCGGCTGACGCGCGTGCCCAACCGCTCCGTCGGCCGGGCGCGCGCGCTGCCGTAACTGTGGCTCGATCGAGCAACGACGAAAGGAGAGCCCCCGTGGCCGACGCTTCTGTCACCTGGCTCACCCAGGAGGCGCACGACAAGCTCAAGGCTGAGCTGGAGCATCTCTCCGGCCCCTACCGGGCGGAGATCACCGAGCGCATCGCCGCTGCCCGCGACGAGGGCGACCTCAAGGAGAACGGCGGATATCACGCCGCGCGCGAGGAGCAGGGCAAGAACGAGGCGCGCATCCTCGAGCTCACCGAGAAGCTCCGCCACGTCCAGGTCGGCACGCCGGCCGATGACGGCAAGGTCGAGCCGGGCATGGTCGTGACCGCGATAGTTGCCGGTGACGAGATGACCTTCCTTTTCGGTTCGCGCGAGATGGCCGGTTCCACGGAGCTCGACGTCTACTCGCCGACATCGCCCCTCGGCGCCGCGATCGACGGCAAGTCGATCGGCGCGAAGACGAGCTACCAGGCGCCGAACGGGCGCGACATCCCGGTGGAGATCACGGGAGCGAAGCCCTTCCAGGGCTGACGCGAGCACCTCGCCGTAGCCCGACGGGCCGGCCGGGCGCGCGGATCACCCGATCCGCGCCACCCGCCGGCCCGTCGGCCTGTCGGGACCCGACCGGTCCGGCCCTCCGTCACAGGTCCGCGAGCCGACGCAGGAGCACCCTGCGGTCCCCCACCCGGTCCACCTGGTCGAGCGCGCGCCGGTACTCCTCGGCGGCCTCGGCTGTTCGCCCCGCCCGCCGCAGCAGGTCCGCCCGCGTCGCCGGGAGCAGGTGGTAGGCGGCCAGCTCGGGCGCGGAGGCCACGGCGTCGAGTGCCGCCAGCCCGGCCTCGGGCCCGCGGGCCATCCCCACCGCCACCGCGCGGTTGAGCGCCACCACGGGTGACCGGGTCATGCCCACCAGGACGTCGTAGAGCGCCGTGATCTCCACCCAGTCCGTCGCGTCGGCCGAGCTCGCCCGCGCGTGCAGCGCCGCGATCGCCGCCTGCACCTGGTACGGCCCGGCGCGCCGCTCGGCGAGTGCGTCGTCGAGCACGGCCAGACCCTCGGCGATCTCGTCGCGCCGCCACAGCGCACGGTCCTGCTCCTCCAGCGTCAGCGGTACCGCGTCCGGCGCGGGACCCAGGCGGGCCCGGCGTCGTGCGTGCTGGAGCAGCAGCAGTGCGAGCAGCCCGCGCGCCTCCGGCTCGTCGGGCAGCAGCCGCACGACGAGCCGGGCGACCCGTAGCGCGTCCGCGGCCAGGGCCCGGCGCGCCTCGGCGCCCGCCACGTCGTCGGCCGGTTCCGCCCATGCGTCGTTGCCCTCCGTGAACAGCACGTACAGCACGGCCAGGACCGCGGAGACCCGCTCGGGCAGCAGCTCGGGCGGCGGTACCCGGAACGTGATGCCGGTGCTGCGGATCTTGCGCTTGGCGCGGGTCAGGCGCTGGGCCATCGTCGGCTCGGGCACCAGGAAGGCACGCGCTACCTGCGCCGTCGTCATACCGGTGAGCGAGCGCAGCGTGAGCGCCACCCGGCCCTCCAGCGGCAGGGCCGGGTGGCAGCACGTGAAGACCAGGCGCAGCAGGTCGCCGTCCGGGTCCTCCGGCTCGACGCCCGCCCAGCCTGCCGCGGCGTCGACGGCCGCCGCTGCCGCGGTGGCGGGGTCGGCGGCGCCCGGCGCCAGCCGTTCCGCGAGGCGAGCCGTCGCCGCCACCTTCTCCGTCTCGACGGCACGCCGTCGCAGCCGGTCCAGGGCACGGTGGCGGGCCGTCGTGGTGAGCCACGCGCCGGGCCGGTCGGGCACGCCGTCCCGCTGCCAGGTGCGCAGCGCGACGGCGAAGGCCTCCTGGGTGCAGTCCTCCGCGAGGTCGAGGTCACCGGTGCTGCGGGCGACGGCCGCGAGCACCCTGCCCCACTCGTCACGGAAGGCAGCGCCGACGGCCTGCCCGACGTCGGTCACGCCTCGGGCTCTGCGCCGTCGCCGCCCTCGTCGAGCCCGAGGGGCCAGAAGGGACGCAGCTCGATCGCACCGGCGTACGCCATCGGGTGGGCGGCGGCGATCTTGATGGCCTCGTCGAGGTCGGGCGCCTCGAGCACGTCGAAGCCCGCGATCACCTCTTTGGTCTCGGTGAACGGCCCGTCGGTCACCACCACCTCGCCGGAGCGGACCCGCACCCCGACCGCGTCCGACGGCGGCCGCAGCCGGTCACCGATGATCGCGCGGCCCGCACCGTACGTGTCGTGCACCCAGGTCTCGATGGGGGGTGCGCCGACGGGGTCGGCCGGGGCGTCGGGGGTGGACAGGACGAGCATGAGGTAACGCATCGCGTACTCCCTTCCGGGGTGGTCCCCGGGATCATGGTCGCGCGGCCGGGACGGCCACGTCATGAGGACGACGAACGGGAGCGCGCCCGCACGACACCCCGGCCGGAACTCCTGCGGGACCCGATCCGGACGGACCCGCGGTCACCCCGCGTCGACCTCGTAGCCCTCGGACTCCAGCCGTTCGACGACCGCGGCCCGGTGCTCGGTGCCCTTGGTCTCGAGCTGCAGGTCGACGCTGACCTCCGAGACCGAGAGCGAGACGTCGGTGCGCGTGTGGTCGACGGCCACGATGTTCGCACCGGCCGCCGCGATACTCTCCACGAGCCGCGCCAGGGCACCGGGCCGGTCCGTGAGGCGGATCCGCAGCTTCAGGTAGCGCCCGGCCGCTACCAGACCGTGCTGGACCACGCGCAGCAGCACGAGCGGGTCGATGTTTCCGCCGGACAGCACCGCGACGACAGGCCCCTTGAACACGCCGGGGCCGGCCGCCATGATGCCGGCGACACCCGCCGCGCCGGCGGGTTCGACCATCAGCTTGGAGCGCTCCAGCACCGCGAGCAGCGCGCGGGAGAGCTCGTCCTCTGTGACGGTCAGCACCTCGACCCCCTGCTTCTGCACGATCCCGAACGGCACGTCGCCCGGCAGGCCCACGGCGATGCCGTCGGCCATGGTCGAGCCGAGCGTCCGGGCAAGCGGCTTGCCGGCCTTCAGCGACCCCGGGTAGGCGGCCGCCGACGCCGCCTGCACGCCCACCACCTTCACGTGCGGAGCGGCCTCGGCCAGCACCGCGGCGATCCCGGCCACGAGCCCACCGCCGCCGAGCGGTACGACGACGGTGGCGACGTCCGGCACCTGTTCCAGGATCTCCAGGGCGACGGTTCCCTGCCCCGCCACGACGTCGACGTGGTCGAAGGGGTGGATGAGCACTCGACCGGAACGCGCGGCCTCGACGCGGGCAGCGGCGAGCGCCTCGTCGACGGACGCACCCACGAGCCGTACCTCGGCGCCATACCCGCGGGTCGCTGCGACCTTGGGCAGGGCGGCGTCGACCGGCATGTAGACGACGGTGTCGATGCCGAGCATGCCCGCGGCGACCGCCACACCCTGCGCGTGGTTGCCGGCGGACGCCGCCACGACGCCCCGCTCCCGCTCCGCAGGTGACAGGCGGGCGAGGCGCACGTAGGCGCCGCGCACCTTGAACGAGCCCGCGCGCTGCAGGTTCTCGCACTTGAGCAGCACCTTTGTACCGGCGATGGTCGAGAGCGCACGACTCTCGGTGATCGGAGTACGGGTGATGACGCCATCGAGCATCTCGGCGGCGGCACGGGCGTCGTCGGCGGTCACCGTGAGGTGACCGCCGTAGGACTCCAGGTCGAACGGATCCAGTGGCACAGCGGGCATGTTGCCCGACTGCGCTCCCAGATGCACGTTCAGCGCTTCGGGTCGCCCTCCGGGGCGGCCTGGTCCTCGTCGATGCCGACGTCCGCGACGGCCGTCTCGGCCACCACGCCGGGGTTGCGGCGCAGGCGGAGCGGTATGGGCGGCGCGTCGGCCGCGCGCCAGCGGATGGGCAGGGCGTCCTCGTCCCCGAGCTCCGGGAACTTGTCGTGCCCGTTGAGGTAGAGGATCACCGTGTTGAGCACGGCGGTGAGCGGCACGGCGAACAGGGCGCCGACGATCCCGGCGGCGTACGAACCCGCGGCCACCGCGAGGATCACGGCGACGGGGTGCAGTGACACGGCCTGGCCCATGAGGAACGGCTGCAGCGCGTGCGACTCGATCTGCTGCACCAGCAGCACCACGCCGAGCATGATGAGCGCCGCGACCCAGCCGTTCGAGACGAGCACCACGACCACGGCGATGACGCCCGTGACGATGGCACCGACCACCGGCACGAACGAACCGACGAACACCAGGATGCCGATCGGCAGCGCGAGCGACGGGACGAAGAACACGGCACCGATCCCGATGCCGACGGCGTCCACGGCGGCGACCAGGATCTGCGTGCGGGTGTAGGCGGCCAGGGTGACGGCTCCTCGGCGGCCCGCCTGGTTCACCCGCTCCCGGGAGGACACCGGGAGCAGGCCGACGAGCCAGGTCCAGATGCCACGCGGGTCGTGCAGGAAGAAGAAGGTGCAGAACAGCGCGATCAGGGCGCCGACGAGCACGCTGCCCGCCGTGGCGGCGGCGCCGAAGACACCGCTCACGATCGCGCTCTGCTGCGCCTCGAGCTGGTCGAGGAGGTCCTGGCTGTAGCTCTGCAGCTCGTTCTCGAGCCCGAACGTCGCCGAGACCTGCGTCCACAGCTCGTTGAAGCCGTTGATGGCCTGGGTCGTCAGGTCGGCGAACCCGTTGGCGATCGACTGCCCGGCCAGCGTGATCAGACCGGCGACCACCACGATCAGCCCGATCAGGGTCAGGCCGGCGGACAGCCCGCGCGGCAGGCGGAGCCGCTCGTTGAGCACACGCCGCACCGGCGTCAGCATGATCGTCAGCAGCAGTGCGACCGCCACGGGGATGAAGATCGTCTTGAGCAGGGTGATCAGCCAGAGCGCCGCGGCGATGAACGCCCCGATCAGAAGCATGCGCCACGACCAGGACGCGGCGGCTCGGATCGCTGGGGGGACGGCGCCGGACTCGTCGGTCGGCGGCGCGGGGGTCTCGCTTGACGTCACACTGGTCTCCTCGGTCTGCGACACGACAACACCCTAGGGGAGCACACCGACCAGCCGTCGGCCTGCTCACGCGCCGCACGGAAGGTGCACCCGGCGCGCACGGATCCGACAGATGTCGGACATGCCGGGAGCCTCTGGGCTGCTCCCTCAGGCGTCCAGCTGTCGCCTCTGCGGGTGCACCGTCTCGCCCCGCTCCAGCATGGCGACGAACTGGGCGATGTTCCGCGCCCGTGTCTCCGGTCGCTTGCCGCCCGTGACCCGGTACAGGATGGCGAACCGATTCTGCGCCGTGAGGATCTCGAACATCGCCGCCGCACGCGGGCTCGCCGCGAGCGCCTCGGCAAGGTCGGGCGGCACCTCGAAGTTGCTGTTGACCTCGTACGCGGCGTCCCAGCGGCCGTCAGCCCTCGCCTTGTCGACCTCCTCCTGGCCGCGGGGGCGCATGCGGCCCTCGGCCGTGAGCCGCTCGACGATCCGCACGTTCCGGGCCGACCAGCGGCTGCGTGGCCGGCGCGGACAGTACCGCTGGAGGCTGGTGCTCTCGTCGCGGCTGCGCGCCTGGGCGTCGATCCAGCCGCTGCACAGCGCCTCCTCGAGCGCCTGGTCCCGGGTGAGGCTCGTGGGTGAGTCCTTGTCCTTGCGCGCGAGGATCAGCCAGACGCCGTCCGACGTCGCCTCGTGCTCGTCGAGCCAGGCGCGCCAGGCGGCGACGTCGGTGATCAGCAGCTCGGAAGCGTCGTCGGCCATGGTGAGCACGCTACGCCGGGACACCGACATCCCGGCGGCTCGGCCCCCGGCCTCGGCC
>Ga0233375_1000230_pt1 | contig 32368 bp, 24 predicted proteins | sample ElkDunMinimDraft_10_FD_191539 | JGI IMG/M metagenome (GOLD analysis project Ga0233375, IMG submission 191539) | Fecal eukaryotic communites from dung pellets of Tule Elk in California, USA - Elk Dung E16 | ecosystem: Host-associated > Mammals > Digestive system > Large intestine > Fecal | place...
GTGCCGGCGGCGTAGCCGTGGCCACCGAGGTAGAGGATGTTCTCCACCATCGCGAAGCCCACCGCGGAGATGCCGCAGTAGACGATTCCGTCGATGATGCCGGACCACTCCCGGCGGCGCAGCACCAGCAGCAGGATCGGCCCGAGGGTCTTGGTCAGCTCCTCGATGAAGGGCGCGACCAGCACCGCGGTCAGTGCGTCCGGCAGCCCCATCTCCTCGAAGACTCCGGCCCAGAACGTGTTGACCGTCAGCGAGGCCGCCGTCGAGACGAAGGCGCCCCAGGCGAAACAGAATGCGAGGTACCGGACCGGCTCCGGCTCGTAGCGGTCGAGCCAGAGGAACGCCCCGATGAGCAGCGGTACCGGCAGGACCGCCGCGGCCGTGCCGACCAGCAGCGCCTCGACGCCCAGGTTCACCCCGAGCTCGTACGCCATGTAGAGGGCGCACGCCGCGATCAGCAGAACGGTGCCGGCCAGGAGCAGGTACCGCAGCCAGTTCGGCCAGGAGGTGGTCTTCGGCAGCCCGCCGTGGCCGGGTGCCGGCGCGACGGCGGCGGTGGGCCGATGTGGGTTGGCGCCGGGCGGGTTGTCGACCATGCGGTCAGCGTAACGAGCGGCGCCCACGCCGACGCCCCGCATTCACGGCAACCACCGGCGGCCGCCGCGGTGGCCCACTCCCGCGCCGGTCAGCCGACCGGACGGCCGCCGTGCTCCTGTGGCTCGGGCCCGTCGTCGCGCCGCGGCCGGTTGCCGCGAGGCGCGGAGCCCGGATCCGGTCCTGGCTTCTCGGGCTGCGACAGCGGCACCCGCGGCACCCGCGGGTGCGGCCGGTCCTGGCGCCGGTCGCCGAACGCCTCCCGAATCAGCTCGTTCGCCTGTTCCTGGCTGAGACCGGTGGCCCGGATGACTTCGCTGGCGGTGGTCCGCACCTGCGCGATCACCACGCTGCCGGAGAGCCCCAACCCTGTCGCGTACGCCCGGCCGGCCGAGGCGACCGCACGCAGCACCTGCTCGCGGGCCTGCTGCGGCTCGGACCTGCCGACGCTGAACTCCCGCAGCAGGAGCCGAAACGACGCCCCGAGTTCCTGCACGGCGTCGACCATCCCCGGCGGGACCGGCTCGTCATCCTCGATGAGGGTGACGGCCCGGCGAATCAGGGCGCTGCTGTTGGTGAAGGCACGATTGACCGGATCACCGGCGGCGATGTAATGCGTCACCGTGTCCCGGCGCCGCCGCTGGACCGGCGAGAGGGTGATCGCTTCCTTCGCGCCGTCGATCGCGTCACCGAAGAGCGCCAGATGGCGCTGACCGGCGCGCATCGCAGTCAACGCCTGGTCCGCCTCCTTGGCATTCCGGTCGAGCAGCGCCTTCGCGGTCGCGCAGAGCTGCTTCGAGACCTCATCGAAGGCCGGCGCGGCCGATCGGTTGATCAGTCGCAGCGGATTCAGCGGCAGCAGGACGCTGGTCACCAGCAGGGCCGCGCCGCCGCCGATCAGCGCCTCCATGATCCGGCTCACCTCGATGTTGCGCCCCTGCGGTGTGACCGCCACCAGCAGCACGGCGGTCGACGCGGCCTGGTTCACCACCGGCACGCTGCCACCGACACTCACCGCGGCGAGGATCGCGAGGGTCACGATCGCCCCCATCTGCCAGAAGCCCGCACCGACGGCCTCCACGAACGCGTTGCCCACCGCGATGCCGAGCACGATGCCGACGATGAGTTCGATGCTGCGGCGCAGCCGCCGGCCGGTACTCGAGGCGATCGTGGCGACCGCCGCGGTCGGGGCGAAGACCGGCGACGGGGCGCCGGTCAGCCAGAGTGCGCCGGCCCAGGCGATGGCGACGGCCATGCCCGCCTGCAGCGCCACGCCGTACACGCGGCGCAGGTGGTAGGCCCGGTCCTGGATCCGGTGGGCAGCGGGCCGGCTGAGTCGCCGTACCAGCTGGGCCACCCGCTCTTCGTCGCGGCGCCGGGCATCGCTGATCCCCGGCCTGCCGACGTGGGTCGCCAGGCCGGGGACGACACTGCGCGCCTGGGCCACGGTGGCGTCTACCCACCGCGCCGGACAGCATGCTCCTTCTCCGGGCGGCATGGCCGCCGCCTGCCGGGGCGAACTAGCCTTGCCGGCATGTCCCCCTCCCTGCTGAGAGACCTTCGCGACGCCCTCGGCGAGGCCGCCGTCCTGACCGATCCGGACCTGCTGCGCAGCTACCAGCGGGACGAGGCCGACCTCTGCGTCGCCGGCAACCCACTGGTGGTGGTCCGGCCGCGCAGCACCGACGAGGTCGCCGCCGCGGTCCGCGCCGCGGCCCGCCACGGCGCTCCGGTGGTCCCACAGGGAGCGCGCACCGGTCTGGCCGGAGCGGCCAACGCCGTGGACGGGGCCGTCCTGATCAGCCTCACCGCGATGGACCGGATCTGCGACATCGACCCGGTCAACCGCACCGCCACGGTGCAGCCCGGCGTGGTCAACGCCACCCTGGCAGCCGCCGTGGCCGCGAAAGGGCTCTACTACCCGCCGGATCCGGGCTCCTGGGAGTCCTCGACCATCGGCGGCAACGTCTCCACCAACGCCGGCGGCATGTGCTGCGTGAAGTACGGCGTGACAACCGAGTACGTCCTCGGGCTGGAGGTCGTCCTCGCCACCGGAGAGGTGCTGCGCACCGGGCGCCGTACGCCGAAGGGGGTGGCCGGCTACGACCTGACCCGGCTCTTCGTCGGCTCCGAGGGGACCCTCGGTGTGATCACCGAGATCACCCTGTCGCTGCGTCCCGCCCCGGAGGAGTCGCTGACCCTGGTGGCGGTCTTCGACTCCACCGCCGCCGCCGGCACGGCGGTGGCCCGGATCGCCTCGGACGGGTTGAGCCCGAGTCTGCTGGAGCTGCTCGACCAGACCCATCTGCGGGCCATCGAGGCGTACCGGCCGATGGGGTTGCGCACCGACGCGCAGGCGCTGTTGCTGGCCGCTGCCGACACCGGTCCCCGCGCCGCGCAGGACGTCGAGCGGCTGGCCCAGGCGTGCCGGGCGGCCGGGGCGGCGGAGATCTTCACTGCCACCGACCCGGTGGAGGCGGCGGCCCTGCTCCAGGCACGGCGGCTGGCCCACCCGGCGATGGAGCACCTGGCCGCACAGACCTACCCGGCCGGCAACGGCGGGGTGATCATCGACGATGTCGCCGTGCCCCGCGACGCGCTCGCCGCCCTGCTGGACGGGGTGAGCCGTATCGCCGCCGAGTGCGACGTGCCGATCGGTGTCGTCGGGCACGCCGGGGACGGCAACATGCACCCCAACATCGTCGTCGACCGCGCCGACCCGGAGAGTGTGGTGCGGGGACGCCGCGCCTTCGACGCGATCATGCAGCTCGGCCTGGATCTCGGCGGGACCTGCACCGGCGAACACGGCGTGGGGCTGCTCAAGCGCGAGTGGCTGGCCCGGGAGATCGGCCCTGTCGGGATGCGGGTGCAGCAGGCGATCAAGGACGCACTGGACCCGACGGGACTGTTCAACCCCGGCAAGGTCCTCTGAACGGGGCGCACCGCGTCGGCAGGCCCGGCTCAGCGCCCGGAAGCGAGCCCGGCTGCCTTGTTCAGCGCCCGGAAGCGAGCGCCTGGCTGCCCGGTTCGACCGCCCGGTCGGCGGCGAAGCCGCGCGCGTCGAGCACGCCGAGCCGCACGGCGTCGGCGCGCGCGTCGTCCGGCATCTGCTGCGACCGCCGCTCCGCCTCCACCCGGGCCAGGTAGTGCGCCACTTCCCGGGCCCGCGCTTCCGCGTCCCAGCCGAGCACGTCACCCATCAGCTCCGCCGCCCGTTCGGCGGTCTCGGCGCCGCGGTGCGCGGTCTCGATGGAGATCCGGGTACGCCGGATCAGCACGTCCTCCAGGTGCAGCGCCCCTTCGGCCTGCGCGGCGTACGTCACCTCGGCGGCGAGGTACTCCGGGGCGCCGGGTAGCGGCTGGGCCTGCCCCGGGTCGGCGTCGGCCAGCGCCAGCACCTCCAGGGCGAGGCTGCCGTACCGCTCCAGCAGGTGCTCGACGACCCCGACCGGCACACCGTGCCGCCGGGCCAGGTCGGCCCGGTCCCGCCAGAGCGCCGGGTAGCCGTCGGCGCCGAGCAGCGGCAGATCCGCCGTCCGTGACCGGCGCCCGCCGCCGAGCCGGCGCACCGCGCGGTCGACGACGTCGGCGGCCATCACCCGGTACGTCGTGTACTTGCCCCCGGCGACCAGCAGCAGCCCGAGCATCGGCTCGACCACGGCGTGGGTGCGGGAGAGTTTGGAGGTGGAGTCGGCCTCGCCGGAGAGCAGCGGCCGCAGCCCGGCGTAGACGCCCTCGATGTCGGCGTGGGTCAGCGGCCGGTCCAGCACGGTGTTGACCTGGTCCAGCAGGTAGTCGATGTCGCGGGCGGAGGCCGCCGGGTGGGCCCGGTCGAGCTGCCAGTCGGTGTCGGTGGTGCCGATGATCCAGTGCCCGCCCCAGGGGATGACGAAGAGCACCGAGCTCGCGGTACGCAGGATGAGCCCCGTCTCGCCGTTGACGGCCGACCTCGGCACCACCAGGTGCACGCCCTTGGAGGCCCGTACGCGCAGCCCGGGGCGCAGTCCGGCGTCGTTGAGCATCCGGGACATGTCGTCGCTCCACACCCCGGTGGCGCCGATGACGGTACGGGCACTGACGGTGAACTCCGCGTCCGGCGAGTCCGGGGTGGCTTCCAGGTCGCGTACCCGCACTCCGGTGACCTCGCGGGCCTGGCGGACCAGCCCGACCGCGCGGGCGCTGGTGACGGTCACCGCGCCGAGGGCGGCGGCGCTGCGGGCCAGGGTCACCACCAGCCGGGCGTCGTCGACCTGGCCGTCGTAGTAGCGGATCGCGCCGGCCAGGACGTCGCCGCGCAGGCTGGGGAAGACCCGGCGGGCGGTTTCCCGGGTCAGGTGCCGGTGCAGCGGCATGCCCCGGCCGTGCCCGAAGATGCCGGCGAAGATGTCGTACGCGGCCACGCCGAGGCCGTAGTAGGCCCGGCGCGCGGCCCGGGCTGGCAGGGCACGTACCCCGTCGCCGGCCGGCAGCGGCACCAGGAACGGCACCGGCCGGACCAGGTGCGGCGCGAGCCGGGTGGCGAGCAGCCCCCGCTCGGTGAGCGCCTCGTGGACCAGCCCGAACTCCAACTGCTCCAGGTAGCGCAGTCCGCCGTGGATCAGTTTGCTGGAGCGGCTGGAGGTGCCGGAGGCGTAGTCGCGGGCCTCGACCAGTGCCACCTTCAGGCCGCGGGAGGCCGCGTCGAGGGCGGCGCCGACGCCGGTGACGCCGCCGCCGATGACGAGCACGTCGAATTCTTCGGTACGCAGCCGGTGCAGGTTGCTTCGGCGCCGGTCTGAGGAGAGCCGCCCGGCCGTGGCGCGGGAGAGGTTCGGGTCACGCACCACCCCACGGTAACCGGCGACACGGCACGGCAGAGATGCGGCGGCACCGTACGCTGCTGGGAATGCAGGTCGGACCGCCGCAGTTCCCGCCGCCACCGCCTCCCTCCTGGGGTTCCGCCGGGCCGCCGCCCGCGCCTGCCCCCTCGCCGTGGGCGGTGGTCGCCGCGGTGCTGACCGGCGGCTGGGCGGTCGGCGTCACCCTGCTCTGCCAGTCGGCGGGCTGGCTGGTGGAGCAGTTCCTGCTGCTGCTCGGGCTGGCGGCCGTGGCCTGGCAGTGGCCGGTCGTGGCCGTGCTGAACGCGGTGCTGGTGCTCGTTCCGGTGCTGCTGCTCGCGACGCTGCCCCGTTCGGCGGCGATCCGCGCGGCCGGGCGCGCGTGGCTGGCGGCGGTGGTGGCGCTGGCGCTGCTCGGCGCACTCCGGGCGGTGCCGATCGGCGCGCACGAGCTCTATCTGCTGCTGACCGCGCTCGTCGCGGGTCTGCTCGCCGTCGCCCTGCGGCTGTACGACCGTCGTCGCCGCACCGGCGCGCCCACTCCTGACGCTGGCGCTGAGGCTCCGAGTGGGCGGTCCGCCACCGGTGCCGACGCCGAGGCCACGACCGACCAGCCCGCCACGACCGGCGAGCCCGCCACGGGGACGGGCGCCGGGGTGGTCGGCGAGCGGCCGACCGGGCGGACGGGCTGGCCGGCGGCGGTGCCGGCGTTCGCGGTCGGCGTGCTGATGCTGCTGCCGTGGCTCTGGGTCGGCGCGCTCGGCGGGGTGGCCGAGACGGTCTGCGCGCTGGCCGCCGCGGTTGCGGTGGGCCTGCTCGCCGGCGCGGTGCTCGACGGAGCGTTCTGGGCGGCGTACCGGGTCGAGGGCGGCGGGCGTCCCGTGCGGACGGTGCTGGCCGGTGGCCTGGTGGCCGGGGTGGCGTTGCTGCTGATCGGGGCCGGCACCGGCCATTCCGGCACCCAACTGGCGCTGCTGGTAACCCTGCCCGCGGCGGCGTTCGCCCTCGCCGCCGTGCAGCAGTTCGCGCTGAATGCGGGCCGGCCCGGCGCGCCCGCCGCGGTCGCCTCGCTGGTCGCTCCGGTGGTCTTCGGCCCGCTGGCGTTCGCCGACCCGGAGGAGATCTCGCTGCTGCTCGCCATGGGCCGCGACGTGCCCTACTGGGTGGCGGTGGCGACTGTCGTCTCGCTCGCCGCCGGACTGGTCCTGGGCCTCGGGTACGGCGCACTGGCACTCACCCGGCGCGGCCGTGTGGCCCGACGGCCGGTCGCCGCCGCCACGGTCGCGGTGCTGGTGCTGGCCGCCGCGGCGGTCTACACGGGTCCCGGCCGCCCCGGCTTCTACGGGGAGCGGCTCTTCGTGGTGCTGACCGAGCAGGCCGACCTCGGTGCGGTGCGCGGCGAGCCGGGACAGGCGGGACGCGACGCGCGTGCCCGGGAGGTCTACCGGCGGCTGGTGGAGACCGCCGAACGCTCGCAGGCGCCGCTGCGCGACGAGCTGGACCGGCTGGGTGTGTCGTACACGCCGTACTACCTGGTGAACGCGATCGAGGTCGACGCCGGCCCGGCCGTACGGGCGTGGCTGGCCCGGCGGCCGGAGGTGGCCCGGGTGCTGGTCAGCCAGCGGCTGCGCCCGCTGCCGGCGGCCCTGGCACAGGCCGGCGGTGACGCTCCGGCCCCGACCGGGGTCGCCTGGAACATCCGGCTGCTGCGCGCCGACGACGTCTGGAGCGAGCTGGGCGTCGACGGCGCCGGCATCGTCGTCGGCACCTCGGACTCCGGTGTGGACGGCACGCATCCGGCGCTCGCCGCCTCGTTCCGCGGCGGCGACGACTCCTGGTACGACCCGTGGAACGCCACGCCCGCCCCGGCCGACGTCGGCGGGCACGGCACGCACACCCTCGGTAGCGCGGTCGGCGCCGAGGGGATCGGGGTGGCCCCCGGTTCGCGCTGGGTCGGCTGCGTGAACCTCGACCGCAACCTCGGCAACCCGGCGCGCTACCTGGACTGCCTCCAGTACATGCTGGCTCCCTTCCCGGCCGGCGGTGACGCGTTCACCGACGGCCGTCCGGAGCGGGCGCCACACGTGCTGACCAACTCCTGGGGCTGCCCGCCGATCGAGGGCTGCGACCCGGCGTCGCTGCGTCCGGCGGCGACGGCGCTGACCGCCGCCGGGATCTTCGTGGTCGCCGCCGCAGGCAACACCGGCCCGCGCTGCGGCTCGATCGAGGACCCGCCCGCGCCGTACGCCGATGTCTTCACCGTCGGCGCGGTGGACCGCAGCGCCACCGCGACCGACTTCTCCAGTCGCGGACCGGCCCCGGGCGGAGTGGGCAAGCCCGACGTGGTTGCCCCCGGCGCCGACGTGGTCTCGGCGATGCCCGGTGGCGGCTTCTCCGCCCTGGACGGCACCTCGATGGCCACCCCGCAGGTCGCCGGTGTGGTGGCACTGATGTGGTCGGCACATCCGCAGCTAATCGGGGATGTCGCGACGACCAGCCGGATCCTGCGGGAGACCACCGGACCGGCCCGGGCGGGCGCGAACGACTGCGGCGACCCGCGCAACGTGGTCGGGTCGGGGCTGGTCGACGCGTACGCGGCGGTGGTGGCCGCGCAGAGCACCCTTTCCTGACGGGAGCCCCGGCAACGCAGCCGCGAAGGGCCGGTTCGGGCCAGGGCATCCGGAGGGCGGGCGTTAAGGTCGTCGCCATGTCCGGGGAATTCAGCGTGGTCGAGCTCTCCGAGGATCAGCTGCCCGCTGTGGTGCGGCTCTGCCGTACGGCGCTGGACCCAGTGCGGGACGCCCCGGAGGCGGCGGAGATCATCGCCCGGCTGTGCGAGTCCCCCGGCCGTACCCCTGGGTTGGTCGCGGTGGTCGGCGGCGAGGTCGTCGGTGTCGCGTTGAGCTCGGTCGGCAGCCGCGACCGGCACAGCGGCCACCTGGACCTGCTGGCGGTTGCCCCGGCGCACCGGCGGGCCGGAGTGGGGCGGGCGTTGCTGGCCGGCACCGAGCAGTTGCTCGCTGCCGCGGGCGCCTACGAGGTGCGGCTGGCGGGCAATCCGCCGTACTACGCCTGGCCCGGCGTCGACGTGGGGTACACCCCGGCGATCTGCCTGGCCCGGCGCAGCGGTTACCGGCAGGACCGTACGGCGTGGAACATGAGCGTCGACCTCACCGACGACAGCCGGGTGGCGCAGCTGCGGACCGCCGACGACGAGCACCGCCTGGCGGCCGCCGGCATCACGGTGCGGCGGGCCGCTGCCACCGACCGGGACGCCCTGGCCGCAGCGGTCGAGGCGCACTTCGCCGGCGCCTGGCCGGTGGAGGTGGCCCACTCGATCGGCCGCGCGGGTGCCGGCTGTCAGGTGGCGCTCCGCGGCGGGCAACTACTGGGCTTCGCCGCGTACGGGTCGGCGCGGCCGAGCTGGTTCGGGCCGATGGGGACGTTCCCCGGCGCGACCGGGCTCGGCATCGGCCGGGTGCTGCTGCGGCGCTGCCTGCGCGACCAGTACGCCGCCGGCGTCCGGAGTGTGCAGATCGGCTGGGTCGGGCCGGAGCCCTTCTACGCCGATGCGGTCGGCGCGCGGATCGAGCGGGTCTTCTTCCAGTTCCGCAAATCGCTGCGGCCGTGAACTGATCCGCCGACGCCGAGGAGGAAAACGGGCATTCGCGGCACGACGGCATGATCGGCGCATTGATCCGTTCTGCCGTATCGACTCTTCTCGCGGCCTACCGTGTCATCGAGAGGAGGAGGTCATGACCGAAGACGACGAAGTCATCACGGATCTCCGACCCGCGACACTGGAACCGCTGCGGCAGCCACGTACGACAGGACCCGTCTACCTGCGGGATTTCGGGGATGTGATGCAGCAGGCCGAGATGGACGGCTTCACCGACCTGTGGTCGGAGGAGCCGGCGGCGCCGGTGGACGCGCCGGTCCAGGTGCCGGCCCCACTGACGAGGGCCCGCCGCCGAGGGCGGGCCGACCCGCTGGCGAACTGAAGACCGGCGGGTGCAACGCCGCGAGGGCGGACCGCTTACGCGGCCCGCCCTCGCGGTTTCTGCTGTGGAGCGGGACCCGGAGGTCCGGTGGAGCTGGACTCAGAAGTCCATCTCTCCGCCACCCGGGCCGGCCGGGGCAGCGGAGTTCTTCTCCGGCTTGTCCGCGACGACGGCCTCGGTGGTGAGGAAGAGAGCCGCGATGGAGGCGGCGTTCTGCAGCGCCGAGCGCGTCACCTTGGCCGGGTCGATGATGCCCGCGGCCAGCAGGTCGACGTACTCGCCGTTGGCGGCGTTGAGGCCGTGGCCGGTCTCGAGGTTGCGGACGCGGTCGACGACCACGCCACCCTCCATGCCGGCGTTGACGGCGATCTGCCGCAGCGGCGCGTCCAGCGCGACCTTGACGATGTTGGCACCGGTCGCCTCGTCGCCGACCAGGTCCAGCTTCTCGAAGGCGGTCTTGCCGGCCTGCACCAGCGCGACGCCACCACCGGGGACGATGCCCTCTTCGACGGCGGCCTTCGCGTTGCGAACGGCGTCCTCGATGCGGTGCTTGCGCTCCTTGAGCTCGACCTCGGTGGCCGCGCCGACCTTGATCACCGCGACGCCGCCGGCCAGCTTGGCCAGCCGCTCCTGCAGCTTCTCACGGTCGTAGTCGGAGTCGCTGCGGTCGATCTCGGCCCGGATCTGGTTGACCCGGCCCTGGATCTGCTCGGCGTCACCGGCACCGTCGACGATGGTGGTCTCGTCCTTGGTGATGACGACCTTGCGGGCGCGGCCGAGCTCCTCGAGACCGGCGGCGTCCAGCTTGAGGCCGACCTCCTCGCTGATGACCTGGCCACCGGTGAGGATGGCGATGTCGGCGAGCATGGCCTTGCGACGGTCACCGAAGCCCGGCGCCTTGACGGCGACCGACTTGAAGGTGCCGCGGACCTTGTTCACGACCAGGGTCGCCAGGGCCTCGCCCTCGACGTCCTCGGCGATGATCACCAGCGGCTTGCCCGACTGCATGACCTTCTCGAGGACCGGCAGGATGTCCTTGACGGTCGAGATCTTGCTGTTCGCGATCAGGATGTAGGGGTCGTCGAAGACGGCCTCCATACGCTCCGGGTCGGTCATGAAGTAGGCCGAGATGTAGCCCTTGTCGAAGCGCATGCCCTCGGTGAGCTCAAGCTCCAGACCGAAGGTGTTGCTCTCCTCGACGGTGATGACGCCTTCCTTGCCGACCTTGTCCATCGCCTCGGCGATGATCTCGCCGACGCTGCTGTCACCAGCGGAGATGGAGGCGGTGGAGGCGATCTGCTCCTTGGTCTCAACGTCCTTGGCGAGCTTGTGCAGCTCCTCCGAGACGCTCGCGACGGCGGCCTCGATGCCCCGCTTCAGGGCCATCGGGTTCGCGCCGGCCGCGACGTTGCGCAGGCCCTCGCGGACCAGAGCCTGGGCCAGGACGGTCGCCGTCGTCGTGCCGTCACCGGCAACGTCGTCGGTCTTCTTGGCGACCTCCTTGACCAGCTCAGCGCCGATCTTCTCGTACGGGTCCTCGAGCTCGATCTCCTTGGCGATGCTCACACCATCGTTGGTGATGGTGGGGGCACCCCACTTCTTCTCGAGCACGACGTTGCGGCCCTTCGGGCCGAGCGTCACCTTTACGGCGTCAGCGAGCTGGTTCATGCCCCGCTCGAGGCCGCGGCGCGCCTCTTCGTCGAACGCGATCATCTTGGCCATACGGTGTTGTCCTCCTGGACACTCACGGCATTCGGACCTGCCGGCCCGGATGTGCCGCCTGCTTACGCCCTTGGGACGTCTCTGTCTCGCGACAGGGACATCCGTCGGCCGGGCGGACAGCCCGCGACGACCGGCCCCGTACCGCCCACCGTGGGATGGACGACCGTGGCCCTACCGCCCCGACCATTGGCACTCGCACACCGCGAGTGCCAATCACTGTTTAGCACTCTGGCATGCCGAGTGCAAGCGCAACCGGCGAGCATGCGGCGAGTTCGACGGCGAGTCGGAGACTGTTCACGCACGAGAAGCGGGGCCCGCTGCGAGCCGGCGCCGACCCGGAAAAGCGCTTGGGGCCGGGAGGGCGCGAGGCCGGAGCCGGCGCGGAGGGCGCGAGGCCAGAGGGGTCGGCCGGGAACGTCACCGGCGCTGACGACGGGCGCATCACGGGGCCGCGATCGAAGGGGCGGCCAGAGGCGCCGGGGCCGCTGCCGCGCCGTCCCTGGCGACGGCGCGGCAGCGAGCGGCTACGGCGAGCGGCGCTCACCGCTCGGCGGACGGGAAGATCTCGAAAGATCGATCGTCGCGTCCTGAGGGGTTACCGGGAGCGGTGAACGAAAGGGACGGGATCAGGCGACGATTCGCACCTGCTCCGCCTGCGGCCCCTTCTGCCCCTGGCCGATCTCGAACTCGACTCGCTGGCCGTCGTCGAGAGCCTTGTAGCCGTCCATCTCAATCGCCGTGAAGTGGACGAAAACGTCCTGCCCACCATCGACGGCGATGAAGCCATAGCCCTTTTCGCTGTTGAACCACTTGACGGTGCCTTGCGCCACGGTGCACTTCCTCACTCAGCCGCTGCTGTTGCGCTCCGACTCTCCGGGCAGCGCGAATACCGCCCGGCTGCGCCGTGTACGCAGCGGCGATCACCGATGCGTAATGGCGACAGAAATCGCACGGTACACGAGCCGTCACTCAACCGCACTACCCGAAAACGACGACCGCGAGCGGGTCCACGGGCCATTCCGCATCGTCGCCTGTCGCTGCCGTACGGAATGTGACAGTCGGGCGCGGCGGCGGGTGTTCCACTGTGCACGCGACAGCCCGCGGCGACCCGGCGCAGCCAGTCCGCTGAATGCCGTTCCCGGCCGGAGAACCCGGCTGCCGCCGCCTGGTCACGCGCCTGCGGCCGGCCGGAGCTGATGCTGGAGGTGGTCGTCGGCAACCACCGGGCGCCCGCGGGCGGGTTCCGCTTCGGCGCGAAGCGGAACCCGCGGCCGCTCAGCTGTGGCGGCGGCTCTGCACGACGCGGAACCGGTTGGCGACGTACGCGCCGTCGGTGAGGGCGGCGTTCGCCGCCGGGTTGGCCCCGCTGGCGTGGAAGTCGGAGAAGGCCGCCGACTGGTTGACGAAAACGCCACCGGTGAGGTTGCAGGACAGGTGCACCCCGACATCGATCGCGGCGCTCTCCATCGCGTCGAGGACCTTCTCGTCGGTGGAGTAGACGGCCGCGGTCAGCGCCCCCTTGCGTCCGACGGTGTCCCGGAAGATCCGCAGGCTCTCCTCGGTGGAGCCGGTCGCGACCGCGAAGGAGATCGGCCCGAACCACTCCCGGCCGTACGTCTGCACGTCCTCGGCAGCGAGCCGGACGACGGTGGGGGTACGCACCACGGCCTCGGGGTAGGCCGGGTGCTCCACCGTCCGCGACGGCAGCACCGCCGTACCGGCGCGGGTCACGGCATTGAGGCGGTCGAGCACGCCGTCGTTGACGATGGCGCCGGTGAACTCCACGCCGCGCGCCGGATCGGCGGTGAGCTTGCCGACCGCGGCGGCGATCCCCCCGGTCACCTCGTCGAAGCTCTTGTGGCCCTGCTCGGTGGCGATGCCGTCGGCCGGGATGAGGAGGTTCTGCGGGGTGGTGCACATCTGCCCGCTGTAGAGCGTCAGCGAGAACGCGATGTTGCGGCACATGCCGGCGAAGTCGTCGGTGGAGTCGACGACGATCGTATTGACCCCGGCCTTCTCGGTGTAGACCGATGCCTGCCGGGCGTGCGCCTCGAGCCAGTCGCCGTACTCGGTGGAGCCGGTGAAGTCGACGATCTTGACAGCGGGGTGCAGGGCCAGGTCGGAGGCGAGCTTCTCGCCGGGCGCCTCGGCGGCGAGCTGCACCAGGTTCGGGTCGAAGCCGGCCTCGGTGAGGACCTGGCGGGCGTAGCGCACGGTGATCGCCAGCGGCAGCACCGCGCCCGGGTGCGGCTTGATGATGACCGGGTTGCCGGTGACCAGCGAGGCGAAGAGCCCCGGGTACGAGTTCCACGTCGGGAAGGTGTTGCAGCCGACCACCAGCGCCAGCCCGCGCGGTACGACGTGGAAGGTCTTCGTCATCCGCAGCGGCTCGCCCTTGCCGGCGGGCTTCTCCCACTCGGCGACTCCCGGGTGGCGGGTCATCTCGGCGTAGCCGTACGCGACCGCCTCCAGCGCCCGGTCCAGCGCGTGCGCGCCACCGGCCTGGAAGGCCATCACGAAGGCCTGGCCGCTGGTGACGTGCACCGCGTGGGCGAGCTCGAAGATGTTGGCGTGCAGCCGGGCGAGGATCTCCACGCAGACCCCGGCCCGGGTCTGCGGGCCGGCGTCACGCCAGGCCGGCAGCGCCGCCGTGCCGGCGTCGATGAGCGCGGCCACGTTCGCGTGCGGATAGCGCACGTCCAGCCGTACGCCGAAGGGGCTCACCTCGGTGGCGACCGGCTCGCCCGCGCCAGGCTGGTCGAGCGGGAAGTCCCGGCCGAGCAGCGCCTCGAAGGCGGCCTTGCCCTCGGCTGCGGCGTGCTCGCCGTAGACCCGGGGGCTGGGCGACTCCGGATAGTTCGACCAGTAGCCGCGCTCGGCGATCGCGGTCAGCGCCCGGTTCAGGGTGTCGGAGTGGGTGGCGTAGAGGGGGTGCGGGGTCTCCGTCATGCGGCCATCATCCGACCGGGCCGACGGACGGGCAACCTTCGCCGCCGATCCCGGCCGCATGGCCGCGACACGCCGTGCCAACGGGCAATTAAGCCGTGCGGGCAAGCCATTCAGCCGCGGCGACGACCGATTTCGAGCCGGACGAGGGTGGCACCACCGTCACGGTCGACCTCGACGACGGACAGTGGCGCAGGACGGACCGGCCGTTGCATGGTCTTGACGTCCCCGATCTGGCCGCCGACGACATCTGGGTGAAGCGGGACGGCCGGCTGCTGACCGGCGTTGACGCCGCGACCGGGCAGGCGCTCTGGACGTTCGAGGCTCCGGACGACGAGATGACGTTCACCGTCCGGCACGGGACTGTCGTGGTGACCCACGACGCCGCGCTGAACAAACGGCTGACCGCGCTGGCCGGCCAGGACGTCGAGACGGCGTTCACCCTCCTCGACGCCCGCACCGGCCGCATCACCGGCCGATTGAACCTGCCGCAGGAGAGCCTGGTTCCGGCCGTCGTCGGCATCGCACCGGGCCGCGCCATCGTTGCGGGTGAGGCGGGAAGCGGGGTACTGGGCCGGTGACAGCCGGCAGCCGGGGCATCCGCGCGGGCGTCAGAGCTCCTCTTCCCAGCTGGCCTCGGCGCCGGTCGCCACGAAACCCATCGCCTCGTTGATGGCGATCATGTGGCTGTTCGCCTCGGCGTTGAAGGTGTCGATCACCCGCAGCTTCGGCTCCGCGTCGAGGGCGTACCGGAGGTTTTCGATCTTCACGAGGATCCCGAGCCGCCGGCCCCGGTGCGCCGGGTCGACCAGGGTGATCTGCTGGTAGGCGTGCCAGGGCTCGGTCTCGTACACCTCGAGCAGCGTCCAGGCCACCAGCCGGCCACTCGCCTCGTGCAGCACGCCGACGCTGTACCGCCGGCCGCCGCGCTCCGCGAGCGCCCGCTCAACGGCCCGGATCCGTTCCGCGTCGAACTTCACCGGCTGCCACTGCATCTCCCCCAGTGGCGCGTCGATCAGCAGCCGGCCCTCCAGGTAGGCAACGTCGGAGACGTACTCCTCGGGCGTCGTGCCGTACCAGCGGACGACCCGGTAGCCGTCGGCCCGGCGGTGGGCATCGGCGAGGAGTTCGTCGAGACGGGCCTGGTCCAGACCGGTCACGTCGAGCCGGCGGATGACGTCGGTCTGCACGTGCCGCCAGCCCGCCGCCCGGGCGAACGCCGCCCCGGCCCCGTCGTGCGGCTGCCTGCCGGGCAGCGCCCATCCGGTCTCGGTCAGCATCCGTTTGCGGCCCAGCGCGGAGACGGTGCGACGGGCCTCGGCCAGCAGGGCTCGGCCCACCCCGCGCCGCCGGTACGCCGGGTGCACCTCGATCGTGACGTGAGAGTTTTCGCTGTTCTCCTCATCGGGCAGCGCCAGCTCCAGCAGCCCGGCGGCCTCGCCGTCGCAGGTCGCCAGCGCCCAGCGCACCTCTTCGCCGGGCATCGGATGGCGCACTCGGGCGACGAAGCGACGACGGCTCGGCGGCGGGCGGTCCGGTTCGTCCGTCGCGAGTGTCGCGTGCCGGACCTCGTAGGCCGCGTCGACAGCGGCGGTGTCGGCGGCGGTGAAGGGGGTGACGGTGATGGCCATGCCCCGAGCGTCTCCGAACCGGCGGGCGGCCGCAACGGGATTTCACCGCGGCGCTCCGGCGGGGGCAGAGCGGGAAGTTTGGACGGGGGGAACGGCCGCGCGACGCCACCGGCGTCGGCTCGAAAGTCTGTGGCGGACGTCCCCCCGCACCCAGCATTTTGCGACGGTCCTCGATGGCACGTCAAGGGTTGGGCGCGCCGATCCGTCACGTCAGCCGAGCAGGCCCGCCTCGCGGGCGGCGCGCAGCGACGGCTTGATGTGGTGCGTCGGGCCGGCCGCGGAGACCGCGTCCAGGGTCTTGAGCCCTTCGCCGGTGTTGAAGACGACCGTCTCCGCCGCCGGATCGAGCTTGCCGGCGGCGACCAGCTTGCGCAGCACCGCAACCGTCACCCCGCCGGCGGTCTCGGCGAAGACCCCGGTGGTACGCGCCAGCAACCGGATCCCGTCGCGGATCTCGTCGTCGTCGGCGTACTCCATCCAGCCGCCGGTGCGGCGCACCGCCTCCAGCGCGTAGAGGCCGGCGGCGGGGTCGCCGATGTTGAGGGACTTGGCGATGCCGGTCGGCTTGACCGGGGTGATCACGTCGGTCTCGCCGTGCAGGGCGGTGGCGATCGGGTTGCAGCCGGCCGACTGCGCGCCGAAGACCTTCCACCCGCCGGCCGGGGCCTCGACCAGGCCGATCTCCACCAGCTCGCTGAACGCCTTGTCGACCTTGGTGAGCAGCTCGCCGCTGGCCATCGGGATGACCACCTGGGCCGGGATGCGCCAGCCGAGCTGCTCGGCGACCTCGTACCCGAGGGTCTTGGAACCCTCGGCGTAGTAGGGGCGGACGTTGACGTTGACGAACGCCGTGTCCTCGAACTCGTCGGTCTCCACCAGCTCACCGCAGAGCCGGTTCACGTCGTCGTAGGAACCGTCGATGGCGACCAGTTCGCCGCCGTAGACGGCGGTGGTGACAACCTTGCCCTGCTCCAGATCGCTGGGGATGAAGACGATCGACGGCACCCCGGCCCGGGCGCCGTGCGCGGCCACCGAGTTGGCCAGGTTGCCGGTGGAGGCGCAGGCGAAGCGGGTGAAACCGAGCGCCTTGGCGGCGGTCAGCGCCACCGAGACCACCCGGTCCTTGAACGAGTGGGTGGGGTTGGCGCTGTCGTCCTTGACCCAGAGCGGCGCGGTGATGCCCAGCTCGGCGGCGAGCAGCGGGGCAGCGACCAGCGGGGTCAGGCCCGGGTCGAGGGTGACCCGCTGCGCGGGGTCCTGGCCGGCCGGGAGGAGGCCGGCGTAGCGCCAGATGTTCTGCGGGCCGGCCTCGATCTCGGCGCGGGTAACCCGGGCCAGCGCGGCCGGGTCGTAGTCGACCTCCAACGGGCCGAAACACTCGTAGCAGGCGTGCTGCGCGGCGAGCGGATACTGCGCGCCGCAGGCACGACAGACCAGCGCGCGGGCGGGGCCGGCGGTGGCGGGGTCAGCGGTGGCGGAAGTGCCGAGGGTCGACGTCATGTCGAGGATTCCTCTCATCTTTCCCCTGGTCGCACGGTGCGCCGGGGACGGAATTGGCACCTGCCTGCGAGCTCGTCGTCGAGCCTGCGAGGTGGTTGCCGGGGCTTCATCGGGCCGTATCCCTCTGCCCCTCTGGATGAGGTGTTCAGTTGTGCGCTCGAGTCTACGAGCGGATTGTCCGAAGCGCGCACGGCAATCCCATGCAATGAACTGTGACCTGCCACTCCCCGTCAACGGCAGCGCGGCCCGGTGGCGAAATGCCACCGGGCCGCGCTGCCGGACGAAAGCAGCAAGCTGCCGTGGTCAGGAGATCTGCCAGACCGCCTTGCTCTTGCCGAAGAGGTTCCCGTACGTCAGCTTGCCCTTGGGGTCGGAGACGTCGAAGACGACGCTGCCGGTGACCTTCGATCCGGCCGGCAGACCGGCGCTGCTCTCCAGCGACTCACCGCAGCTCGACATCAGGCCGCTGAAGCTGTTGGACTCCTTGCCGTCATTGCCGACGTAGGAGAAGTACATCATGTTCACCGGAGCGGTTCCCTTGATGACCTCGGCGGTCACGTCGAAGATCAGGTAGGTCCCCTCCGTCGGATCCGGCATGAAGGTGGCACACGCCTTGTCGCTGGTGCTGACCTTGTTCACGGTCACCCGCAGCTCGCCGTCGCGCTCCGCCAGCACCGCCGACTGGCCGACCTGGAACATGTCCCCGGCGGCCGGGGCGCTGGTGTCGGCGCTCGGCTCCGGCTGGGGCACACCCTGGGTGACGGCCGGGGTGGTCGGGGCGGGAGCCGCAGGCGTCTCCTCGTCACCGCCGAACATGACGACCGCGGCAACACCACCACCGCAGAGCAGCAACAGCAGGCCGAGCACCACACCGACGACGATCAGAACCGTCTTGTTGCCCTTCGCGGGCGGCTGCTGACCGTACGGCTGCTGACCATAGGGCTGCTGACCGTAAGGCTGGCCGTACGGGGGCTGACCCGGCTGACCGTACTGCGGCTGGCCGGGCTGCTCGCCGTACTGCGGCTGACCGTACTGCGGCTGGCCGGGCTGCTCCCCGTACTGGGGCTGACCGTACTGCGGCTGGCCCGGCTGCTCGCCGTACTGGGGCTGGCCCGGCTGGGGCTGGCCCGGCTGGGGCTGGCCGTAGGGCTGCTGCTCGGGGAAACCGGGCTGCTGGCCGTACGGCTGCGGCTCCGGGAAAGCCGGCTGCTGGCTGCCGTACCCGGGGTACGGCGGCTGCGGCGCGCCGCTGACCGGGTCGTTCGGCGGCTGCTGCGGCGGTTGCCCGGACCAACCGGGTCCATTGGGGTCGTAACTCACGGGTCAGCTCCTCGCTCGGATTCAGCAGGTGCATGATGGCAAATGGCCGCATCCCACGCCATGGCCGTATCGGTCAGGAAAGTGGACGGTCCGGACAGAAGCGCCTGTTCCGCCGCCCCGCTGTCCCCAATTCGTTACCACCGGGCAGCCGACAGTCGCGCACGCCACCCATCGAGCGCGACCAATCGTGCCGCCGCCGGCATGCAACCGCCGGCCGCAGCCAGCGATCCGGCGGCGCTTTCAGCGGGCGTCAGGAAACGATGTCCTTCCGGGTGAAACGCCAGAATGCCAGTGCCCAGAAAATGGTGGCGTAGGCGATTCCCGAGATCATGCCCTTCATCAGGTCGTCGGTCTGCACCTCGGTGGAGAGCAGCCCCACCCAGGCGTTGCTGTAATGCGTGGGCAGGAAGTTGCGCACCACCCCGAGCTGGGTGATCTGGTCCAGGATGCTCGACAGGATCCAGAGCAGCGCCGCGCCGCCGACCGCACCGAGCGGGGCGTCGGTCAGCACCGACAGCAGGAACGCCAGCCCGGCGACGGCCAGCAGCGCCACCGCCAGGAAACCGAGGATCGCCAGCAACCGCAGCAACCCCTCACCCGCCGGCAACTCGGCCGCGACGGTGCTCTGCAACGGCTCCCAGCCGTAGCGCAGCGTCCCCGCCAGCAGCGCGGTGCCGACCAGCAGCAGCAACGCCAGCGCCGAATAGCCGAGCGCCACCACCAGCTTCACCGCCAGCAGCCGCGCCCTCGGCACCGGGACGGCGAGCAGGTACCGCAGGCTCCCCCAGCTCGCCTCGCCGGCCACGGTGTCGCCGCAGAAGAGCGCCACCACCACGACCAGCAGGAACGAGGCGGAGACGAAGAGACAGAAGAGCGCGAAGTTCAGCCCGCCGGCGGTGGCGAGCGAGACGAAGCTGGAGCCCTCGCTGGTGCCCCGCGCGCCCCGGTCGTCGCCGGTGTCGAACTGGAACGCGATCAGCACCACCAGCGGCAGCAGCACCATGAAGGCGAGGGTGAGCTGGGTCCGCCGCCGCGACGCCTGCCGGCGCCACTCCGCCGACAGCGGCATCGTCGCCGCCGGACGGTAGCCGGGGGCGGCCCCGGCGGACTGGGCAGGACTGGACATCATCGGTCCCCGCTTCCACGTGAGCTCTCCCCCACCAGGGCGAGGAAGGCATCCTCCAGCCGCCGTCGCGGCACCACCCGCTCCACGCCGATCCCGGCGCGCACCAGCTCGGCGACGACCTCACGGCGCGGCACCCCGTCGGTGTCGACCACCAGCGCCCCGCCGGGCTCCGGCAGCAGTCGTACGCCGTCGATCTTGTCGATCACCGCGCGCGCGGCGACCGGGTCGTCGACGTCGAAGAGCACGCTCGGCGACTCGCCGACGATCTCGTCGACCTCCCCGTTGGCCACGATGGCGCCCTTGTTCACGACGACCACGTGGGTGCAGGTCTGCTCGACCTCGGCGAGCAGGTGGCTGGAGACCAGCACCGCGCGCCCGTCGGTGGCGTAACGCTTGAGCACCCGGCGCATCTCGGCGATCTGCGGCGGGTCGAGCCCGTCGGTCGGCTCGTCGAGCACCAGCAGCTCCGGCAGGCCGAGCATCGCCTGCGCGATCGCCAGCCGCTGCCGCATGCCATGGCTGTAGTTGCGGATCTTGCGGTGTACCGAGTCGCCGAGGCCGGCGATCTCCAGCGCCTCGTCGAAGTGCGCGTCGTCCCAGGGCCGGCCGGTCGCCCGCCAGTACGCCTTGAGGTTCTCCAGCCCTGACAGGTGCGGCAGGAAGCCGGGCCCCTCCACCAGCGCGCCGATGCGGGAGAGCACCGGTGAACCCGGCACCAGCGGATGACCGAAGACGAAGATCTCGCCGCCGCTGGGCTGGGTCAGTCCCATCAGCACCCGCAGCGTGGTGGTCTTGCCGGCGCCGTTGGGGCCGAGCAGGCCGACCACCTGACCGGGGTGCACCTCGAAGTCCACGTCGGAGACGGCGACGAACCCGTCGTCGTAGGCCTTGCGCAGGTTGCGCACCACCAGCGGCACGCCGGCGTAGCGCGGGTCGACCGAGGCGTCGTGGCGGCGGTGGCGGCGGCGCAGCACCGCGACCACCACGACCAGCCCGGCCACGATCGCGGCGACCAGTCCGATCAGCACCCAGCGCCAGAGCGCCGCCTCGGTGGGGATCGGCGTACCGACGACGGTGGGGAGCACGACCGGGCCGTCGCCGGCGGCGATCGTGTAGACGGTCGGGTCGGTGGGGCCGGCGTACCCCTGGTCGGAGGTGGCGACCACCAGTCGCAGCCGGTGGCCGGACTCGAAGCGGTGCACCACCGCGGGGAGGGTCACCTGGACCGGCTCGGCCTCGGCGATGTCGGCGGGGAGGCCGGTCAGCCGTACCGGGGCGACCAGGCCGCCGGGGAGCGTGGCGTTGCCGCCCGGGCCGGCGTCGTAGAGCTTGACGAAGAGCGTCGCCTCACCGGTCGGGGAGGCGGCCCGCACGGAGACCGTCGGCGCGCCGACGACGTCCACCGACTCGGCCAGCGGCTCCGACTGGAAGATCGCGTGCTGACCGGGGATGTCGCCGCCGAAGCCGGCCGCCAGCGAGCTGAGCGCGCCGGCGCCGGGCACCGAGGAGACCGCGGCCGGGTTGCCGCCCGGCGGGTTCGCGACCGGCTGGGGCGGCCCGGCCACCGGCACCGCCAGGGTGGACTCCCCGCCCAGCCCCGGATAGTCGTCGGCCTGGAAACCGGTGGCGACCAGCCCCCGGTCCATGGCGTTGAAGCCGGAAACCCGCGACCAGGTGAAGCTGTCGGCCGGGGCCGGGCCCTCGCCCTTGACGTAGTGGTCCAGCCACTGCGCCGTCAGGGCGCGGATGCGGTCCGAGTCGTTCTGCGGGCCGTCGCCGCCGTCGTGGCCGCCGTTGTACCAGGCGACCCGGACCGGCGTACCGGTGGCGGCGATGCCGCGGGCGTTCGCCTCCGCCTCGGCGAGGGTGAAGAGCGAGTCGGCGGTGCCCTGGATCAGCAGGGTCGGCGACTTGATCCGGTCCAGCACCGGCGCAGGGCTGGACTCCTTGAGCCGCGCCACCGCCTCGGCGTCGGCCTGCCCACCCGCGGCGATCCGCAGGTAGGCGGCGCAGATGTCGGGGGCGAACCGGCCACAGGACGGGTCGAGGGTCATGCCGGGGGCGCCGGCCGCCGCCGGGAGCGCGGCCGCGCCGGTGAGCCCGGTGGCGAGTCCGCCGTTGCCGAAGAAGATCCCGGCCCAGCCCTTCTTGAAGACGCCGCCGGTGGCGTCGCCCCCGCTCGACTCGGGCAGCAGCGCGGTGGAGAGGTCGTTCCAGGTGATCATCGGAACGATGGCGTCGACCCGCTGGTCGGCGGCGGCGAGCAGCAGCGCCAGCGCACCGCCGTACGAGGCGCCGACCACGCCGACCCGCGGGTCACCGGCGCCGTCGGTGCGGATCTCGGGGCGCTGCGCCAGCCAGTCGAGCAGCCGCTGCGCGTCGCGCACCTCGTGCTCGGGGTGGTCGAGGTGGATCTGCCCGCCGCTGAGCCCGAAACCCCGCGCCGTGTATGCCAGCACCGCGTAGCCCCGCTCGGCGAAGCTCTCGGCGTCGGCGCTGACCGACTCCTTCGAGCCGCCGAAGCCGTGCGCCAGCAGCACCGCCGGCACCGGGTCGGCCGCCGAGGCACCGGCCGGCAGGTAGAGCGTGGTGTCCAGCTCCACCGGCTCGGTCCCGTCCGGTCCGGACAGGACGGTGACCCGGGCGGACTCGGCCCGCCACGGCTGCGAACTCGGCCAGACCGCCCAGGTCACGGCGGCGGCCAGCAGCACGACGACCACACCGAGGAGCAGCAGGCGTCGCCGTGCGCCCGAGCCGTTCGATGGGGCCAGGGCCCGCCGGAGGGCGGCCGGCAACGGAAAAGACATGGGGATCACCGTACGGGGTGCGCGCCGCAGCCCGCGCAAGCGTCGGCGCGTTACCCTCGCCGCGTGCCCGAACCCGACCTGACGCTCACCGCCGGCCTGCGCCCGGCCGCTCTCGACGCGCGCCGCGGCATCGTCCGGCTGCACCCGGAAGCACTCGCCGCTCTCGGGCTGCGCCCCGGCGACGCGGTCCGGCTGACCGCGAACCGGGTGACCGCCTGCATCGCCGCGCGGGCCGAACCGCCGGTGAGCACCGCGCTGCTGCAGGCCGACGACCTGATCCTGGGCAACCTCGGCATCCGCGACGGCGGCCAGGTGACCGTGACCCCGCTGCCGTTGACCGCCGCGACCCGGGTGGTGCTGACCGGCCCGGTGGAGATCGTCGCGGCGGTCTCCCCGGAGATGCTGCGGCTGGCGCTGCTCGGCAAGGTCGTCACCGCCGGCGACAACGTCTCGCTGCTGCCGCAGGACGTGCTCGCCGACGCCTCCGTGCGGGGTCTCATCCACGCCGCCCGTCGCAGCCTCGCCAACACCGTCGGGTACGCCTGGACCAGCACCCTGCTCACCGCCGTCACCGTCGAACCGGCCGACGGCTCGCTGATCACGATGGACACGGTGGTCGGCTGGGAGCACGGGGCCGTCACCCACGGCCCGGCCGGCGGGGTCGCCTCGCGCGACACGACGGCCCGGCCGGGCCTGACCCCACGGGCTGCCCTCGGCGCGGCGGGCACCGTCGGCACGGCAGACCCGGCCGGCGCGGGACACGAACCCACTGACACACCGGACGCGGACGCGGACGTGCCGACCGTCGACGAGCTGCCGGGACTGCGCGCACCGGCCCGCGAGCTGACCGAGCTGCTCGACCTGGGGCTCAACCACCGGGAGGTGCTCAGCCGGCTCGGCACCACGCTCAACCTCGGTGTCCTGATCAGCGGTCCGGCCGGCTCCGGCAAGACCACCCTGGTCCGCGCCGTCGCCCGGGAGCTGGGGGTGCGGGTCCGCGCCCTCTGGGCACCGGAGCTGGCATCGCTGACCAACGACGCCGCGGCCCGGGTGCTGCGCGAGGCCGCCGCCTCGCTGCGTACCGACGGGCCGGCGGTGCTGCTGGTCAGCGACGTGGAGGCGATCGCCCCGGCGGACGATCCCGGGCCGCTCGCCACGGTCTTCCGGCAGCTGGTCGCCGAGACCGTCCGCGGCGGCGGCGCCGTGGTCGCCACCACCGGCCGCCCCGAATCGGTCGACCCGATCCTGCGCGGGCCGGAACTGCTCGCCACCGCCATCTCCGTACCCCTGCCGGACCTGGCGCTGCGCCAGGAGCAGCTGACCGTGCTGACCCGTGCGGTCCCGCTCGCCGACGACGTACGGCTCGACGAGGTGGCCGGGCGTACCCCCGGTTTCGTCGCGGCCGACCTGGCCGCGCTGGTCCGCGAAGCCGGCGTCCGCGCGGCGCTGCGGCAGAAGGAGACGGCGACGCCGACGGTGACGATGGCGGACTTCGACGCCGCGCTGGAGGTGGTCCGCCCGACCTCGATGGGGGATGCGAGCCTGCGGCTGTCGTCGGTGACGCTGGACGACGTCGGCGGGCTGGCCGAGGCCAAGCAGACGCTCACCGAGGCGGTGCTCTGGCCGCTGAACTACCCGGAGACCTTCGCCCGGCTCGGCGTGCAGCCCCCGCGCGGGGTGCTCCTCTACGGCCCGCCCGGCTGCGGCAAGACCTTCCTGGTCACCGCCCTGGCCGGCACCGGCAAGGCCAACGTGCTCTCGGTCAAGGGCGCGGAGCTGCTCACCAAGTGGGTCGGGGAGAGCGAACGGGCCGTCCGGGAACTCTTCCGCCGGGCCCGGGAGGCCGCACCGACGCTGATCTTCCTGGACGAGGTGGACGCCCTCGCCCCGGTGCGGGGCCAGGCCACCGACGGCGGCACCACCGACCGGGTGGTCGCCTCTCTGCTCACCGAGCTCGACGGGGTCGAGGCGCTGCGCAACGTGGTGGTGATCGGGGCGACCAACCGCCCCGACCTGATCGATCCGGCGCTGCTGCGGCCCGGGCGGCTGGAGCGGATGGTCTACCTGCCGCCGCCGGACGTCGACGCACGCGCGGACATCCTGCGGGCAGCGGCCAAGCCGGTGCCGCTCGCCGACGACGTGGATCTCGACGCGCTCGCCGCGCAGCTCGACGGCTTCTCGTCGGCGGACTGCACCGCGCTGATCCGGGAGGCGGCGCTGACCGCGATGCGGGAGTCGATGTCGGCGGCGACCGTCACCGCCGCGCATCTGGCGACCGCCCGCGAACGGGTCCGGCCGTCACTGGACCCGGCGCAGGTCGCCTGGCTGGAGGCGTACGCGGAGAAGCAGCAGAACCGCTGACAGCTCAGTGCGGCAGGCGGATCTCGGCGTGGACCAGTCCGTCGTCGCTGCGCAGCCGCGCGCCGCAGTCCCGCAGCAGCGCCAGCGCGGCGGTGTTGCCGCTGGTGGTGGTCGCGTGGACGGCGTGTGCGCCGTGCCGGGCGGCTTCGAAGAGCAGCTCCCGCAGCGCGGCGCGGCCGATCCCCTGCCCGCGGGCCGAGCGGCCGAGCCAGAGGCCGGTCTCCATGTCGCCCGGTTCGTCGCGGTGGCAGAGCCGGATCATGCCGACGACGGCTCCGGCGACGACGACGGCGTACATCTGGGTGCGGGTGGGGCCACCCAGGCCGCCGAAGTGCAACCGGTGGAACACCCGGAACGCCTCCCGGCGCGCCTGCGACCAGCCGGCCGGCGCGCTGACCGGCGGCATCACCTCCTCGGGCTGCGCCTCGGCAGCCGCCACCGAGAGGAGCGGCTCCAGGCTCTCCTCGTCCAGCGGCGCGAGCTGCACCCGTGCGGTCACAAGGCGGAGTTTTCCCCGGCGGTGCGACGGCGTCCAGCCAATTCGCCCCGCGCGCACCGTTCGGCCCACCCGATATGACCTCACGGTGATCACCTGATCACAACAGGCTGACATGGCGACCGGGAGGGCACTGCGGGCAATTCGCGTACGGGAAGGGTCACGGACCGTTAGCGTCGGGCGAAGGTGAGACAGCTACGCGACAGGGGGATCGAGCATGTTGAAGAAACTGCACGAGTCGGGCCTGAAATCCGAGCACTGCTACATGGCGGGCTTCGCCAGCATCGGGGCGGCGTACCTCAGCTGGCTGATCTCGAAGAACCTGGAGAAGGCCGAGATCGACCGGGCCGACCGGTGGGGCATCTTCGTCGGCCAGTGGGCGCCGACCTTCTTCGCCCTCGGCAACGGCCTTGCCATGTACGAAAAGCGCTGACGCGCAGACGGCCCGAGAAGGCGCTGACGCGCAGACGGCCCGGGAAAGCGCCGGCCCATCAGCGGCGGCGGCGGGTCCGGGAGGCGCGCAGCCGGCGCAGCCGGCCGATCAGCATCGGCTCGGCGGCCAGTGCCGCCGGGTTGTCCAGCAGGGCATTGAGCAGCTGGTAGTAGCGGGTCGCCGAGATGCCGAAGGTGTCGCGGATCGCCTGTTCCTTCGCCCCGGCGTAGCGCCACCAGCGCTGCTCGAATGCGAGAATCGCCTGCTCCCGTTCGGCCAGGTCGCCCACGGGCGCGGTGCCGGCGCGAGCGGACGGGACCGGCGACGGCTGCACGTTCGGGTCCTCATCGACCGCCGGCGCAGACCCGTCCGGCGCGTCCTCCACGGCGGGATCGGTCGCGTCGGCCGGGGTGACGACCGGCGCGTCCACGGCCGGCCGGGGAGCCGGGACGGTGGGCCCGGTATCGGTGGCGGCGGTGTTCGCGCTCGGCTCCATCGGGCTCCTCACGGGACGACCGGCGGCGCCGGTGGGACGTACGAGCGGGGCTCACCGGCGCAAGGCCGGCCGGCGGCTGCCACCAGCGGGAACCGGCCCGGGCCGCCGGCTATCAGCGTAACGACACCCCCGACGGGGCGCACGACACGCGCGGGGTGGCACCTTCCGGCGCCACCCCGCGCACGTGCCCGTGAATCGGCTCAGGCGATGTCACGCCGGCGCATCGCCCAGAGGGCCGCGCCGAGCACCAGCAGCGTGCCGATAGCGAAGACCAGCCCGGAGTCCTGCCAGGTGAGCACCATCTCCGCGGGCACGCACTCGCCCTGCACCATTTTGCAGTTGACGTAGTCGAAGAGCGTGAGCTCCCGTTCGAACCACGCCATCAGGTGCGCGCTGAACGTGAAGCGATCGGGGAAGCTCGTCTCGAGCACGTGCAGCAGCGGCAGGACCGCCACCTCGTTGATCACGAAGATCCCGACGAGTCCGCCGAGCGCGAGCGCGGTGTGCCGGCCGAGGGAGGCCAGCCCGAACGCCACGACGGCCGCAGCGAGGATCAGTCCGACCGTCCGCAGCCCGGTCAGGCCGGTCGACGTCCACGCGCCGGCGGTCATCTCGCCCATCGTGCCGCGATAGGTGCCGATCAACCAGTACGCGACGGTCCAGCAGACGCCGAGCAGCACACTGACGCCGAACAGTCCGGTCACCAGCGCAGCCAGCTTGGTGAGCAGCACCTTCAGCCGTCCCGGCTGCCAGAGCAGCAGGTTCATCATGCCGCCGCTGGTCCACTCCGCCCCGACGAAGGAGGCGCCGATGAGCACCGCCGCCAGCACGAGGAGCAGGCCGAGACCCATCAGGCGTCCACCGAATTCACCGGCGAAGTTGAACTCGTACGGCTGCTGGACGTACCACTCCAGCTGCGGCCCCCACTCCCGGCCGCAGTCCGGGCCGTAGTTCATCTCGGTGTTCTCGCCACGGGCCTCGGCGGCCTCGCAATCGGCGATCGACCTTTCGTGGTCGCGCACCGCCTGCTGGTACTGCGGCTGGGCGGCGGCTTCGGCCGCTGCCCGCCCTTCAGGGGTGGACTGGTGGCTGGTGAAGGCCGTGGAGGCGGCCATCCCGCCGAGCAGCAGCGCCACCAGCGCCAGGGTCACCCGGGTCAGCCGGCGCTTGAAGAGCCGCCGCAGTTCGGTGTTGAAGAAGCTCATGCGCCGCTGCCTTCCTCACGGGTGCCGGTACTGCCCGCCGGCGCGTCCGCGACGACCGCGGACTGGTCGACCTGGCGATGCTGGCCGGGCACCGGCATGGTGCCGGTCAGCTCCAGGAAGACGCTCTCCAGGTCGGCCTCGAGCGGTGTCAGCTCGCTGACCCAGAGCCGGCGTTCGGCCAGCGCCCGGGTAACCACGGCCGGCTTGTCGACGCCGTTGATCAGCAGGTGGTCGGGGTGGGCGGTGACCTGCAGGCCGGCGCCGGTGAGCGTCTCGGCCGCGAGCGGGAGGTCGGTGACCGCCTCCAGCCGGACCCGCAGGGCGTTGCCGGAGTGCGCGGCGAGCACCTCGTGGACGGGGCCGGCGGCGACCCGCCGCCCCAGCGAGATGATGGTGACCTCGTCGCAGATCAGCTGCACCTCGCCGAGGATGTGGCTGGAGAAGAGCACTGTCATGCCGCTGTCGGCGAGGTCGCGCATCAGCGAGCGCATCTCCCGGATGCCGCTGGGGTCCAGGCCGTTGGCCGGTTCGTCGAGGATCATCAACTTCGGCTCCTTGAGCAGCGCGGAGGCGACCGCCAGCCGCTGCTTCATGCCGAGGGAGAAGGTCTTGACCCGGTCCTTGGACCGGTCCCGCAACCCGACCAGTTCCAGCACCTCGGTTACCCGCCGCTGCGGCACGTCGCCGGCGCCGGCGAGCAGCGAGAGGGTGTCCCGGGCGCTGAAGTTGCCGAAGAAGTGCGGGCTCTCCACCACCGCGCCGACCTGGCCGATCACCTGGGGCAGAGCGGCCGGCACCTCCTGGCCGAAGAGCGCCATCCGGCCGCCGTCCGGCTCGATCAGACCGAGCAGCGTACGCAGGGTGGTGGTCTTGCCGGAGCCGTTGGGCCCGAGGAAGCCGTGCACCTGCCCGGCGCCGACGGTCATGTCGAAGCCGTCGAGCGCGTGCCGGACGCCGCGTCGGCGGCTCCGGTACGTCTTGCGTAGTCCTGCTATTTCCAACACAGCGGTCACGCCGCCCACCTTCCTTCTATGACGGCCCAGACACTACTGCGTTATGCGCAATAGCGGTACCCCGACGCGCGGACCACATCGATCCCGGCCCGCCGCACGGCTGCCGCCGTCGAGTATGGCCCTTCGGCGACCACCACGGAGCCCATCCGCGCCGGTCGGGCAACTCGCATCGGCCAGGGGCGCAGCGACGCCCGAAAGATCCATCACCGTCAGGCGGTAACGACCTGCACTCCGACGCCGCGGAACGCCGCCACCAGGTCCGGATCGGCGCCGGAGTCGGTCACCAGGGTCTCCACCCGCTCGATCGGGCAGATCCGGGCGAAGGCGTGACCACCCAGTTTGGAGGAGTCGGCGATGATGACCAGGCGCTTGGCCCGGGCGACCATCAGGTTGTTCATCGACGCCTCGCCCTCGTGGTGCGCGGCGGCACCCAGCTGCGGGTCGATGGCGTCCACACCGAGCAGAGCGATGTCCAGGGTGACCTCGCGCAGCAGCGCCCCGCCGAGCGGGCCGACCAGTTCGAAGGACTGCGGCCGCACGACTCCGCCGGCGACGACCACCTTCATCTTGGAGCGCACCAGCAGTTCGTTGGCGATGTTGAGGGCATTGGTGACGACGGTCAGTTGCGCGCCGTCGGCGCTGGCGTTCAGGTCCGGGCGGACCGCCAGCGCCCGGGCGACCTCGGTGGTGGTGGTGCCGCCATTGAGTCCGACCACCATGCCCGGCGAAACCAGCGCGGCGGCCGCGGCACCGATACGCTGCTTCTCAGCGGAGTGCTTGGCGGTCTTGTAGCGCAGTGGGAGGTCGTAGGAGACGCCGTTGGCAACGGCGCCGCCCCGCGTCCGCGTGATCATCTGCTGTTGGGCGAGCTGGTCGAAGTCACGACGGATGGTGGCCTGGGAGACCCCGAGCCGCGCGGCGGCGTCCTCGACGCTGACCCGGCCGCTGTCGGTCAGCAACTCGAGCAACGCATTCCATCGCGCATACCGGTCCACTAAAGGCCTCCACTGCACATACGGTGATTGATTGCGTGCACAGTAGTGCGCAAAACCGGCCTCAAGCAAAAAACACCCGGGCGGGGCCCTCGGGTCAGTTGCCACCATCTATCAATACGCGCAGAATGGCGCGCGAAAGGTCGGCGAACCGAGCGGCATCGCGCAGGGTGCGCCAATCGCGAGGAGGTCACATGTCGTCCTTCCCGATGGGCCCGACATGACCGGCGAAGTGATCGTCGCCATCGACGTGGGCGGCACCACCATGAAGTGCGCCCTGGTACACCCGCACGGCCGGATGCTGCACACCGAGCGGCACCCCACCCGCCCGGAACGCGGCGCCGACGCCGTCACCCGCGACATCGGCGACATCGCCGCCGCCCTCGCCGAAAAGGCCCGCACCGACGGCCTGACCCCGATCGCCGCCGGCATCGTCGTCCCCGGCGTCGTCGACGAGGCGAACGGCATCGCCGTCTGGTCCGCCAACGTCGGCTTCCGCAACGTACCGCTGGGACGGCTGCTCAACGAGCGGCTCGGCGTCCCGACGACCATCGGCCACGACGTACGCGCCGGCGGACTCGCCGAGGCCCGCATCGGCGCGGCCCGGCTCAGCAGCCACGTCCTCTTCCTCGCCATCGGCACCGGGATCGCCGCCACCCACGTGATGAGCGGACGGGCCATCGTCGGCGCCAACGGCACCGCCGGGGAACTCGGCCACATCGTCGTGCGCCCCGGCGGACCCCGCTGCAGCTGCAGCCGGCACGGCTGCCTGGAAGCCGTCGCCTCCGCCTCGGCCGTGGGCCGGCACTACAGCGAACGCGCCGGACGCACCGCCACCGCCGCCGACGTCGCCCGGCTCGCCAGGAGCGGCGACCGGCTGGCCTGCCAGATCTGGCGCGAGACGGTCGACGCTCTCGCCGACGGGCTGGCAACCGCCCAGTCCATGCTCGACGTGGAGACGATGGTGGTCGGCGGCGGCCTGGCCCTGGCCGGTCAGCAGCTGCTCGAACCGCTGCGGGCCGGACTGCACCACCGGCTCACCTTCCACAAGGAACCCCTGGTCGTGCCGGCCGCGCTCGGCGACGCGGCCGGCTGCCTCGGCGCGGCGCTGATGGCACGACGAGCACTGGAGACAAGGCGATGACCGTACGGGTGAGCGGCCGGGTCGTGACCCCCGCCGGGGTCCTGCCGGAAGGCTGCGTGGAGATCCGCGACTCGATGATCACGGCCGTGGCCGAATACCCGACGGCCCGTACCGGGCACTGGGTGCTGCCCGGGTTCGTCGACATGCACACCCACGGCGGCGGCGGGCACACCTTCACCACCGGCGACCCCGCACAGGCCCGGGGCGCGGCCGAGTTCCACCTCGGGCACGGCACCACCAGTCTGCTGGCGAGCCTGGTCAGCGCCCCCTTCGAGCTGATGCGCGACGCCACCGCGGCCTTCGCCCCGCTCGTCGCCGACGGGGTCGTCGACGGGCTGCACTTCGAAGGGCCGTACCTGTCACAGCGGCGCTGCGGCGCGCAGAACCCGGCCCATCTGCGCGACGCCTCCCTCGACGAACTCGGCGAGCTGATCGCCCTCGGCGGCGGCGCCGTACGGATGGTCACCCTCGCCCCCGAACGCCCCGGCGCCCTCGCCGCGATCGAAATGCTCACCGCCAACGGTGTGGTGGCCGCGATCGGGCACAGCGACGCCGGTTACGAGCAGACCCTGGCAGCCGTCGAGGCCGGCGCCACCGTCGCGACCCACCTCTTCAACGCCATGCCGGCCGTGCACCACCGCGAGCCGGGGCCGGTGCTGGCGCTGCTGGCCTCCCCGGGCGTGATCTGCGAGCTCATCGCCGACGGCGTGCACCTGCACGACGGCACCCTCACCTTCGCCACCGCCGTGGCCGGCCCCGACCGGTGCGCGTTGATCACCGACGCGATGGCGGCGGCCGGCATGAGCGACGGGGCGTACGAGCTGGGCGGGCAGGCCGTGACGGTCACCGACGGCGTGGCCCGGCTGACCGACAGCGGGGCGATCGCCGGCAGCACCCTCACCCTCGACGCCGCCCTGCGCCGGGCCGTCGCCGCCGGCATCGACATCGTCGACGCCGCCCTGATGGTGGCGACCACCCCGGCGCGGGCGATCAGGCTCAGCGGCCGGGGAGCGCTGGTCCCCGGCTACCGGGCCGACCTGGTCGTCCTCGACGAGGAGTTCAACGTCGTCAAGGTGATGCGGGCCGGCACCTGGGTGAGCTGACGCGTCCGGCCGCTCAGCGCTCACCCGGCTCCGCCCCGAGCACGGCCTGCTCGTCCGGGCGGTGCACCAGCACGTCGGCGAGGAAGGACTGGACCGCGGCGGCGAGTCCGACATCGCGCCCCGCCGCCTCCGCCAGCCGCCAGCGGTGCTCGACGACCTGGGTGAAGAGCTCCGCCGGCTCCAGCTTCTGGCGCAGGTGCGCCGGGACGGCCCGGACGACCGGCTCGAAGACCTCCGTCAACCAGCGGTGCGCCGCCTGCTGCTCGTCGGTCAGATCGCTCTCCGCGCGGTAGGTGTCGAGGTCGTTGAGGAGCCGCCGGGCCTGGTTGTTCTCCGCGTCCAGCCCGGTCAGCCGCATCAGCCGCCGGCAGTGGTGCCCGGCGTCGACGACCTTCGGCCGGACCAGGTACCGACCGTCGTCAACCAGCGACATCGCCACCTCGGCGACGTCGAAGCCCAGCTCGTTGAGGCGCCGGATCCGGCCCTCGATGTCGTGCCGGGCGCTGCGCTCCACCGCCTGCTCATAGGTGATCTCGTGCCAGAGCCGCTCGTAGCGCTGCACCACCTCGCTGCTGACCTGCTCCGGGTCGATCGACTCGTGCAGCAGCCCGGCAGCCTGCAGGTCCAGCGCCTCGCCGAAGATGTTGAGCCGCGCGAGTTC
>Ga0233375_1000231_pt1 | contig 32219 bp, 24 predicted proteins | sample ElkDunMinimDraft_10_FD_191539 | JGI IMG/M metagenome (GOLD analysis project Ga0233375, IMG submission 191539) | Fecal eukaryotic communites from dung pellets of Tule Elk in California, USA - Elk Dung E16 | ecosystem: Host-associated > Mammals > Digestive system > Large intestine > Fecal | place...
CTACGGCGTGGCCCCGCGCGCCTTCTTGGTGGCCCCCCTGGTCGGTGCGTTCTTCATCGACTTCTCCAACGCCCTGATCATCACCGGCTTCATCAACTTCTGGCGCTGAGGCGGCCCGCCGCGGCGGCGGGACCCGGCGGGGGGAGCTGGTTCACGCATCAGTCGACGACGCCGGGCGGGACGCATGGTCGGCGCAGGCCGGGGCTCGCGGGCCGGCACTGCGCTGGGCCGCACGTTTGTGCAGTTCGCCGCACGCATCCGGCCCGTGCGCGCATCGCCGCGCCAGGCTTGCCTGGGTCGAGCAGCGTGCGCGTCCCGGCCCGGCGGCCTGGCCAGCCTGACGACAGAGCCCGGGTTCCCGCCCGTGGGCGCAAGGCCGTCGGCAACGGCAGCGCTGGACATGGGCTCCGGCCGGCGCCCATCGCGGCCGCACCACACCCGGGGCGGCCGGTGCCGGGGCGATGATGTGGGACAGCGCGGCCGCATTCGCGACGCGCATGCGTCCCCAGTCGCTGGCTATCCCCAGGGTTGCGAGGGATCGGCGCTAGCGCGCGTCCGCCGCCTGCCCGGCCACCGGCGCGATGAAGTGCTGGTACAGCGCGCGGTTCACCTCGGTACGCACATCCACGCTGCGCGTGCCGTTGGTGATCACCACGAAGCCGAAGCGGCGTGCGCGGTCGAAGAACATCGAGCTGTACAGCCCATGCGCCGAGCCGGTGTGGCCGACCATCTCCACCCCCGGAATCAAGGTCCGGTCGATGCGGATCGCCAGGCCGTATCCGGAGTGCTCGTCCACGGGCACCGACTGGGTCTGCATGGCCTCGGCATTCGCCGCGGTGATCAGCCGCACACCGTTCCACTCGCCGAGGTTCATGTGCATCAGCATGTACGTCGCCAGGTCCGGCGCGGAGATCTTCAGCCCGCCGGTCGGAGAGAACATTGGCGCGCTGTACCCCATGGTGTAGTCGGCCAGGCGCGCGGCCAGCGGCGCATAGGCCTGGTCGGAGCGCACGAAGCCATCTCCGTCGTGCCAGCGGTAGATCCGCGCGAATCGGTCCGCATCCAGCGCGTCCGGCAGATAGCCCGCCTGCAGCCCCAGCGGATCGAGCACGTGGGCGGCGATGTAACGGTCGAAGCGCTGGCCGGACACGCGCTCGATGATTGTCCCGACCATGTTGTAGCCGAGGTTGGAGTACTCGTGGCGCTCACCCGGCACGCGCTCGGCGTAGCTGTCCTGCCAGGTCTTGTTGGTGGCCGGATTGATGATGTCGAGGTTGCCGTAACGCTGCCGGTCGGTAATCGACGAGGTGTGATCGAGCAGCATCCTGAGCGTGATGACGCGTTCGGGAAATGCGGGATTGCGCACCGGGAATCCGATCAGCTCGCCAACGTCCGCATCGAGCGACAACCGGCCCTGTTCCACCAGTTGCAGGACGGCGGTCGTGGAGAAGGATTTGGAGATCGAGGCGATCCGGAACAGGTCGTCCTGGGCGAGCGGGATCTTCGCTTCCCGGTCTTTCCAGCCTAGGCTGTTGCGGTAGACAACCGCGTTGTCGCGCACCACCACCACCGCCAGGCCGACTGTGTCGTGCTCGTCCATCAGCGCCCGCAGGCGGTCATCGATACCCTTGCCCAGCGCGGGCGGCAGGGCGGCCAGGAGCAGCAGCAAGGGCGCGCACAGGGCGAAGGCGCGGCGGGTGCGGTTTCGCGGATTCATGGTGTCTCCGTCATGGGTCTGCCGAGCGTGAACCCCGGCGGCGCTGTTCCGCCCCGGAAAGTTGGCCCGGGCTGCGGTCACTCACGTGGCCGGCAGTACGGGCCGGGGAAGTCACTCGAAGTTCTTGGTAACCGTGAGGTAGTAGCCACGGCCCAGCGCATTATGCAGCGAGGAGTTGAAGCCCAGCGCGCTCGGCGTCAGCGGCGGCTGGCGGTCGCCCACGTTGCGCACGGTCAGGCGGATGCGCGTGCCGTCCAGCAGGGTCCGGGTGTCGTCGAAGCGCCGCTCCAGCCAGAGATTGGTCGTGGTCCAGCTCGGCACCGGGAAGTAGTTGTCGAGGTTGGACACCGCGCCAGTCGATTCGAAGCCATCCACATGGTTGACGAAGGCGCCCAGGCCCCAATCGCCCTTGCGCCAGGAACTGCTGAAGGTAGCGCGCCACACCGGCTTGCCATTCACGCCCAGCAGGTTTCCGGCATTGCGGATGTCGAAGTTGTCGTCAATCACGCCGGCTTCCTGCGCGGCGATGATGCGCTGCTCGTCCGCGGTGGCCTCCTGGGTCATCTGGATCAGCCTGGTGGCGTTGAGGCTGGCGTTGAAAGTGCCGGCGCTGTCGGTGCGCAGGCGCCAGTCGACGCCGAAATCGACGCCGCGCGTGGTACGCGGCAGGCGGTTGAGGTAGGTGTCATCGACGTAATCGACCCGGCCCACCGGCGCCAGACCGGTGCCCTCGAACAGCGCGATGCGTTCCTCGTCCGGATCCAGCCGCACCACCGCCGGGTTGGACGAGCCCTCCATGCGCAGCAGGTAGTCCAAGGCCAGCTGGGTGGCCTCGCCGAGGATGCCGATCACGTCCTCCTGGTGGATCTCGAAGTAATCGGCGGTAAAGGTCATGCGCGTGGAGTCGGGCAGGAACTTCGGCTGGAACACGAAGCCAGCCGACCAGGTTTCCGCGGTTTCCGGCCGCAGGTCGCGGTTGCCGCTGCGCACCGCCATGGTGCTGTAGCTGCGGCCGCAGCGATGCACGCCGTCGATCGTGCCGTTGCGGATGTCGGCCTCGCACACGTAGTAGTCGGTGCGGCTATTGCTGACCGTGCTGCCCTCAGCGTACATCTGCAGGATGTTGGGGGCGAGAAAGCTCTGCGACCAGTTGGCGCGCATCATGAACCCGTCGACGATGTCCCAGGCCAGCGACAGCTTGGGTTTGGCGACGCCGCCGAAGTCGGAGTAGCGCTCATAGCGGCCGGCGACTTGCAGGTCGAGCGCGCGCACCAGCGGCACTTCCATCGAGGGCGACACCAGCGGGATCGCGAATTCGGCGTACAGCGATCCGACGTCACGATCGCCGGAATTGTCGCCCGAGGGGCTGGCGCCGAGCACGTCGCTGGTGATCTCGCCGGTGAGCGGGTTGGCATAGGTGAGCCCGCCATCGAAGCGCGGGTCGCGATCGTCGCTCAGCGTCTCGCGGCGCCACTCGCCGCCGAACGCGACCCCGACATGGCCGGCCGGCACCTCGAACAGGTCCTCGCGGATGAAGCGCGTGTCGACCTGGAACAGGCTGGCCCTGCTCCTGCGCAGCACCGGCACGGTGAAGTGATCGATCGCGACCTGGTTGTGGGCCGGGTCCTTGGGCGCGCCCCAGTCGGCCAGGTTGCCGCCGCCAAATGGGTTGTACGCATCCGGCGTGCTCCACGACAGCGCCTCGGCGAACAGGGTGTTGCTGATCGAGCCGTACTGGGTGTCTTCGGTCGCCGCGGCCGAGTAGAGCACCGCTGCCTCCCAGTCGAAGCCGCCGAGCACGCCACGCACGCCGGCCAGGGCACGGTAGGACCTGTCGTCAACCTGGTACGGGCGCGTGGTGTCGGTGGGCCGGTAGCTGGTCATGCGCACGTCCAGCCCCTCAAGCGGCGCATTGATGCCAGGCAGGCGGTTGGGGTTGAGCGTACCGTCGGGCAAGTACATGGCACCGAACGGGTTGTAATAGTTGTTCCGCGACACGACCATCGGCGCGGCGCCGAGCGGTGCGGCCTGCTCGCGCATGCCTTCGTAGCGCGAGGTGTAGTAGGCCAGTTCGCCGAAGGCGACGAAGTTGTCATCGATGTCCTGTTCGATCATGCCGAACAGGTTCATGCGGTCGAGCTCGCCGAGGATCTGACGCTGGTGGTTTGGGCTGAAGCGCAGCGGCCGGTCGATCGCGGTGCTCTGCGCGCCGGACATGATGCAGACGTCGTCGTTGAGCCCGGCGGTGCAGTTGTGCAGGCCGACCGGATCGATGTGGAACTGGCCGCTGGCGTTGGTGATCAGCGCATTGCCCGGGCCCCGCACGCTGCGGTTGCCGACCGTCTGGAACACACCCCACGCGGTGCTGGTGATGCGGTCGTCGAACGCGGCGACGCCCTCGAACTCTGTGCCCTCCATCAGCGCCCGGCGATCCATGTTCGCGCTGTAGTCGCGCGCGTTCGCCGGCAGGTCGGTGCGGTGCGTCCAGCCGCCCACCAGGGTCGCGCGGGTGCGGCCTTCGTTGAACCACTTTCCGGCCTTGAAGTTGATGTTGCCCTGGCGCAGGTCTACGTCCTCGGAGCCACCGTACTGGCCCTGCACCTGGAGGCCCTGGAAGTGGGTGTCCAGAACCACGTTGACCACGCCGGCGACCGCGTCGGAGCCGTACAGCGCCGATGCGCCGCCGAGCAGCGTCTCCACGCGGCGCGTGCCGAACAGCGGAATCGCGTTCATGTTCGCGGTCTGGCGCGGCACGAACGATTCGGTCTGGGTGCCGGGGTGCGGCACCATGCGCCGCCCGTTCACCATCAGCAGGGTGTTGCCGGTCCCGAGGTTGCGCAGATTGATCGATCCCACGTCCCCGCGCGCGGCGTTGAGGTTGGACGCAGTATCGGTGTTGTTGAACATCATGTCGCCGACCTGCGGGATCGCCTGCAGCAGTTCGTCGCCGGAGATCGCACCGGTGGCCTCGATCCGCTCCTGGTCCATCACGATCACCGGCGAGGACCCCTCGACGCGGTTGCTGGCCAGGCGGCTGCCGACCACCACGACCGAATCAAGGTCGGTCGCTGCAGAAGACGCCGGTTCTGCATCGGCTGCGTCCTGCTGCTGCGCAAAGGCCATGCTCTGGAGCGTTGCTCCGAGGACGACGCTGAGCAGTGTGGGCCTGGCGAAACGTTGATGCATGGTGCGGACTCCCTGAATGCCGGATCGACGCGCGCGAAGGCGCCCTGACCCGACTGTAATGACCTGATGAAGACGCGAGGCCTCGCTTTTTCGACTTGCCCCATAGCGCCAGGTTATGCCCCGCCTAGCGCGCCACTGCGGCAGCGCCAGGTCTGCGTGGGTCGGCCGCGCCGTCGAGGCGATCGGCTTCCAGCAGCAGCGTTTGGGTGCTGCCGATGGTCTGTCCCTGCCGCGGGATGTGGCCACGCCGGCGCAGGATCTCGAGGGTGTCTGGGCTGATTCCGCGTTCGATGTCGAGCTCGCCGCCGCGCGTGACCTGCTGGTGGATGCGCGGGAAGCTGGTGGCCTCGGCGACGTTCATGCCGAAGTCGACGACATTGACGATCATCTGCACGATCGTGCCCGGGATGGTGTTGCCGCCCGGGCTGCCGGTCACCAGCCAGGGCCTGCCGTCGCGCAGCAGCATGGTCGGCGCCATGCTCGAGACCGGCCGGCTGCCAGGCCGCAGCGCGTTCGCCGGTGGCGGCCGACCGCCGCGCTCGGCCTCGAGCTGGGCCTGCAGCGAGAAGTTGCCAATCAGGTTTCCGAGCAGGAAGCCGGTGCCTGCGATCATCACGCCGGAGCCGAAATCCGCGCCGATGGTGTAGGTATTGCTCACCGCGTTGCCGTCGCCGTCGATCACCGAAAAGTGGGTGGTCTCGGGGCCCTCCTGCGCCCAGATGTCGCCGGCGCCTACGCGCTCGGCCGGCGTCGCGCGGTCCATCCGGATAGAGGCAGCGCGCGCGGCGGCATAGGCCTTGGAGACGAACCCGCCCAGCGGCACGCGCGCCGCCGCCGGATCGTTGGCATGCGCCTGGCGGTCGCGCCAAGCGCGCTTGCTGGCCTCGGCGATCAGGTGCAGAGCGTCGGCGGAGCCGGCGCCCATCGAGGCGATATCGAAGTTTTCCAGGAGGTTGAGCGTCATCGCGACACCCGGGCCGCCGCCGCTCGATGGCGGCATGGTCAGCAGGATGTGGCCGCGATAGCTTGATCGCAGCGGCTCGCGTTCGATCGCGCGGTAGGCGGCGAGGTCGGACTTGCGCAGGAGGCCGCCGTGGGCGCGCATGCCGGCATCGAGGCGCTCGGCGATGGCGCCGCGGTAGAACGCCTCCGCCCCGTGTTCGGCGATCTGCCGCAGCGACCAGGCCAGTTCGGCCTGCACCAGCCGTTCGCCGGCGCGCAGGGCGCTGCCGTTCGAGTGCAGGAACACCGCGGCCCCGGCCTGGCTGCGGGACAGGCGCTCGCGCCCCCAATCCAGCGCGAAGGCCTCGTCGCGGCTGAGCACCATGCCCTGCTCCGCCAGTTCGATCGCCGGCTGCAGCAGGCGCTTCCATGGCAGCCGGCCGTAGCGCTCGTGCGCCAGGGCCAGGCCGGCGACGGTGCCGGGCACGCCCGCGGCGCGGATGCCGGCGGTGTGGCCCTGCAGCGTGCCGTCCGCCCCGACATAGGCCTCAAGCGTGGCGAGCGCGGGCGCCATCGAGCGGTAGTCAATCGCGACGCTGCGGTTCTCGGCGGCGAGGTGGACGAGCATGTAGCCGTCGCCGCCGATGTTGCCGGCGCGGGGCAGCGTCACGGCCATGACGAAGCCCATCGCCACGGCCGCATCAACCGCGTTGCCGCCGTCGCGCAGGACCTGTGCGCCGGCATGGCTGGCGTGCTCGCTCTGGCTCACCACCATGCCATCGGCGTCCGCGACCAGCGGCTTGTGGATCTGTTCGTAGTTGAGCAGCTGGCGGGTCTGCGCCGCGGCCGGGGCGATGGCCACCGCGCACGCGAGGAGGGCCGGCCACAGTCGTGCAGTGAGGGTGCGCATGTTCGGATCTCCCGCGGAGGTCATGATCCGGCGCGATGAGCCCGGGCTCGCGCTTCGCGCCCCTGGCATCGTGCCGCGGGACCCAAGCTGCCGCAGCGTCGTGTGGCTGTCGCGCAACATTTCTGGGGTGGGGTATGCCCGTTGGCTATGGTCGACCCATAACCCGCAGTTGGGGCGGCTTGCAGCAAAGCGAGGGGCGGGCGGGCACGGATGGCGATAGCCTGTTCGCGCGCGTCGCATGCGGCATACGCGTGCGTTTACAGGGGGTGCGTCGATGGCCAAGTTCTCCAAGCACATGACGGCGCGCGCCACGCGCTGGCTCTGGCTGGCGCTGGCCGGCCTCGGCCTGGCCGCGTGCGGCAGGGCCGCCATGCAGGCGCCCGCGGCGGTCCGGGACGTGCCAGCCGCGGTAGACGCGGGCATGGTCAGCAGCGCCCATCCGCTGGCGACCGAGGCCGGCCTGGACGTGCTGCGGCGCGGCGGCAGCGCGATCGATGCCGCGATCGCGGTGCAGGCGATGCTCGGTCTGGTCGAGCCGCAGAGTTCTGGCCTGGCCGGCGGGGCGATTCTGCTGCATTACGACGCGCGCAGTCGCGGCGTGAGCGGTTACGTCGGGCGCGAACGCGCGCCCGCGTCCGCCGGCCCGCACATGTTCAGCGACGACCAGGGCCGGCCGCTCGCCCGCGCCGAGGCGATGCTCGGCGGTCGTGCCACTGGAATTCCGGGCGTGGTGGATGCGCTCGAACAGGCCCACCGCGCGCACGGCCGGCTGCCTTGGGCGGCGCTGCTAGAGCCCGTCGCGCGCCAGGCCGAACGCGGCTTCGCGGTCAGTCCGCGCCTGCACCGGCACCTCGACGGCGACTTTCCCCAGGCGCGCGCGGCGGACGTGGTCGCTCTGTTTTCCGCGTCCGATGGCCGCCCGCTGCGCGTCGGCGAGACCTTGCGCAATCCCGACTATGCCGCAAGCCTGCGCCTCATCGCCGCGCGTGGCGCCGACGCCTTCCGCCGTGGGCCGCTGGCCGAGGCGATCGCGGCGCGGCTGGCCGCGCCGCCGCACGGCGCACAGCTCACGCCTGCGGACCTTCAGGCCGGCGTGGCCGAGCGTGTCGAGCCAATCTGCCGGCCCTTGCGTGACTACCTGCTGTGCGTGGCGCCGCCCCCGGCCAGCGGTGTCGGCCTGCTGCAGTTGATGCTGTTGCTGGACGGCACGGACATCGACCGGCGCGGGCCACTCGACCCGCGGGCCTGGCTGCTGTTCGCCGAGGCCAGCCGGCTGATGTACGCCGACCGCGACCACTACGTCGGCGATCCGCGCTTCGTCCGCGTACCGGTCGACGGCCTGCTGGATCCGGCGTATCTGGCCACGCGGCGCGCCCTGATCGGCGGCCGCGCCGCATCACGCGCACCGGCCCCGGGCCGTCCGCCGGGCGGGCCGCCGGCCGATGGCGATGCCACGGCTGAACCCGCGGGCACCAGTCATTTCGTGGTAGTCGACCGCGCCGGCAACGCGGTCTCGATGACGACCACAATCGAGTCCTACTTCGGCTCCGGGCGCGCGGTCGGCGGCATGCTGCTCAACAACCAGCTCACCGACTTCTCGTGGGGCGGCGGCGCGGCCGCCAATGCGATCGCGCCGGGCAAGCGCCCCCGCTCGTCGATGTCGCCGGTGATAGTGCTCGACCGCGACGGCGGCTTCGTCGGAGCCCTCGGCTCGCCCGGCGGCAACGCCATCCCCGCCTATGTGGCCAAGGCCCTGGTCGGCTGGTTGTATTGGGACCTGCCGCTGCAGCAGGCGGTCTCGCTGCCCAACCTGGTCGCGCGCGGCGGGCGCTTCAACGGCGAAGCCGGGGCCTTCGCCCCGGCCTTGCGGGCCGGCCTGGCGGAGCTGGGTGTGGAGATCGTCGCCGGTTCCGGCGAGGACTCCGGCCTGCATGGCGTGGCATGGCGCAACGGGCAACCGGAGGGCGCCGCCGACCCGCGCCGCGAAGGCGTGGCCGCACGACCTTAGCCATGGGACGCGCAGCCGCGGCCCGATCATCATGACCGCCGCCATCCAGGAGTATCGGGGTTCCATGCGCTTCCGCCAAATCGAGGTCTTCCACGCCGTCTACACCACCGGCTCGATCAGCGCCGCCGCGCGCGCGCTGCACGTATCCCAGCCTTCGGTGAGCAAGGTGCTGCACCACACCCAGCAGCAGCTGGGCCTGGAGCTGTTCCGGCTCGTCCGCGGCCGCCTGGTGGCCACCGACCAGGCGCACGAGCTGTTCGTCGAGGTGTCCGAGGTGTTCAGCCGCCTGACCTCGCTGCAGAAGACCGTGGGCAACCTGCGCGGGCTGGCCCGCGGGCGCATCCGCTTGGCGGTGGTGCCGTCGCTGGGCCTGCACGTTGCGCCGCTGGCGATCGCGCGCTTCCGCGAACGCCACCCCGAGGTCACCTTCGACGTGCAGACGCTGCACCACGACGAGCTGTTCAAGGCGCTGTACGAGCGCAGTTGCGACATCGCTATCGCCTACAACCCGCCCACCCACCCGCGGCTCAAGCGCCGCGACATCGACACCGGCGAACTGATGCTTCTGTTCAAACCGGCCAAGCTTCCCGATGTCGGGGAACGCGTCAGCCTGGGCATCCTCGGCGGCCAGGATCTCGTCGGGCTGACCACCGGCGGGCCGGTCGGCGAACTGCTCAACCGCGAACTGCAGCGCCAGGACATCGACGTCAACGAAGTGGTCTCCAACCAGACCTTCTACATTGCCGCGGAGCTGGCCCGCCACGGCGTCGGCATGGCGGTGGTGGACGAGTTCACCGCGCGCGCCAGTTCGATGCACGGAACGTCCTACCGGCCGTTCTCACCGCCACTGCAGTTCAAGGTGCAATGCGTGCACCTGGAGGACCGGCCTCCGTCGGAAGCAGCCACGAGGTTCATCGAACTGTTCGCGAAGGTGCTGTGGGAAACGAGGACCGGTCCCGCATAGCCTTGGGCTATGGCATTCGTTCGGATATTCGATAGCGAAGCGCATCGCTGGATGCTTATCTAGCTCAAGCGTCGCCGCGCCTCTTGCGCGCCACGACGACCGGGGAACCCATCGCTTCGATCCTTCCGAATCTCGTGCAGCCAGCAGGAGTCCGTCATGAATGCCCACAGTCCAGTCCGCCGCAGTTCCGGTTCGTTGCCCCGCCATCGTTCGCCCCTGTCGGTCGCGTGCATGGTCGCCCTGGGGCTGGGGGTCGGCGGTACGGCCGCAGCACAGGAGCGGACCGTGCCGGAAGCCACGCAGCTCGACGCGGTCAAGGTCAGCGCCACGCGTGTGACCCGGGAAGGCTTCGAGGCGCCGACCCCCACCACCGTGGTCGACCGCGAGGCGCTGGACATCGCCGGCAACACCAACGTCGCGGACACCATCAATGAACTGCCGGCCGCGCGTCCGTCGATGACGCCGACCAGCACTACCAACAACTCCAGCTACACCGGCGGCAACTTCATGGACCTGCGCGGCCTCGGCTTCCGCCGCGCCCTGGTGCTGGTGGACGGCAAGCGGTTCACGCCCACCCATGTCGAAGGCATGGTGGACATGAACGTGATTCCCCAGGGCCTGGTGCGCAAGGTGGAGATCGTGACCGGCGGCGCCTCCGCTGCCTGGGGTTCTGACGCGGTGGCCGGGGTCGCCAACCTGATGCTCGACCGCCACTTCGTCGGCACCAAGGGCACGCTGCAGGCTGGCACCACCGCGCACGGCGACCGCAACACCGAACTGTTCTCGCTGACCTGGGGCACGCGCTTCGCCGAGGACCGCGGCCACTTCATCGTGTCGGGCGACTGGAACGACAACGACGGCATTGGCTGGATGCGCGACCGCGACTGGGCGGGCTGGGGCAAGATCTCCAATCCGGCCTATACCGCCGACAACGACGAGCCGATCCAGCTGCTGGTTCCGGACGCGCGCTCGGCCAACATGGCGTATGGCGGCCTGATCAACAGCGGCCCGCTGGCGGGCACTACGTTCGACGAGAACGGCGAGCCGATTCCGTTCACCTACGGCGATCACCGCAGCGGCACCGGCATGCAGGGCGGCGACGGCTCGGCCAACATCGACAACCTGGCGCTGCAGGCGCCCAACACGCGCACCACCCTCTACAGCCGCGCGTCCTTCGACTTCACCGAGAACCTCACGGGTTTCTTCGAAGGCTCCTGGGCGCGGTCCAGCGGCATCAGCCCCTCGCTCACCCGCCAGGACACGGCCATCACGATCCGCCGAGAGAACCCATTCATTCCCGATGCGATCGCCACGCAGATGGATGACCTCAGCCTGGCTACCATCCGGATGGGCCGCTACAACCGCGACTACGGCACCACCATCAACGACCGCTACACGATGACGCGCCGCGCCGTGGCGGGCCTGGAAGGCTGGTTCGGAGGCTCCTGGAGCTGGGACGCCTATTACAGCGTCGGCGAGTCGGAACACGTGCTCCGGCAGGCGCAGAACCGCATCGTCGCCAACTACAACTTCGCGATCGATGCGATCCCCGACCCGGTCACCGGCGAGGCGATCTGCCGCAGCGCCGACGCGCGCGCCGACGGCTGCGCGCCGCTGAACCTGTTCGGCGAGAACCGGATGTCGCAAGCGTCGCTCGACTACGTCCTGGGCACGGCTTGGCGCCGCTCCTCGGTCCGGCAGAAGGCGGCCGCCTTCACCCTGCGCGGCGAACCCCTCGAACTGCCGGCAGGCCCGGTCTCGCTGGCCACGGGCGCTGAATGGCGGCAAGAGCAGGCCGCGGTGTATTCGGATCCGCTGTCGACCGCCAGCGCCTTCGCCACCGGCAACGCAACGCCGTGGGGCGGCGAGGTGTCAGTCAAGGAAGGCTTCGGCGAAGTGGTCGTGCCGCTGCTGGTCGATCGCCCGGGCGCCCGCAAGGTCGACTTGAACATCGCCGCGCGCGTCACCGATTACAGCCTGTCGGGGACGGTGGAGACCTGGAAGATCGGAGGCACCTGGGAGGTCAACGACCTGGTCCGCTTTCGCGCCGCGCAGTCGCACGACATCCGCGCGCCCTCGCTGAGCGACATGTTCACAACCGGAACCACATCGGTATTCACCGTGTTCGACCCCGAGCTGCAGCTGCGCTACAGCGTGGGTTCGCGCTCGTCCGGCAACACCGACCTGGTGCCGGAAGAAGCCGACACCACCACGTTCGGGGTGGTGTTGACGCCCTCGTCGGACTTCGGCATCTCGCTGGACTATTACGACGTGAAGATGGACAAGGCCATCATCACCTTCGGCGCGGCCGACAACGTGGAGCGCTGCTATTCCACGCATCCGCAGGTGTGTTCCACCATCGTCCGCGACCCGACGACCGGACGCATCGACTACGTGCGCGCGGTGCCGCAGAACCTGGAGCAGCTGCACCTGCGCGGCGCCGATGTCGAGGCCAACTGGCGCCGGGACCTGTCACGGGGCAACCTGGCCCTGCGCGGCCTGGTTTCCTACGTCGACACCCTGTCTATGGACGATGGCATCACCGCCTCGGAAATGGCCGGCCAGACGACCCAGCCCACGGTCAGCGGCATCGGCGGGCAGCCGCACTGGCGCGGCAGCCTGTCGGCGATCTATCGGCTCGACCGGCTGACCCTCAACGCGTCCGCTCGCTACGTGGGCGGCGGGGTGATCGACCACACCTACACGCACAAGGATCTCAACATCCTCGAGCACTCCGGCCGCACCTACTTCGACATCGGCGGCAGCTACCGGCTGGACGGCATCACCCTGTTCGCGACTGTCAAGAACGTGGCCGACATGGATCCGCCGATCAACGGCGTCGGCGGCTACGCCACCACGCGCGCGCTGTACGACACCATCGGCCGCCAGTACACCGTCGGCCTCCGCTTCCGCTTCTGAGCAGTCATGGCCGGCCGCGAGGCACGGCCATGGGGGGACGAGCATGATCCGAACTACAATACTGGCCTTGGCGATGGCCGGGCTGGCGTGCGCGCCGGCCTCGGCCACCGACGATCCGCAGATGCTGCGCGGCCTGCTCGCCGCACAGTCGGCGCAGGTCGCGCCCGGATGCGCACTGGCCACCTACCGCGATGGCCGCATGCGCCAGCTGGTCAGCGATGGCGTGGCCAACCTGGACACCGGGGCGCCGATCGACGGTGGCACGGTGTTCTACGCCGCCTCCGTGTCCAAGCAGTTCACCGCGCTGGCGGTGGTGCAGCTGGCGCTGCAGGGCAAGCTCGATCTGGACGGCGACCTGCGCCAGTGGATTCCCGAGCTCCCCGTATTCGCGGCCACTGTGACGCCGCGAATGCTGCTGCAGCACCGCTCCGGCATCCTCGATTCGCTGTCCCTGGTGCGGCTGTCGTCCGGGCCGGGGCGCGCCGCCGACGCAGGCCGCGAAGGCACCCTGGCGCTGGTGCTCGCGCAGACGTCTACGAACTTCGAGCCGGGCACGTCCACCTGGTATTCCAACGGCGGCTACCTACTCGCTGCCGAGCTGGTCCAGCGCGTTTCCGGCCGGCCGTTCGCCGAGTACATGCGCCACGCCATCCTCGACCCGATCGGCATGCGCGACAGCTACATGCTCGATGGCGAACCGCTCGCGTCGCCACGGCGTGCGCATGGTTACGTCGAGGCAACGGCGGGCTTCGAGATCCGCGACACCTATCCGCGCTACGGCGGATCGGGTGGGCTGATGCTCAGCCTCGACGACCTGGGCCGCTACGAGTACGACATCGAACACGGCCACAAGGTCTGGACCCCGCAGGTGCGCGCGCTGATGGAGGCGCCTGGCGAGCTCAGCGACGGCTCGCCCGCCTCCACGAAGGACCGCACCGGCGGACGGATCTATGCCCTGGGCCTGATGGTCGGCCAACGCAACGGCCACTGGATCGTCGAACACGGCGGCGGCGCCGACGCCTTCCGCCACATGTACAGCCGGGTGCCGGCGCGGAATCTGGCGGTCGCGGTGTTCTGCAACCGCTCCGACCGCAACGTCGCGGCGATCGCCGATGCCGCGATCGCCCTGCTCGCCCCCATCGACGCCCAACGCGCGCAGCTGCCGGCGACCGGCCTGTACCGCGCGCAGACCCTGCCGGCACGCTATCTGGTGTCGCGCATCGACCAGGAGAGCCTGTCGCTGTCGATCCTGCCCGACGGCGCCGATGCGCCCGCCGAGGTGGTGCAGATGCGCCGCGATCCGGAAGATGGCGTGTTCCGCGGCGGCGGCATGCAGCTCACCGCTTCGGATGCCGACCATCTGGTACTGGGCACCGCGCGGGCGCGCGGCCTGCAGGCCCGCCGGGTCAGTCCCTGAGCCGGTCCGGCCCGGTGTCAGCCAGGCGGTCGAGCCGGATGCGGTTGGCGAACAGCGAGAACGCCAGCTGGCCGGCGAGACCGTTTGCGCGCGCCACCCAGTCCGGCAGCCAGCGCGGCGGCAGCAGCACGCCGGCCTCGAACAGCGGGTCGAACCGCTGCACGTCTTCGAGCGTCATCTTGCCCGCGAACAACCAGCGGCACTGGCGCAGGCGGCCATCGCGCAAGGCATGGCGGAAAAAGGTGTGCACCTCGACCAGGCCGCGCAGGTAGACGGTGTCCTTGGCGAACGCGGCGCCCCCGCCCGGCGGCACGCCCCGGAACACGCGCTGGGCGGAGGAGAAGCTCTCTTCGGCGGTCTGGCCGGAGTCGCGGAAGTAGGCGAACACCTGCAGGAAGTCCGCGCCCTCCATCGCCATCGCAATGGCCTCGGTACGCAGGCTGATGCGCTTCATCCGCTCGATGTCGATGCTGCCGGTGATCTGCTCGGCGAGTACCGCCAGCCCTTCCTGGGTGGTGGCGATGCGCGGCGAGGACATCGCCAGGCTGGGCAGGTTGACCTGGGCGCGCCCGTTGAGCGCAGTCAACGAATGAACCAGCGCCTCGTGGTGCAGCAACTGCTGCCGGTCGTAGTCGGTGTAGGCCGCCCCGGTGCGCAGGCGGATGCGATACGCCCCGGCGGCGGCCTTGGCGATCATCTCCGGGTCGAGTTCGACGCCGACGACGCGCCCGCCGAAGAAGGCATCGAGCGCGTTCTGCAACTGCAGCTGCAGCGCGGTCGCGGAGATCGTCACCTGCTCTTCGGGGGCCAGCAGTTCGCGGTCGAGCTCGTGGGCGATGTCGATGAAGTGCCGGGCAGCGCTGCGCGTGGTCAGCCCGCCGCCGGGCAGTGGATCGGCCGGATGCCCGTACAGGGCCACCGACAGGACGCCGGCGCCGATGGTGCCCAGGTTCTCGAGCAGTCCGGCAGCGATGTCCCACTGCCGTGCCGACTCGACCAGGTAGCAGCCGAGCGGATGCACCGGATCGGCGGCATCGGCGATGGCCTGCAACTCGCGACGGGCCTCGCTGAAGTCGTGGCGCGGATAGTCGACCTGCGGCAGTCGCGGCTGACCGCGTGCGAGGTCGGCGAGGAAGGCCTGCTGCACCGACACCGGCCAGCTGGCCAGGGTCAGCACGCGGATGCCGCGCGCGGCCTTGACCATGCGTGCATCGAGTGCTGCATGGTGGACGATGTCCGGGGAGGGAACGGCGGCCGGCGCGGTGGTCATGGCCTTCGCCGCGCGCAGGCCGGCGGCGCGTCAGCGTCCCGCATTGCGCCCACCCGGGCGCCGGCCGGCCGGCTTGCCTGGCACATGTGTCCCGGCCTTCTGGGCCAGGCGCGCCGCCAGCTGGCTGGCGGCGCCCGCCACTTCGTCGCGCAGCTTGAGGTAGTTGGACAACCGCCCCCGATCGAGCGTGCCGGCCGCAACCGCGGCGCGCACCGCGCAGCCGGGTTCGCGGTCGTGGACGCAGTCGCGGAACCGGCACTGCTGCGCCAGCGCCTCGATCTCGGCGAAGCCGGCATCGGCCAGTTCCTCCTCACCGGTGGGCTTGAGCTCGCGCATGCCGGGCGTGTCGATCAGGCAGGCGCCGGCCGGCAACGGGATCAGTGCGCGATGGGTGGTCGTGTGGCGGCCCCGCGCATCGCTTTCGCGCACCGCAGCGGTCTTCATCTTCTCGACGCCGAGCAGGGTGTTGGTGAGCGTGGACTTGCCCGCGCCGGAACTGCCCACCAGCACGGCGGTGTGCCCGGGCAGCAGCCACGGCGCCAGCGCGGCTGCCGTCGAGGCGTCCTTGGCGTTCACCGCCAGGACCGGCACGCTGCCCGCCTCGATCCCGGCGAGGGCGGCCTGCGCGGCCGCGGCATCGGCGCTGGTGCCGTCGGCCTTGGTCAATACCACCACCGGCTGCGCGCCGCTGCCCTGTACCAGCAGCAGGTAACGTTCGATCCGCCGCGGGTTGAAGTCTGCGTCGAGCCCGCAGACCACGAAAACGGTATCGACGTTGGCCGCGATCAGCTGCTGGCGGTAGTGTTCGCCGGCGGCGGCGCGCTTGATCGCGCTGCGCCGCGGCAGCAGGGCCACGATGCGCTTGCCGTCCTCGACCAGCACCCAGTCGCCGACCGCGGGCCGGTCGTCCGGCGCCACCGTGCCCCTGCGGTAACCCACCGGACGCTGCCACTCGGGCAGGGATTCCACGGCGACGCCCTGGTCGGGGCCGCTGGCAACCACGTAGCCGGAGCGATGCTGTTCGACCACGCGCGCCGGCATCGCCTGCGGATGCGCGGCCATGGCCTGCTGCCAGCGCGGGTCGACATCGGCCCGCCAGCCGATCGCCCGCAGGCCATCGGGCACGGAGTTCAAGGGCGGGGTGCGAGCGGTGGCCATGCCGCGATTCTAGCGCCGCGCAGCGCCCGTCTTGGCAATCCAGGGCACGACTGCGACTATCGCCTGCCGAGTCCCGCGGCCGTCCAGATGAAAGACCAAGGTTCCGTCCACGTGTCGCGGCCGGCAACGATGCACCGTCGTAAGGTCGCCCATGTCTTCTGCCTGGCGGCCGCCTGGATGCTGCTCATGCCCGGCTGCGCAACGCGACGGTTGCCGCAGGCCGACGCGGCGACGGTTGCCGACGCGCCTGCGCCCGCGCCGGTGGCGGTGCCGGCGCAGCCCCGCCGGACCTGGTCGTTCGAGGAGGATGGCCTGCACTTCGACAACCGACTGCCGGCCGCGCGGCTGTCCGGCGTCGAGCGACTCGACGATGGCGGCTATCGCCTGCACGTCGCGCCGGAAACGCATCCGGTCAATCCCAGCCCGTGGTACGGCTTCCGCATCCGCAGCGATGCCGCCCGCGTTGTGGACCTGCGGTTTTCCTATGCACACGGCTATCGCCACCGCTACCTGCCCAAGCTCAGTCGGGATGGACGCGACTGGCGCGAGGCCAGCGCCGGGGAGTACTCGCTGGACGAGGCGGGCAACGCCCGCCTGCGTTTGCAGGTGGAACCGGGTGAGCTGCGGGTGTTCGCGCAGCCCCCGGTCCTGCCGGACGGCATGCAGGCCTGGGCTGCGCAGGTCGCGGCCCTGGTAGATGCGCGCCAGTACTCGTTCGGCAATTCGGCGCAGGGGCGGCCCCTGCATGCCTTCGAATTCGGCGCCGGCCCCGAGGCGCCACTGCTGCTGGTGGTCGGCGGCCAGCATCCCCCGGAGAACACCGGCGCCCGCGCGCTGATGGGCTTCGTCGAAACCCTGGCGGCCGACACGGCGCAGGCGCGAGGATTCCGCCGCGATATCCGCGTGCTGGTGGTGCCGCAGCTTAATCCCGACGGCGTGGTCGGGGGCCACTGGCGCGGCAACGCCAACGGCGTCGACATCAACCGCGACTGGGGCCCGTTCGCGCAGCCGGAAACCCGCGCGCTGCGCGATCTGCTGGCCGCGGACCCGGGCGGCGGCCGGGTGGCGTTCGCCATCGACTTCCATTCCACGTTCCGCGACGTGTTCTACACCGTCGCCGAGGACCCGTCGCGGACGCCGGGCGGCCTGCTGCACGCCTGGATGGCGGCGATGGAGGCCCGGTTCCCGGGTCGCATCGAGGAAAAGGCCTACGCGGCCACGAGCGCCGTGTTCAAAAACTGGGCATGGTGCAGCTTCGGCGCGCCGGCCGTGACCTACGAGGTGGGCGACACCACCCCGGCGGCCACGCTGGGCGCGGTCTCGCAACACGCGGCCGAGAGCCTCATGACCCTGCTCGCCGACCCGCAGGGGCCCCCACCGCCGCCAGCCTGTGCGTCGGCCGCCGGGAGCTAAGGTCACTTCCGGCCAGCGGGCGGCGTGTCTGCCGCGAATTTTCCGCTAGCATCTCCCCAGCCCCCCGGATCCGCCGCCATGCACGCCCCGCTGCCCGTCCGCGAACGCCTGTCCGAAGTGCGCTACGAGATCCGCGGCGAGCTCGCGCGCCGCGCCCGCGAGCTCGAGGGCCAGGGACGCACGCTGGTCAAGCTCAACATCGGCAATCCGGGCGCTTTCGGCTTCCGCGCGCCCGAGCACCTGCAGCGCGCGATCGCCGACCATATCCACCGCACCGACCCCTACACCCACCAGCAGGGCCTGCCGGAGGCGCGCGAGGCCATCGCCGCCCACCACATCGCGCGCGGCACGCCCTACGCCTCGCCCGAGCGCGTGTTCGTGGGCAACGGCGTGAGCGAACTGATCGACATCTCGCTGCGCGCCCTGCTCAATCCCGGCGACGAGGTGCTGCTGCCCTCGCCCGACTACCCGCTGTGGTCGGCCGCCACCATCCTCAACGACGGCCGCCCGGTCTTCTACCAGTGCCACGAGGGCAACGGCTTCCTGCCCGACCCGGTCGAGATGGAAGCCCTGGTGTCCGCGCGCACCCGCGCGATCGTGCTGATCAACCCGAACAACCCGACCGGTGCCAACTATCCGCGCGAGCTGCTCGAACGCATCGTCGCGATCGCGGCGCGGCACAACCTGCTGCTGCTGTGCGACGAGATCTACGACAGCATCGTCTATGACGGCGCCACGTCCGTCCCCGTCGCGCCGATCGCCGGCGACGTGCCCTGCCTGTCCTTCGGCGGCCTGAGCAAGGTGCACCGCGCCTGCGGCTGGCGCGTGGGCTGGGCGGTGCTGTCCGGCGACCCCGCGCGCAGCACTGCGTTCGCCCATGCCATGGACCTGCTCGGCGCGCTGCGCCTGTGCGCCAACGTGCCGGGGCAGTTCGCGATCGAGGCCGCGCTCACCGGCGAGGACACGATCGCCCCGCTGTGCGCACCCGGCGGGCGGCTGTACGAGGCGCGACGCGCGGTGATCGAGGCCTGCGCGGCCAGCGAACACCTCGAGCTCGTCGCCCCGGCGGGTGCGCTGTACGCGTTTCCCGGCGTGGTCGGCGACGCGGCCAGGGGCTTCGACGACCATGGCTTCGCGCTGGAGCTGATGGAAACCGAGAACGTGCTGCTCGTGCCCGGCACCAGCTTCAACGTGCCCTATCGGAACCATTTCCGGGTCACCCTCCTGCCGCAGCCGCAGATGCTGCGCGAGGTGTTCGCGCGCATCGACCGGGTGCTGGAGAAGCGCGCGCTCGCCAACCGCAAGGTGGTCCCGCTCAAGAAGAGCAGCCGGCCCGCGGCATGACGGCCGGGCCGACGGCGGCGCCCGCCGCGGGCGCGCAGGCGACCGGCGCGCGCGAGGCCGTCGCCTTCCTCGCTCTGGGCGACAGCTACACCATCGGCGAGGGCGTCGATGCCGGCGACCGCTGGCCGCTCCAGCTGGCGCGCGCGCTGCGCGGCGAAGGCGTCGCGCTGGAGGATCCGCGCATCATCGCCGCCACCGGCTGGACCACCGACGAGCTGTCGGCCGCCATCGACGCGGCCGACCCGCCGCGCGGCTTCGGCCTGGTGTCGCTGCTGATCGGGGTCAACAACCAGTACCGCGGGCGCCCGGTGGACGAGTACCGGGCGCAGTTCGATGCGCTGCTGGCGCGCGCGGCCCGATTCGCCGGCGACCGCCCCGGCCGGGTGCTGGTGCTGTCGATCCCGGACTGGGGCGTCACGCCGTTCGCGGCCGCGAGCGGGCGCGACCGCGCGGCTATCGCGCGCGAACTCGATGCCTACAACGCCGCGGCGCTGGCCGCGTGCGCCGCCCGCGGCATCGGGCATGTCGATATCGCGCCGCTCAGCCGCGCGCGCGGCGGCGAGCCGCGGATGCTGGCCGCCGACGGCCTGCATCCCTCGGCGGCGCTGTATGCGCATTGGGCGCGTCTGGCGCTGCCCGCGGCGCGTCGGTTACTGTCCACGCATGACTGAACAGATCCTGCGGCCGCTCGATGCCGCGACCGCAAAGGGAATTGCGCGCGCCTTCCTGCCGGCGCATGCCCTCGGCAACCGCTACGACTACTACTACACGCTGATCAAGCTGCGCACCGATCCGCTCTACCCGGGCGTGCTCGACGCGCTGCGCGGCAGCCAGGCGCCGCTGCTCGACCTGGGTTGCGGCCTGGGCCTGCTGGCGCATGCGCTGCGCGTGGACGGCCAGTCGATGCCGTACGTGGGCGTGGACATCGACGCGCCCAAGATCGGGCGCGCGCGGCGCATCGCCAGCCAGAGCGCGATCGCGGACGCGCGTTTCGAGGTGGTCGACCTCGCGCGCGGCTATCCGCCGCACGCCGGCAGCGTGGCGATCCTGGACGTGCTGCAGTTCCTCACCCGCGAACAGCAGGCCAGCCTGCTCGACGCCGCCATCGCCATGCTCGCGCCAGGCGCGCTGCTGGTGATGCGCGCGGCGCTGGACGATGGCGGCGCGCGGATCCGGCGGACCCGCGCCGGCGACCGTTTCGCCGCGTTCACCGGCTGGATGCCGGACCGGCCCCGGCACTACCCCACCGTGGACGAGCTGCGCTCGCGCCTGGACGCGGCCGGCCTGGAGGTCGACATCCGCCCCTGGTTCGGCAACACGCCGTTCAACAACTGGCTGGTGGTGGCGCGCCTGCCGGGCGCCTGATCCGCCCCGCGCGCGGGACTCAGGCCGGCGCGGGCGCCGGCCGCGGGGCCTGCGGCAGCACCGTCCGGTAGCCCAGCGCGTCGAGACGTTCCAGCAGCCGCCCGATCATCTCCACGTTGCGCCCATGCGGCGCGCCTTCGTGCAGCAGCACGATCGCGCCCGGGGCCAGGCCGCGCTCGATCCTCGACAGCACGCGCTCCACGCTCGGCTCCACCGCATCGAAGCCGCGTGCGCTCCATGCCACCCGCGCCAGCCCGATGTCGCGCAACGGCGCGGAGACGAAGGGATTGGCGTGCCCGACCACGGCGCGGAACCAGACCGGCGCGCGGCCGCTGATCTCGGTCAGCTGGCGCTGCGCGCCCTCGATCTCGGCGCGCATGTGCCGCGGCCCCAGCGCCCAGAACCGGCCAGCCGGGTGCGTGCGGCTGTGGTTGCCGATGTCGTGGCCGCGCCGCACGATCTCGCGCACCAGTTCCGGCCGCGCCGCGGCGCGGTCGCCGACCAGGAAGAAGGTGGCCTTCGCCGCATGCGCGTCGAGCAGGTCGAGCACGGCGCGGGTCTGGTCGGAAGGCCCGTCGTCGATCGTCAGCCAGACTTCGCGCTGGCGTGAAGGCAGTTTCGACAGCACCGGGCCGTACAGCCGCGAGTTCGGCGCCAGCACGCCCCACCAGGCCAGCACGTGCGTGGCCAGCAGCAGCCCCAGGCCCAGCTGCCAGCCCCAGCGCCACCAGGCCCAGGCCACCACCAGTTGCGACAGCAGCAGCAGGGGCAGCCAGGCGTGCGGGCGACGCGGCGGTCGGGGGGTGATGTCCATGCGCCCGATGATGCCACCGCAACGCGCTGTTGCGGTCGCCGAACGGCGATCGCGCTACCATGATCGGCCCGTTCCAAGGATTGCCGCCATGTCCCTCGACCCCGCCGTGCGCGCCCGCATCGATTCGCTGCTGCAGGCCGATCGCGTCGTGCTGTTCATGAAGGGCGTGCCCGCCTCGCCGCAGTGCGGATTCTCGGCCAAGGCCGTGTCGGCGCTCGATTCGCTGGGCGTGGACTACGCGCACGTGAACGTGCTGGCGGACGGCGAGATCCGCGAGGGCATCAAGGCCTATGGCGACTGGCCGACGATCCCGCAGCTGTACATCGATGGCGAACTGGTCGGCGGCAGCGACATCGTCGTGCAGATGGCCAACAGCGGCGAGCTGCATGCCGCGCTGGGGCTGCCCGCGCCCGACCGCACGCCACCGTCGATCACGATCACGCCCGCTGCGCTGAAGATGATCCGCCAGGCAATCGACGATGCCGGCGGCGAGGTGGCGCTGCAGGTGGACGTGGACCGCAACTTCCGCACGCGCCTGAACCTGGTGCCGGCCGACCCCGATGCGGTCGCGGCGGAAGTGGATGGCGTGCGCGTGCAGTTCGACCTGGCCGGCGCGCGCCGCGCGGAGGGGCTGCGCATCGACTTCGCCGACGACATGCGCGGCAAGGGCCTGGTGATCGAGAACCCGAACGCGCCGCCGCCGGTGACCGAGGCCAGCCCGGCCGAGGTCGATGCCAAGGTGCGCGCGGGCGAGATGGTGCTGGTGGACGTGCGTCCGCCCGAGGAGCGCGCGATCGCGTCGGTGTCGCTGCCGTTCAAGACCTTCGACGAGGGCCGCGCCTCGGTCGAGACCCTGCCGAAGGACACGGCGATCGCGTTCCTGTGCCATGGCGGTGGCCGCAGCGGCCGCGCCGCCGAGGAATTCCGGCAGATGGGCTTCCGCAACCTGTACAACGTGGCTGGCGGCATCTCGGCCTGGTCGGAAACCGTGGACCCGTCGATCCCGAAGTACTGAGCCAGGCGACCGCTGTACTGGCGACGGCGCCTGCGGGCGCCGTCGTCGTGTCCGGCGCCGCAAACAGCGCCTGTGCGGGGACGGGTCGGTCAGAAGCCGCCGCCGGCGTCGAGCCAGGCCTGTTCGTCGGCGGTGCTGCTGCGGCCCAGGACGCGGTTGCGGTGCGGGAAGCGGCCGAAGCGTTCGACCGCCTCCAGGTGCGCCCGCGCGTAGGCGATGTAGCCGGCATCGCCCAGGGCCTCGAACAGCGCCACCGCGCGCCGCTGGTCGGCCAGGTCCTCGCTGTGTTCGAAGGGCATGTAGACGAAGGCGCGCAGGTCGGCCTCGACCTGCAGGTGGAGTCCTTCGTCGACCGCGCGGCGTGCGTAGTGCAGGGCCAGCGGATCGGTGGCGAAGGCGTGGGCGGTGCCGCGGAAGATGTTGCGCGGGATCTGGTCGAGCAGCACCAGCAGCGCCACGGCGCCGTCGGCGCTGTCCATCCAGTGCTCGCAGTCGCGGCGCGCGGCCGCGAAGTGGGCCCCGGTGAACCGCTCCCGGCATTCGGCGTCGAACGCCGCGCCGCCCTGGAACCACCTGGCGTAGCCGGCGTCGCGCCAGAAGCCGAGGACTTGCTCGATGTCGGGTGTCGTATCCATGCCCACATCATAGGCGACACGGGCAACGCGCCGCAGGCGTTGCGACGGCCCCGCACGATGCACGTGCGCCGCCTGGCGAAGGCGCGACCGTGGCTGCGCCGACCCTGGCCCTATTCGTCGAAGCGCAGGTGCCGCACCGACTTGCCGTGGCGCCGGATCAGGCGCAGGGCCTCGATGCCGATCTGGATGTGGCGCTCGACGAAGTCCGCGCTCACCTTCGCATCGGAGGCCTCGGTCTTGACGCCTTCGGGGATCATCGGCTGGTCGCTGACCAGCAGCAGCGCGCCGGCCGGGATGCGGTTGGCGAAGCCGGCGGCGAAGATCGTGGCCGTCTCCATGTCGATGGCCATGCAGCGCATCGCACGCAGCCGCTCCTTGAAGGCATCGTCGTGCTCCCAGACGCGGCGGTTGGTGGTGAACACCGTGCCGGTCCAGTAGTCGTGGCCGAGGTCGCGGATCATGGTGGACACCGCGCGCTGCAGGGCGAAGGCCGGCAGCGCCGGCACCTCCGGCAGCAGGTAGTCGTTGGAGGTGCCCTCGCCGCGGATCGCGGCGATCGGCAGCACCAGGTCGCCGAGCTGGTTCTTGCGCTTGAGGCCGCCGCACTTGCCCAGGAACAGCACCGCGCGCGGGGCGATGGCCGAGAGCAGGTCCATCATCGTGGCCGCATTCGGGCTGCCCATGCCGAAGTTGATCATGGTGATGCCGTCGGCGGTGGCGCTGGGCATCGGCCGGTCGAGCCCGACCACGGGCGCGCCGGTCATGCGGCTGAAATGGCCGAGGTAGCCGCCGAAGTTGGTCAGCAGGATGTGCTGGCCGAAGTCCGCCAGGGGCACGCCGGTGTAGCGCGGCAGCCAGTTGTGGACGATGTCTTCCTTTTCCTTCATTGCCTGTCCTCCATGCCCGCATTGTCTCACGCGGCATGACTTCCGGCCGCTTGGCGCGGGCTCCGGGAGCGGTTACCGTCGGTCGGTCCATCCCGTGAAGGCCACCATGCTCCGACCTCTGACCGCTGCCGTGTGCGCAGCCCTGCTTGCCGGCTGCGCGAGCACGAATACCGCCGGCGATCCGCCGCCGCCGACCGGCAACCAGGCACGGGAGGAAGCCTATGCCAGCACCTACCGGCCCATCGCATCGACGCAGGTGCTGATCAGCGGCGCCACCGTACTGGTGGGCGATGGCCGCCGCCTGGACAACGCCGACGTGCTGCTGCGCGATGGCAAGGTCGCCCAGGTCGGCAACGGCCTGGTGGCGGACGCCGCCACGCTGCGCGTGGACGGCAGCGGCAAGTGGGTCACGCCCGGCCTGATCGACGTGCACTCGCACCTGGGCGTGTATCCGAGTCCGGGCGCGAGCGCGCACAGCGACGGCAACGAGGCGACTGCGCCGGTCACCGCGCAGGTCTGGGCCGAGCATTCGGTGTGGCCGCAGGATCCGGGCTTCGGCGCGGCCCTGGCCGGCGGCGTGACCTCGCTGCAGATCCTGCCCGGCTCGGCCAACCTGGTCGGCGGTCGCGGCGTGACGCTCAAGAACGTCGCCGCCACCACCGCCCAGGGCATGAAGTTCCCGGGCGCCCCGCACGGGCTGAAGATGGCCTGCGGCGAGAATCCCAAGCGCGTCTACGGCCAGAAGGGCGGCCCGTCCACGCGCATGGGCAACGTCGCCGGCTACCGCGCGGCGCTGATCGATGCCCAGGAATACGCGCGCAAGCGCGGCGGCAAGGAGCCGGGCAAGCGCGACCTGAAACTGGAGACGCTGGCCGGCGCGATGGCCGGCGACATCCTGGTGCACATCCACTGCTACCGCGCCGACGAGATGGCGCAGATGCTGGACCTGGCCCGCGAGTTCGACTTCAAGGTCACCGCTTTCCACCACGGCGTGGAGGCCTACAAGATCGCCGACCGGCTCGCCGCCGAAGGCGTGTGCGGCGCGCTGTGGGCCGACTGGTGGGGCTTCAAGATGGAGGCCTTCGACGGCATCCAGGAGAACATCGCCATCGTCGACCGCGCGCCGGGCGGCTGCGCGATCGTGCATTCGGATTCGGACGAGGGCATCCAGCGGCTCAACCAGGAGGCGGCCAAGGTGATGGCGAACGCGCGCCGCGCCGGCATCGAGATCGCGCCCGAACACGCCATCCGCTGGCTCACGCAGAACGCGGCCAGGGCGCTCGGGGTGCAGGACGTCACCGGCACGCTGGAAGCCGGGAAGATGGCCGACGTGGTGCTGTGGAACGGCAACCCCTTCAGCGTCTACGCGCAGGCCGAACAGGTCTACATCGACGGCGCCCGCGTCTACGACCGCGCGGATCCGTCGCTGCAGCCGGTGACCGATTTCATGCTCGGCCAGCCCACCGCGCAGGGAGGTGCCCGATGAGCCGCCGTGCCGTGTCGGCGCGCCGCGCCCTGCGGGCCACCGCGCTCGCGCTGTGCGCGGCCCTGGCCGCCCAGGGCGCCTTCGCCCAGGACGTGCTGATCCGCAACGCCACCGTGCATACCGCCACCGAGCGCGGCACCCTGCAGGGCGCCGACGTGCTGGTGCAGGGCGGCAAGATCGCCGCGGTCGGCCATGGCCTGGCGGCCGGTTCGGCGCAGGTGGTCGATGCCGGGGGCCAACCGCTGACGCCGGCCTTCTTCGGCGGCATCACCGGCATCGGCATCGAGGAGGTCTCGGGCGAGTCGTCGACCCGCGACGCCTCGCTGGCGCTGGGCACGGGCGCCAAGGACATCACCGTGCGGCCCGAGTTCGACGTCACCCTGGCCTACAACCCCGACTCGATCCTGCTGCCGGTCGCGCGGGTGGAGGGCATCGGCTTCACCCTGCTCAGCGCCGGCACGGTCGCCGGTGGCTCGATCATCGGCGGCCAGGGCGCGGTGGTGCGGCTGGACGGCAGCCCCGATCCGGCCGGTCCGAAGGTGCTGTTCGTCGCGCTGGGCGCGGGCGCGTCCAGCCTCAGCGGCTCCTCGCGCGCCGGCCAGTGGATGCTGCTCGACCAGCTGGTCGAGGAAGCCCGCGGCCGCATTCCGGCAGATTCGAACTTCGCCCTGCTCACGCCCGCCGGACGCGCCACGCTGGCGACCTACCTGGACAATGGCGGGCGCATCGTGGCCGAGCTCGACCGGGCCGCCGACATCCGCCAGCTGCTGCGCTGGGCGCGCAGGCAGGGCGTGCAGGTCGCGATCTCGGGCGGTGCGGAGGCCTGGAAGCTCGCCTCCGAGCTGGCTGCGGCCGACGTCCCGGTGTTCGTCGACCCGCTGGTGAACCTGCCGGGCAACTTCGACCGCCTGGGCGCGACCCTGGAGAACGCGGCACGCCTGCATGCCGCGGGCGTGCGCGTCGGCTTCACCCAGTCCGGCGACGCCTCGCACAACGCGCGCAAGGTGCGCCAGCTGGCCGGCAACGCCGTCGCCAACGGCCTGCCCTGGGAGGCCGCGCTCGCCGGCCTGACGCGGGTGCCGGCGCAGGCCTTCGGCGTCGGCGGGCGGCTGGGCACGATCGCGCCCGGCCAGGTCGCCGACCTGGTGCTGTGGAGCGGCGATCCGCTGGATGTCGCCCACACCGCCCGCCAGACCTGGCTGGGCGGCCGCGCGATCCCGATGCGCTCGCGCCAGACCGAACTGCGCGACCGCTACCTGCGTGCCGAACCGGCCGCCGAGACCGGGGCGCTGCCGCGCGCCTATCCGGCGCGGGTGGACTGAGGGCTGCGTGCCCGCGCCGGTCGCCCGGCGCGGGCCGCGCGCTGCACCTGCGCGCCGGTCCGCGGGCCGGACGCGACGCTGACGCTCCCTCGACGCCGCGCTGCTAGTCTGGCTTTCCCGTCCCGACGCCAGTGCCCATGTCCGTCCGCTACGTGATCCGCCTGCCCGACCCCGAGCGCCTGCGCGAAGCGGGCGATTTCGGCTTCCGGTCGCAGGGCGCCGAGGGCCTGGCGGAGGAACTGCAGGACGCGTTGCGCGGGGACGCATTGTTCGAACGCTGGCGCGCCGTGCAGCACGATCCGGACACGGTCGATCCCGACCTGGGCGTCACCGATCCCTCGGCCGTGGTCCATGGCCGGCAGCGCGACCTGCAGATCGAGCTGGTGGCCGACACCACGCTGCCGGGTCCGGTGTTCAAGCACCGCATGCGCCTGCTCGCCGGCGGCGCCTGGGAACTGCGCGACGTGCGCAACACCTGATCGCGCTCGGCCGACCGCGGCCTCGCCGCCGCGGGCTGCGCCACCGGCGTTGACGAGCGGCGCCCGGCGGCAGGCGTCCGGCAACAGCACTCCCAGCTCCCACAGCAGTGGCTTGATCGTCTCCATGCGTTCGGCGATAAGGGACGCGGGCCCGCAGACTGCCACGCCGCCGATGCCGCACCCTTGTACGAATGCGCACTGCCGCCTGCCGCACGGGCGCCGGCGCTGATGGCGGCGCGCTCCGTGCTGCTGGCCTGGAGCGGCGGCAAGGACGCGGCCTGGACGCTGCACGTGCTGCGCCAGCGCGAGGACGTGGCCGTCGTCGGCCTGCTCGCCACGATCGCCGGCGACGGACGCGCCTCGATGCAGGGCGTGGCGCGCGCGGTGCTGCGTGCGCAGGCGCAGGCGGCGGGGCTGCCGCTGCTCGAGGTCGACGTTCAGGCGGGCAGCGACAATGCCGCCTACCTCGAACGTCTGGCGGAGGGCCTGTCGCTTGCCGCCGCGCGCTGGCCGGGCCTCGGCACCATCGCCTTCGGCGACCTGCTGCTGGCCGATGTGCGCGCCTGGCGCGAGGCGCAGCTGGCGCAGCTGGGCTGGCGGATCGAGACGCCGCTGTTCGGCAGCGCCACGCAGGCGCTGGCCGCGGCGATGCTGCGCGGCGGTCTACGCGCCTCATTGTGCTGCCTGGACACGCAGCAGCTCGATGCCGGCTACGCGGGGCGACAGTTCGACGCGGCGCTGCTGGCCGCCCTGCCCGGCGGCGTCGACCATTGCGGCGAGAACGGCGAGTTCCATACCTGCGTCCACGACGGGCCGATGTTCGCCGCACCGCTGGCGCTGGCGCGCGGCGCGACCTGGCTGCGCGACGGTCGCTTCGCCGTCACCGATTTCGCGGTGGCCGCGGGCGCCGGCACAGGCCCCGACGCCGGTTGAAGCGCGCTGCCGCCGCCCGGAGCAAGAACCCGGCACGGCACGCCCGCAGCGACGCGGCCGACTGCCATCCCGGCCTCCGCGCCACGCATACCGGTCCGCGCGACGCCAGCCGGCGCGGTCAATCCAGGGTGTAGCCCACGCGGAACCCGCCCCAGTGGCATCCGTCCACGTACACCGGCACCGACAGGTCGAACATGATCTGGCCAGTGTCGCGGCGATAGACCTGCAGGCGGTAGGGATCGGTGTGCGCGCCGACACTGCGCCCGACGCGGTCGGAGAAGATGCGCTTGGTGCGGTTGCCGACCAGGTCGCGGGCGCGGTCGCCGCTGAGCGGCTGGCAATAGCGGTCGTTGTGCGTGGGCACGTAGCCGTCGGGATTGGCGCTGATGGCGAACACGATCCAGGGATGGGCGTTGGCCACCGGCTCCTGGAGCGGCGGCAGCAGTTCGTCGCACAGCGCATCGAAGGCGGTTTCGTACTTGGCCGGCTCCACGCCCGGGATCGGCGTGTACTCGCGCGAGAACAGCGCGTCCCCGTCGATCCAGGCCTCGGCCAGCGCCAGCCCCAGGCGCTCGCCGATGGCCGCGGCGGCCTCGCGCGCCAGCGTCAGCACGCGCGCGTGGCGCGGCTCGCGCAGCGGGTCGGCGGGCAGCCGGAACAGGCCCACGCAATCGTGCAGTGCCTCGGTCCCGGCGCCCAGCGCCTCGCTGCGCTCGGCGACCCTGGCCGCGTGCTCGAGGTTGCTGCGGCCCAGCGCCGCCACCTCGCCCACGGCCCGGTCGATGGCGGCGATCGCCTCGCCCTGCCGGGACACGCCGAGGGCGACGGTATCGACGGCGGCGCTGGCGCGCGCCAGCAGCTCGCCGATGCCACCCAGCACCTGCTCGGTGCGCTGCGCGGTCGCCGCACCCTCGCCCAGGTCAGCGCTGTTCTCGCCGATGATGCGGCGCACGTCGCGCGCGGCCTCGGCGGCGCGCTCGGCCAGGCGCCGGATCTCGGTCGCCACCACAGCGAAGCCGCGGCCGGCCGGACCGGCATGGGCGGCCTCGATGCTGGCGTTGATCGACAGGATGTTGGTCTGGAAGGCCACCAGGTCGATCACCTCGATGACCTCGTTGGCGCGCGTGGAACTGCGCTGCACCGCGGCCATGGCCTCGGCCAGGGCGCGCGCCGCGGCCGCGCCCTCGCGTGCGCTGTCGTCGGCACTGGCCGCCACCTCGGTCACGCTGCCCAGGTCGGCGCCGAGGTGCTCGAGCCCGGCAAGCAGTCCGCGGGTCGAGGCCACGACCGTCTCCAGGGCATCGACCTGCGCGCGGGACTGCTGCACCAGCTCATCGTTCTCGGAGACCACGTGCGGCACCTGCGCCGCCACCTGCAGCGACAACGCCACGGCCTGGCGGATCGCCTCGGCCAGGTTGCCGAAGCCGGCCGCCAGCCGGCGCGCCTGCGGCGAGCGCATCGTCGCCTCGTCCAGATCCAGGTCCAGTTCGCAGGCCGCGAGGCGGTCGCCGACCCGCCTCAGCAAGGCGGCGTCCTGGTCGGCACCGGCATCGGGCGCCGCCAGCGTCGGCGCCGGGGCACCCTGCCTGCGCCACAGCGCCGCGGTGTCCGCGTCCGGCAGGGACAGCAGCCAGCCTTCGCCGTCGCGGTCGCGCTGGTAGCACACCCGCCGCGCCGGATCGGGGCCGGGCGCCGCCCAGACGCCTTCGTCGCCGCACAGATCGCCGGGGGCCAGGCCCCAGATGCAATCGCACGGCAGCGCGTCCAGGTCGGCGCCCGACAGGTCGAGCAGGTCGATCGCGGCGCGGTTCAGCGCCAGCACCTGGCCATCGGCCCGCAGCCGGATCAACGCGACAGGCGCATCCGGCAGGGCCGGCAGGCAGGCAGGACCTGCACCCTCTGACTCTCGCATCACCCTCCCCCGAGGTTTGCTCACGACCGGTAACGGCCGGGCCGCGGCTTTCCTGAAGGGGCCGGCCTGGCGCTAGCGCAGCGCCCGGGCGTGGTGGGCCAGGTGTTCGCCGATGAAGCTGGCGATGAAGTAGTAGCTGTGGTCGTAGCCGGGGCGCATGCGCAGCTGCAGCGGATGCCCCGCCGCTTCGCAGGCGGCCTGCAGCAGCTGCGGGCGCAGCTGGCCGTCGAGGAATTCGTCGTCTCCGCCCTGGTCGACCAGCAGCGGCAGCCGCTCCGCGGCGTCGGCGACCAGCTCGCTCGCGTCCCAGGCCTGCCAGGCCGCGCGATCCTCGCCCAGGTAGGCCGCGAACGCCTTCTGGCCCCATGGCACGCGGCCGGGCGCCACGATCGGCGAGAACGCCGACACGCTGCGGTAACGCCCGGGGTTGCGCAGCGCCAGCACCAGTGCGCCATGCCCGCCCATCGAATGGCCGCTGATGCCGCGCGCGTCAGTGGCGGGGAACCGCGCTTCGACCAGCGCCGGCAGTTCCTCCACGACGTAGTCGTGCATGCGGTAGTGGCGCGACCACGGCGCCTGGGTGGCGTTGAGATAGAAGCCCGCGCCCTTGCCCAGGTCGTAGCCGTCGGCGTCGGCCACGTCCTCGCCGCGCGGGCTGGTGTCGGGCGCGACCAGGATCAGGCCATGCTCGGCCGCGTAGCGCTGCGCGCCGGCCTTGGTGATGAAGTTCTGCTCGGTGCAGGTCAGGCCCGAGAGCCAGTACAGCACCGGCAGGCGCGCGCCGGGTTCGGCCGCCTGCGGTGGCAGGTATACGCCCAAGCGCATGTCGCAGCCCAGGACGTCGGAGCGGTGGCGGTAGACGTCCTGCCAGCCGCCGGCACAGGCGTGGTGTTCGATGCGTTCCAAGAAGATGCTCCGAAGGAAATGAAGGAATGGGGGCGCCCGCGGCTTCAGCCGCGCGAGGCGCCCTGCATGCGGGCCGAATCCAGGATCTGGCGGCCGCGGGCCTGCGGCACGGTGGCCACCAGCGCCGCCGCCACGTCCTCGGCGGAGATGGCGCGCAGCCGCGCCGGCAGCAGCGGCCCCAGCCAGCGGTCCAGGCGGGCGCCCAGGTGTTCGCCGCGACGGTGCGGCTGGCCCAGCCGTCCGCGATCGCCCAGCAGCAGCGAGGGCCGCGCGATCACCAGCGCCTCCAGCGGCAATGCCGACAGCGCCTGCTCCAGCTCGCCCTTGACCCGGTTGTAGAACACGCGCGAGGACGCATCCGCCCCCATCGCGCTGATCACGCCGATGCGCCGCGCGCCGGCGGCGAGCGCGGCGCGCGCGACCGCCAGGTTGGCGTCGAAGTCGACCGCGCGGAAGGCGTCCTGGCTGCCAGCCACCGCGATGGTGGTGCCGAGCGCGAGGTAGGCCTCGTCCAGCGGCGGCAGCGCCGGCAGCCGGTCGAAGGCGACCTCGTGCACCTCCAGCTTGGCCGCCGTCACGTCGAGCGGGCGACGCACCAGCGCGTGTACGCGCGCCACGCCCGGATCGGCGCACAGGCGCGCGAGCAGCGCACGGCCGACCAGGCCGCTGGCGCCGGCCACCGCGACACTGCGGCCGGCGGTTGTTCCGGGGCTCTCCATGGCGATCGGCCTCCGGCCCTAGAAATGCACGACCGAGCGGATCGACTTGCCCTCGCGCATCAGCTCGAAGGCCTCGTTGATACCGTCCAGTCCCATGGTGTGGGTGACGAAGGGCGCCAGCTCGATCTTGCCGGCCATCGCATCCTCGACCATGCCCGGCAGCTGCGAGCGGCCCTTCACGCCGCCGAAGGCGGTGCCCATCCACTTGCGTCCGGTGACCAGCTGGAACGGACGCGTGCTGATCTCCTGGCCGGCGCCGGCCACGCCGATGATCACGCTCTGGCCCCAGCCGCGGTGGGCGCATTCGAGCGCGGCGCGCATCACTTCGACGTTGCCGATGCACTCGAAGGAATGGTCCACGCCCCAGCCGGTCATCTCCACGATCACCTGCTGGATCGGCTGCTCGTGGTCCTTCGGGTTCACGCAGTCGGTGGCGCCGAACTGGCGCGCCATCTCGAACTTGGAAGGATTGGTGTCGATGGCGATGATGCGGCCGGC
>Ga0233375_1000236_pt1 | contig 32079 bp, 33 predicted proteins | sample ElkDunMinimDraft_10_FD_191539 | JGI IMG/M metagenome (GOLD analysis project Ga0233375, IMG submission 191539) | Fecal eukaryotic communites from dung pellets of Tule Elk in California, USA - Elk Dung E16 | ecosystem: Host-associated > Mammals > Digestive system > Large intestine > Fecal | place...
TGGAACACGCGCGGACGATCCCCTACATCAAGCACGCCCGCATCGGCTTCGCGCCGTATGCCTCGCAGGACGTGCCCGCCTACCTGGCGGACAGCTCGATGAAACTCCTGCAGTACGACTTCTTCGGCCTGCCGGCAGTCTGCCCGCATGCGGTGACCGGCGGGCGCGCCAGTCGCCACGGCTACACCCCGGGCGATGAGGCGTCGCTCATCGCGGCGATCGAAGGCGCGCTGGTGCATCCGCGCGTGCGCCCGCGCGAGCTGCTGGGCTGGGCGCAGGTCACCGATCGCGTGCTGCACCCGGCGCGCTATCGCGATACCCGGCTCGACGACACCCGAGGCCCGCCCACCGGCCGGGCGTAGCGGCCCGGCAACCACGGAGGACACCACGACATGCACGAACGGCTGCTGCAGCGCTGGATCGACCACGCCGAACGACAGGCGCTGTTCTGGTGGCGTCCGAAGGACGGGCGCGTCAATACCGGCGACCAGCTGTCGCGGGAGATCGTCTCCGGCGTGCTGGCGCTGCGCGCGCATTCGCTCCTCGATCCGCGTACGGCCCGGCAGCGGCTGTTTGCGATCGGCTCGATCCTGCATTTCGCGCGCGGCGGCGACGTGGTCTGGGGCAGTGGCGTCAACGGGAAGGTCGACAAGGCCCTGCATCGTTTCGACACGCTGGACGTGCGCGCGGTGCGCGGGCCGGGCACCCGCCGCTTCCTGCAGGAGCGGGGGATCGCAGTGCCCGAGGTGTACGGCGATCCCGGGCTGCTGATGCCGCTGTTCTTCCCCGCTGAGCTGCTGGGTGCGGGCAGGCAGCGCCCGCTGGTGGTCGTCCCCCACTTCAACGAGCCGCCCGACAAGTACCGGGACCATGCGGGGCTTCTGGTCTGGCCGGATTGTCCGCCGGTGACCTTCGTGCGCCGGCTGCTCGGTGCGGGGCTGGTGGTCAGCAGCTCGCTGCACGGCCTGGTGCTGGCGGAGGCGTATGGCATTCCGGCGGTCTACCTGGACTGGGGCAACGGCGAGGACCGGTTCAAGTACGACGACTACTACGCGGGCACGGGACGTTCGCGCTGGCACAGCGGCCGCAGCATCGCCGAATGCGTGGCGCTGGGCGGCAATGGCGGATTCGATCTCGCGGCGATCCAGTCGCGCCTGCTTGCGGCCTTCCCGTACGACCTGTGGCGGGCCCCGGCGGACGCGGACCATGGCTGACGGCAACGCGAGCGGCAGCACATCCCGGCGTTTCGAGGTCGGCGATATTGTGGCCATTGGCGGCTTCCGGGTACTGTCGACAACCCTGGAGGCATTCGCCAGCGAATTGTCCGACGCGCTGCGCGCCGGCCTTCCGCGCAGGGTGCTGTTCGCCAACACCAATTTCGTGGTGCAGTGCCAGGAACTGCGCGAGCGCCTCGACGACCCGGCGGTGCGGATCGTCAACGACGGCATCGGCATGGACCTTGCGGCGCTCTGGCTGTACGGGCGCCGTTTCGCCGGCAACCCCAACGGCACGGACCTGGTGCCCTGCCTGTGCGCCCGTTCGCCAGTGCCGCTGCGCTTCTACCTGCTCGGCGGGCGTCCCGGGGTGGCCGAGGCGGCGGCCGAAGTCCTGCGGCGCGAGCATGGGCAGGTGGTCGTGGGCGTCTGCGATGGCTACTCGGGGCGCGCGCGCGCCGGGGCGGCGCTTCCCGCCCGGATCGAGGCCGCCGCGCCCGACATCCTGCTGGTGGCGTTCGGCAATCCGCTGCAGGAGCGGTGGATCGTCGAGCACGCGGACCGGCTGCGGGTGCCGCTGGTGCTGGGTGTGGGCGCGCTGCTGGATTTCCTGTCCGGCGAGGCGCGCCGCGCCCCCGGCTGGGTCCGGCGCTGGCGCATGGAATGGCTCTATCGGCTCGCGCGTGAACCCCGTCGCCTGCTGCGGCGCTACAGCCTGGATCTGCTGGTGTTCTTCCTCCTCTGCTGGCAGCGACGCAGCGACTGAAACGCCCGTCCGCGCCGAGGTCTGCGCGGTCGCCGCTGAACGCGTTTGGGGCAGTGTCCTGGAACAGCGCCGCCGGATACATGATCGCGACATCCCCCCTGCTAGCGTCCTCCGACCCGCCCCCGGCAGTTGCACGGAGATCGCGATGTTCACGCACAACAAGAGACTGCAGTACACCGTCCGTGTTTCCGAACCCAACCCCGCGCTGGCCAACCTGCTGCTCGAGCAGTTCGGCGGCCCGCAGGGCGAGCTCGCCGCCGCGATGCGCTACTTCACCCAGGCGCTGGCCGACGAGGATCCGGGCCGTCGCGACATGCTGCTGGACATCGCCACCGAGGAACTGAGCCACCTGGAGGTGATCGGTTCGCTGGTGGGCATGCTGAACAAGGGCGCCAAGGGCCGGCTGGCCGAGGCGGTCGAGGAAGAGGGCGAGCTGTTCCGTTCGCTGCAGGGCAACGGCTGCAGCTCGCATGTCACCCAGGTGCTCTACGGCGGCGGCCCGGCGCTGATCAATTCCGGCGGCCAGCTGTGGACCGGTGGCTACATCGACAGCATCGGCGAGCCCACCGCCGACCTGCGCTCCAACATCGCCGCCGAGGCTCGCGCGAAGATCGTGTACGAGCGCCTGATCAATGTCACCGCCGATCCGGGGGTGAAGGACGCGCTGACCTTCCTGATGACGCGAGAGATGGCGCACCAGAAGTCGTTCGAGAAAGCGCTGTACTCGATCGAGCCCAACTTCCCTCCGGGCAAGCTGCCGGGCATGCCGCAGTTCGAGGAGATGTACGTCAATACCTCGCAGGGCGAGGGCGACATGCGCGGCCCCTGGAACAGCGACGAGAACTTCCGCTACGTCAGCGATCCGGAGGAGTTCACCGCGGTCGATGGCGGCGATGGCGAGGCCACGGTGATGCTGCCCGAGTCCGAGGCCAAGCTGCTCGATGCGATGGCCACGCGCCTGTCCTCGAGCACCGATTTCAACCCGGTCACCGGCATCGAACTGGGCAAGGCCGAGGGCACGATGGCCCGCACCGTTCCGGTCAAGGAAGAGGCCGAGGTGCAGGAGCCGGACGAACGCTGACCGGCACTTGGGCGCCGGCCCCCATCCCGCCGCGTGGATGCGCGGGGGGTGGGGGGTGGCCCGGAGCGAAGTGGAGACGACCATGACCACCAAGAAGACCTCCAAGCGCGAGCTCATCGCACCCAACGGCGACAAGCGCCTGGTCCGCCGCGACGAGCAGGGGCAGTTCAAGGAGAGCGACGACCTGGGCCGATCCCTGTCCCAGGACGTGCGCAAGTCGGCCAAGACCGAAGTGAAGTCGGGGCAGGGCGACCGCGGCGACCGCAAGCGCTGAGGACAGGCGTCCTGCCCGCAGTGGATACTGCGGGCATGGACCTCGCCACCCGCGTCGACACCCTCGCCCTGGAGCCGCATCCGGAAGGCGGCTATTACCGCCGTGTCCACGCCTCCGCGTTGCAGGTGTCCGGCGCGACGGGTCCGCGGCCTGCGATGACCGCGATCCAGTACCTGCTGGGCCCGGATGAGCGCAGCGCCTGGCATCGGGTCGATGCCGACGAATGCTGGCACTGGGCCGAGGGCGGCGAACTGCAACTGCTGCAGCACGTTCCTGGCAGCGGCGTGGTGGAGCGCGTGCGGCTGGGACCACCGGGTGCCGGGGCCCACGCGTACTGGATCGTGCCCGCCGGCGCCTGGCAGGCGGCGCGTGTGTCGGCCGACGCGGTGCTGGTGACCTGCGTCGTGGCGCCGGGCTTCGTCTGGGAGGGGTTCGAGCTGCTCGATGCGGATTCGGCCCTGGCCAGGGAACTGCCGCGCCTGCCCGTGGTCCAGCGTTGAGCGCCGTTGGCCGCCTGCCATCGCAATGGACTGCTGGATGAACCCCACCACCCCGCTGCTGTCGCTGGCCCTGCTGCTGTCCCCCGTCGTCGCGCCCGCCGCGCCGTCCGTTCCTGTTCCACTGGCGACCCCGGGCCTTGCCGCCTCCGCCCCTCCAGCTTCCATCGTCGACCACGCGCCACTGGTCGTGTCCGGCGCGCTGCCGGGTCCGGGCCTGTGGAAGGTGCGCAAGGACGGCCACACGATGTACGTCCTGGCCACGCTCTCGCCGCTGCCCAAGCGGATGGAGTGGGAATCGGGTGGAGTGGCCTCGGTCGTCGCGCGCTCCGAGGTGGTGTTGCTGCCGCCGTCGTTCACGCTCGGCTCCGATGTCGGCATGTTCCGTGGGCTGATGCTGGTGCCGTCGCTGCTCAAGGCCCGGCGCAACCCGGAGGGGCGCAGCCTGGAGGAGGTGGTGCCCGCGCCGCTGTACGCGCGCTGGGCGCCGCTCAAGCAGCGCTATCTCGGCCGCGACCGGGGCGTGGAACGCTGGCGCCCGATCTTCGCCGCCCAGGAACTCTACGAGGCGGCGATGCGCCGCTCCGGGTTGTCGCGCGACGACGTGGTGGACAAGGAGGTACGCCGGCTCGCCAAGCGCCACGCGGTGCCCATGCGGGCGGTCAACTTCAGCCTCCAGGTCGACGATCCCAAGGGCGCGATCCGTGAATTCCAGGCCACGACCCTGGGCGATACCGACTGCTTCGCCCGCACGCTGTCACGCATCGAGACCGACCTGGAGGCGATGCGTCTGCGCGCCAACGCCTGGGCCACGGGCGACGTGCAGGCCCTGCGTGCGCTACCTTTGGGCAGTCAGTATGGTGCCTGCGTCGATGCCATCACCGGCAGCGGCCTGGCGCAGCGGCTGGGCGTGGCGGACCTGCGCCCCAGGCTCGAGCGGATGTGGCTGGATGCTGCCCAGGAAACCCTGAAGCGCCACCAGACCAGCCTGGCGATGCTGCCGCTGGCCCTGGTGACGGGAGAGGAGGGGTATCTTGCCGCGCTGGCCGCGCGCGGCTACGAGATCGCGGCGCCCGAACCGGCGCCCGTCGCCAGGGCAGGCAGCTGACGCCGGACGCTGCCGCCGCTCAGCCGGCGGCCGCGGCCGGGCGCGTGGGATTGGACAGCGAGGGCCAGCGGCGCAATACCGCGCCGCGGATGCCGGCCTCGTCCAGCCCGGCCTCGGCCAGCAGCTCCTCGCGCGCGGCATGGTGCTGGAAGGCGTCGGGCAGGCCCAGCTGCAGCACCGGCAGGGTGATGCCCTCGGCCTGCAGCAGTTCCAGCACGGCCGAACCCGCGCCGCCCATGACCACATTGTCCTCCAGGGTCACGAAGCCCTCGTGGCAGGCCGCCAGTTCCAGCAGCAGGGTGCGGTCGAGCGGCTTGATGAAGCGCATGTTGACCACGGTCAGGCCCAGTTCGGCGCCCACCGCCTCGGCGGCAGGCACCAGCGCGCCGAAGGCCAGCAGGGCCACCCGGGCACCGCGATGGCGCAGCTGGGCCTTGCCGATCGGGAGCGTGTCCAGCGTGTCGCCCGCGGCGATGCCAGGACCGGTGCCACGCGGATAGCGCACCGCCGCCGGGCCTTCGTGCTGGAAGCCGGTGCTCAGCATCTGCCGGCACTCGCGCTCGTCGGCGGGTGCCATCACCACCATGTTGGGCACGCAGCGCAGGTAGCTCAGGTCGAGGTTGCCGGCGTGGGTGGCGCCGTCCGGCCCGACCACGCCGCCGCGGTCGATCGCGAACAGCACGTCCAGGTTCTGGATCGCCACGTCGTGCACCAGCTGGTCGTAGCCGCGCTGCAGGAAAGTCGAATAGATGGCGACCACCGGCTTGGCGCCTTCGCAGGCCATGCCCGCGGCCAGGGTGACGGCGTGCTGCTCGGCGATGGCGACGTCGAAATAGCGTGCGGGGTGTTCCCTGGAAAAGCGCACCAGGCCCGAGCCTTCGCGCATCGCCGGGGTGATGCCCATCAGGCGCTGGTCGGCGACGGCCATGTCGCACAGCCAGTCGCTGAACACGTCGGTATAGGTCGGCTTCTTGGCCCCCGCCTTGGCGACCACGCCCTTGGACGGGTCGAAGGGCGAGACCGCGTGGTAGCCGATCTGGTCGCCCTCGGCACGCTCGTAGCCCTTGCCCTTGGTGGTGATCACGTGCAGCAACTGCGGGCCCTTGAGTCCCTTGAGGGTGGTCAGCGCGCCGACCAGGGCCTTGATGTCGTGGCCGTCGATCGGGCCGGTGTAGTGGAAGCCCATCTCCTCGAACAGCGTGGACGGCACGAACATGCCCTTCCAGTGCTCTTCCCAGCGGCGCACGAACTTCGCCGGCGGCTTGTTCTTGTCGCCCAGCAGCTTCTTGCCGCCTTCGCGCAGGGCGTTGAGCGTGCGGCTGCCGGTCATGCGCCCGAGCATCCGGGTCATGCCGCCGACCGCCTCGCTGATCGACATGCGGTTGTCGTTGAGGATGACCAGGATGTCCGGCTCGGGATCCATGCCGCCGGCGTGGTTGAGCGCCTCGTAGGCCATGCCCGCGGTCATCGCGCCGTCGCCGATCACCGCCACGACCTTGCGGTCGATGCCGGCGCGTGCGTTGGCGATCGCCATGCCCAGGGCGGCCGAGATCGAGGTGCTGGAGTGGCCGACGCCGAAGGTGTCGTACTCGCTTTCCTCGCGCTTGGGGAACGGCGCCACGCCGTCCTTCTGCTTGACCGTGTGGATGCTGTCGCGCCGGCCGGTCAGGATCTTGTGCGGGTAGCACTGGTGGCCGACGTCCCAGACGATCCGGTCGTTGGGCGTGTCGTAGATCCAGTGCAGGGCGGTGGTCAGTTCCACCACGCCCAGGCCCGCGCCGAAGTGCCCGCCGGACTTGCCGACGGATTCGATCAGGTAGTCGCGCAGCTCGCCGGCGATCGCGGACAGCTCCGCCTCGTCGAAAGCGCGCAGTTCGGCCGGGCTGGCGATGCGCGCAAGGCGCGGATAACGCTGGGAATCGATCATCCGCACATTGTAATCCCGCGGCGCCCGCGGGGAGGTGCATGCGCGGTGCCGCTCAGCGGCCGCGCAGGCGTCCGAGCAGGCCGCCGCTGCGCGGCTGCGGCGCGGGTTCGACATCCGGTTCAGCCACGGCCTCGGCGACGCCGGTGGCGAGGTTTGCGTTCACGAAATCGACGATCTCCTCGAGCGCGATACCGCTCGCGGCCGCGACCTCCGCCAGGGTGGCTGGCGCCTTCATCATCGTCGTGGCGATGCGGAAATGGCGCGGGAACTCGCGCTCGGTCTGCGGCCAGCGGTTGAGGGTGTAGCGGGCCTCGGGATCGTGGCCGGGCAGGAGCCGTCCACCCCCGCTCACCAGGCCGCCCAGCCACACCAGGCGCGAGAGCGGCTGCGCGGCGCCGATGGCCTCGGCCTCGCGCTGGAAGGTCCCGGCGTCGACCGGCTCCAGCGCCTCCGCCGCCAGCTCGCCTTCAAAGTAGGGCATCAGCGGCTTGAGCGCGGCCGGGCCGTGGTAGCTGCGCGCCTGCATGTCGATCAGCAGGGTCGGTCCGCTGGACCGGCGATAGCGGCGCAGGCCGTCGAGCCGGCCGGAGATCAGCCATTCGAACAGCGTGGACGGCTCGCGCGCCTGCGCGCGTGCGGGCGCGCTGGCCACGGCCGCCACCGCGGGCGCCTGCGGTTCCGGTGCCGGCGCGGTGGCCGCGGGACTGGGCGGCGCCGGAGCCGGAGCAGGAGCCGGGCGCGCGGCTTCGTCAGTGGCGGGCACGCTCGCTTCGGCACGCGTGGGCGCCGCGGCGGCCGACTCTTCTCCGGCGCCTTCCGCGATGTCCTGCAGCAGGGTCGCCACCGAGTCGGCGTTGAACGGGCGCCCGAGGCGGAAGTCGGTCTGGGCGCGTGCGGCGGAGGTCAGGCCCACCACCTGCTTGCCGGCCGCATGCAGCCGCAGCCAGCTCATCGGCCCGTACATGCTGTCCATGTCCACCACGATGTGATCGGCCTGGGTTTCGGGCAGCAGCTGCCAGCGGTTGCCCAGGCGCTCGTTGGCGTCCTGGAAGGCCGCCTTGAGCGCGGTCTCGGTGGCGGGATCCATGCCGGCCAGGCCAATCGTCAGTGACATTGCGTCGAATCAGGGCGGAGACCGGCGGAAGTGTAGCCGACCTGCGCGCCCGCGCCGCTGGCCGCAGCCCTGCGGCGGCCGGACCGTGGTTTGCGCAGGCCGTCGCCGCCGGCCGGCCTCAGCCGCGCCTGCGCTTTGGCAGGTGCGAGCGCAGGAACGCCATCTGGTCGGCCAGGATGTTGCGGTTGGACAGGATCAGGTGCTCGATCCAGCTGGGCCGGTAGGGAATGGCCAGCAGCGGCATCGAGGCCTGCTGCGGCGTGCGCCCGCCCTTGCGCGAATTGCAGGAGAAACAGGCGCAGACCACGTTCTCCCAAGTGTCCCGGCCGCCGCGCGAGAGCGGAACCACATGGTCGCGGGTCAGCAGCTGGCGCGCGTAGCTCTTGCCGCAGTACATGCACAGGTGCTGGTCGCGGGCAAACAGCGAGGCGTTGGTGAGCGCCGGGGTGGGGTCGAGCGCGTGCGGCCGCACCTGGCCGCGCGCGGCGATGATCGGGTGCAGGTCCAGGCTGCTGCGCGCGCCGGTGTCGCGGCGGGTGCCGCCGCGCACGTTCAGGCAGGGATCGCCCAGCGTCCAGGCCACCGCGTCGCGTGCGTACAGGCAGGCCGCGTCCTGCCAGCTGATCCAGTTCAGCGCGCGGCCGTGGGCATCGAGCGAGAGCAGGCGCACCGAATCGAGGCGGTGCGGCAAGGCGTTCGGAATCGGGGGCGATGGCGTCGCTGCGGCGTCCCGGATCCCAGGGAGGCCGGTGGGGACCACGCAAAGCTGCGCTCTGTCAGGCTCCATCGGATACCGAGCATAACGCGATTCGCCCGCGTGTGCGCAAGCGGCCGGCACCTGGCGCGGCCGCGGTTTTCCGACCCTGTTCGGGCGCCGCGCGACCTCGGCTCGCGCACGGCCGCGCGACGACGCTGGGTCGCCGCGCGGGTGGTGGCTCAGGCGTCGAAGGCCGCCTCGTCCAGCGCGAGCAGCGACGCGGGGCCGCTGTCGATCGCGGCCTTGTGCGCGAGGGTGCGCGGCAGCAGGCGCGCGTAGTAGAAGCGCGCGGTCTCGCGCTTGGCGTCCTTGAATGCCTGCGGCTGCGAGGAGGCGTCGGCCGCCGCCACGCTGCGCGCCCACCAGTAGGCCAGCGCCACGTAGCCGGAGTAGAAGAGGTAGTCGTAGGCGGCCGCGCCGATCTCCTCCGGATCGGACAGGGCACGCTGCGCGATCGCCATGGTCAGCGCCTGCCATTCCTGCGCCTTCTCCATCAGCGGGCCGAGGAACTCGGCCAGCGCGTCGTTGCCGGCCTCGCGCTCGCAGAACTCCTGGATCAGGCCGAGGAAGGCCTTGAGTCCTGCACCCTTGAGCTGCATGGTCTTGCGGCCCATCAGGTCCAGCGCCTGGATGCCGGTGGTGCCCTCGTACAGGGTGGTGATGCGGGCATCGCGCGCCAGCTGCTCCATGCCGTGCTCGGCGATGTAGCCGTGGCCGCCGAAGCACTGCAGCGCGTGATAGGTGCATTCCACGCCCCATTCGGTGAGGCAGCCCTTGACGATGGGGGTGAGGAAGCCGAGCAGTTCATCGGCGCGTCTGCGCTCGTCCTCGCTCGCGCCGTGGGCGGCGACGTCGACCTGGAGGCCGGCGTGGTAGGCCAGCGCGCGGCCGCCTTCGACCAGCGCCTTGCAGGTCAGCAGCATGCGGCGCACGTCCGGCTGCACGATGATCGGGTCAGCCGGCCTGCCCGGGGACTTGGCACCGGACAGCGCCCGCGACTGCAGCCGTTCGCGCGCATAGCGCAGCGCGTTCTGCAGGGCGCGTTCGGCCAGGCCCAAGCCCTGCAGCCCCACCCCGAGGCGCGCCGTATTCATCATGGTGAACATGGCCATCAGGCCGCGGTTCGGCTCGCCGACGAGCCAGCCCTGAGCGCCGTCGAAGTTCATCACGCAGGTCGCCGAGCCGTGGATGCCCATCTTGTGCTCGACCGCCCCGCAGCGCACCGCGTTGCGCTCGCCGACCTGCCCGTCGCGGCCCACCTTGAACTTGGGCACCACGAACAGCGAGATGCCCTTGCTGCCTGCCGGCGCATCGGGCAGCCGCGCGAGCACCAGGTGGACGATGTTGGGGGTGAGGTCGTGCTCGCCGGCGGTGATGAAGATCTTGGTGCCGGTGATCGCGTACGACCCGTCCGCGGCCGGTTCGGAGCGGGTCTTGAGCAGACCCAGGTCGGTGCCGCAGTGCGGCTCGGTCAGGCACATGGTGCCGGTCCATTCGCCGCTCACCAGCTTGCCGAGGAAGACCTCGCGCAGCCAGTCCTCGCCATGGTGCTGCAGCGCGTTGGCCGCGCCATGCGAGAGCAGCGGGAAGTTGCCCCAGGCCAGGTTGGCCGAGTTGATCATCTCCTCCAGCGGCATGCCCACCACGTGAGGCAGGCCCATGCCGCCGGCCTCGGCGGGCGCCGAAAGGCCGCTCCAGCCGCCCTCGGTGAACTGGCGGTAGGCCCCGGCGAATCCGGGCGCGGTGGTGACGTCGCCGGTGTCCTTGTCGTAGGCCACGCCATGCTCGTCGCCGGCCTTGTTCAGCGGCGCCAGCACGGTGGCGCTGAAGCGTGCGGCCTCGTCCAGCATCGGGTCGAGGAGGTCGCGGCCGGCCTCCTCGAAGCCCAGGCGCGGGAAGGCCGACTCCACGTCCAGCAGGTCGAACAGGGTGAAACGGATGTCGCGCAGGGGCGCCGAATAGGTACTCATGGGGATGCTCTTGGAACTGGAATGCGGAGCGGTCAGCGCAGGACGCCGGGCAGGCCGGGGACCGGAGCGAGCTGGCTGTCGCGCTTGATCTTGTAGTCGCGGGTCTTGCCGCGGTCGGTGGGGGCGGCGGACACGGTGCCCTCTAGCACGTAGCGCACGCCGCGCCCGTCGGCCAGCCTGCCGGCCAGCAGCAGCCGCGCGTCGGGGGTGGGGTCGAAGGGCAGGGTGACCACGTCGGCCGACTCGGGACCGATGGTGAGGCCCGGCTGCGCATCGAGCCGGCCGGCCGGCTGGCCTTCGATCTCCAGGTCCAGCGCCACCGTCTCGAAGCGCATCGGGACGCTGCTGTAGTTCTGCAGGCGCAGTTCGATCGACCAGCGGCCGTCGGCTTCCACGCCCAGCTGCTGCAGGCTGGCGGCTGGATCGGACACCCGCCGCGGTACGCCGCTGCTCGAGCAGGCGACCAGGAACAACGCCAGCAGCACCGTCGATACACGCCATCCAAGCTTCATTGCAGGCCCTGCCTTGTCACGGACTTCCGGCGAGGATACTACGACGTACGGTTGCACCATCCGGGCCGGCGCCGGAGGCCCGGGCGGCTGCGGCCGACGCTTTCGATCAGGCGGGTGGCTTGCCGGAAGCCGTCTTCACCCGTATCATGCGCGGCTCGCACGGCCCAGCGCCGGAGCGCGTGGCCGGGTAGCTCAGTTGGTAGAGCAGGGGATTGAAAATCCCCGTGTCGGGGGTTCGATTCCCTCCCCGGCCACCATAAATTCAAGGGCTTGCAGAAATGCAGGCCCTTTTTCTTTGGGCGACTCCTGTGGCGGTGGCCGTTCGGTGGCCGTTTGTGTGCAGCTGGGCTGCCGTCGGTGCGGCGTCATTGGCCTGCGCGAGTACCGCGGCGATCCATGCAATCACTTCCGCTTCCGACCAGACAGCAACGGCCGGCGTGATCTTTCGTTGGCAGGGGAACGTGCCGTCTTCCATCTTGGCGTAGATAGTCGAGCGGGACAGGCCGGTCAGGTGGATGACTTCCTTCAAGCGCAGCAAGCGCGGGGCTGCTGCCGTGGTGGTGCTGTGCATTCGGGTACTCCAATACGACAAGGCCCGCCGACAGGTGACTGCCAGCGGGCCTAGGTGGTGGAAGGGGTGGGGTGGTCTGTGGCGTAGGGCCGCCGGACGCCATGTCCGGTGTTGCGGGCTCGCCGATGCTTCAATGTTTCGCGGGGGCTTGCCTTGCTGTGCCGCCTAGGTCGATCCGGGGTATGCGGGGGTGAGCCGTGCCGCGCGAGTCATACAGATACCCTCGCGGAAATTTCCGGCGAACCTTTCAGGGGGTGTCGCAGGGCGGCGGCCGGGGTGTCTGAAACAGACACTCTGACCGACCTGTTGTCTGCGTAGGCGATCAGTTTCAGACAGAGCGGGTGTCTTAAACAGACAGGCCGTCAGTAGTCGTCGCCTTCGCTGCCTCCCGCCTCGGCCAGTCGATCCGCGGCGGTGGTGACGGCTTCGACTTCCAGCAGTCGCAGGGACCGCAGGAAGGCGTCGAGGCCGTCGCTGTCGATCAACCTCGCCAGCTTGGCGGCCCTCCGTTCGTCCTTGTGCCTCTCTCGGAGATCCTCGGGGACATCGGCGAAGGCATCCCGCCATGCGTTCCCCTTGACGATCCGCCATTGCGGCCAGTCGGTGCCGGGGTCGCAGGCGTCCGCCGAGTAGTCGCCGGGGTTCACCTTCGGCAGCTTCCGCAGCATTGCCCCGATGGTGTCTTTCCCGACTCCGAAGGTCCGCCCGATGCCGCGCTGAGATTCGCCTTCGGGCAGATCTCGGCGGCCTTGCATGGTCAGCATGGCGAGGTATTGCCACGCTGCCTCCCGTCGCTGCTCTGCGTGCATCGGCAGCTTCACTCCGTCGCAGTTGACCGCCTTCGATGCCGTGAGGGCGTCCGCTAGGGTGCTGTCCCGAATTCGCACAGGGACACTCTGGCGGCCTGCTCGGCGGTACGCCTTCATGCGGTGGTGTCCGTCGATCAGGTACAGGGTGCCGTCGATGCGCGCGACGAGTAGCGGGTCAAGGTCTCGCCCGTCGCCTAGCTTCGATGCCAGGTCGGCGACATGCGCTTCGGATGCGTCCTCTAGGCGCCCGCGGTCCTTGTACGGCGCAAGCCGGTTGTTCCGCGGCTGGTACGCCTCGGCTTGCTCGATGTGCCCTAGGGTGGCCTGCTGCGGCTCTATGGCCCGCCATTCGGCCAGCAGGGATTCCAGTCTCTCCGTTGCCACGTCATGCTCTCCGGCGGCGCGTGTCGGGCGCGTCCGGTTCGGGGATGGCGAGGATTAGGCGGTCGAGGGTTTCCCCGTTGGTCAGGTGTCGGCCTTCCTTCCGCGACAGGTACCGCTGCCAATGCTTGAAGCGGTTGAAGGCGTCGAGGCTGAAAGACACCTCCCGATAGATGACCGTTTCCGGCCTGGGGACAGGGGCAGGGTAGAAGGTCATTCCTGCCTCTCGTGGTCGACTTCGGCGGCTCTCGCGGCGGCGGGAAGCAATGCCTCCCTGTCCAGCCGGGTATAGCCCCCCCGGAGCTGCAGGTTGTCGTGCCGCAGGTTGCGGGTGTTGTTGTCGCGGTAGTGGATGCGGCGGCCCTTCGGTGCGCCGAGGATCAGGCGGGAGACCGTCAACGCAGTCCAGCGCGCGCCGCTGCGGCTCGGCGTAACGAGGGGCACATGGCATTGGACGTAGCTGCGCTGCCCCTTGCGGGTGATGCGATTGGGGACGTTGTGCTGCCAGTTGCCAGAGACGCCGAGTGCGATTAGGTAGGCGTAGTCCTCTGCGTACAGTTCGGCGAAGTGTCGGCCGTCCGACAGGGGCACGCGTACGCATGGCGTGCCGTCCGGGTCATTGAAGGGGATGGGGTGGCGGGTGTTTCGTTTCTTCATGGTTTGCTCCGTTGATCCCCGGCGAGCGCGCACGGCAAAGCCGCCGAGGCCTGAAGGCCCGGCACTGACGGGGTTGGTGGTGGTGAGGTGGTCCGAGGATGGACCTAGGGGGACGGCGGGGGGGGGCAGCGGTTTGCTGTTCCACCGAAGTTGACGACTATATGTCCGAGGCAGTCCGGGAGCGTGCCGGAAAGTCCGTCGCGGCCCTTCCCGCAAGAGTGACTACTAAAACGTCCGTGGCCGTCTTAGGTCGTCCGTGTGCGGCTCTGGCGGTCCGTTCCCCGATAAAAGCCCGAGGTCGTCCAGGTCGTCCAGGTCGTCCGCTACAGTCCGTGGCGCGCCGTGGCGGTTCTTGCTCCGATGATGACCACTAAATTATTCCCCCCGTCGAATCAGCGGCTTAGGCCCCTCGGTCCCGCCTAGGCAATTCATCCCCCCACGTCACGATTTCCTGGGATACCCTCGGGTCGCGGCTGCCAAAAAGACAGATGGGGCCGCCCGTACACGCAACCGTTCCGACCACAGGGGGTCATCTTGTCTCTGCTCTATCGTCTCTCCTTCCGCCTTCCCTTCACTTCCCGCGTGCTGTCGCTGCTGCCGCCCGCTGGCGACTGGCAACATGGGTTTTGGGTCGACCGCCAGCCCGACCGCTGCACCTTGATCGGCCTCGGTCGTACCGTGCTGTACGTCGAGCGTGCCGAGGGAGGATGCTATGCGTGATTCTGTGCTTCCGGCCCTTCTATTCGCCGCGATGTTGGTTGTGGGCTGCTCTGTGGCGGAGTCGGGCGCGCACAACGTGGCGACGGCTTCCAATGCTGCTCTAGATCAGGAGGGGGCCTGCTTCTTCCATGACCTGGGGCCGAATAGTCGCTGCCGCATAGGCCAAAAGGTCGTGATGCTTCCGGATGAGGAGATTGCCCGTGAGGCAATGTCCCTGTCTTTCGTGGCGAAGTATTGTGATTTCAGGTATCCGGTCGTAGCCAATCGTCGCGGTGTCGTTTGCATCTACTACCCGGCAGAGTCTGCGCGCATGTCCGAGGATGAGTTTAGGGATGCGTCAGAACGCGCGGCTGCTGCTGCTGACGCGGCGGCGGCTGCTATGGGGATTGAGCCTTGATTATGGGCTCGTGAGGCTCGGTGGGGCTGGCGCTGCCCGTTGGGGGCATGACTCCCCTCGGCGCTGCCAGTCCCCGCCTACGTCCTCCCTGCCTTCCCGAGGGCAGGCCGTGCACAGGAAAGGCCCGCGCGCTGCGGGCCTTCGTCGTTTCTAGGTGGTGCCGTGGTGCGCCGGGGTGGCGCTACGGCGCGGTTCGTCCCCGCTTCCGGTGTAGGGGCACTACCTGCGCGCCTTCGCTCGCCACAAGGCGATGCAGTGCTTCTAGCGCTGTCCGTTTTTCGGACAGGTAATCATGCCGGTCATAGTGGCGGGCCTGCACGCCGCCGAGGCCGTGCGATTGCAGTTGCGCCCGCACGTCCGAATGGGTGCCGAGGTCGGCAAGCCGTGTCTCCACGGTGCGCCTTAGGTCGGCCACGGTGAAGCTGCCGCCCGGAAGTTCCCCGGCTTCAAGCATGACTTCCATGACCGCGCGGCACCGCAGGTAGAACGTGGACGACGCCATGCCAGACTGGCCGGCTGTGGCGGTAAAAACGAAGTCTCCGACCCTCTCCGGTGCCATCGCGTGCAAGGCATCGACCGCTGCGGGGATCAGAGGGACCATGTGCAGCCGCGCCACGGTACGCCTGCCCTTGCCGTCGCGCAGGGTGACGGTGGCCGCGTCGGCGTCGTAGTCGGCCAAGGTCAGCCGGGATAGCTGTTCAATGCGTTGCCCACCGGTCAGCAGGTGGAACCGCAGGCAAGCCGCGTCGTGGTCGGACATTGCCGCGATGCGCCGCCAGTAGGCGCGCAACTCGGACACCGACAGCGCGCGGTCGCGCGTCTTGTTCGCTCCGTCGATGGTGCCAAGGTCGCGCGCCGGGTTGGTCCTGATGCGCAATGCGCGCAGGGCAGGGGTGGCGCTGGCGGTGGTCCTGGCCCTCACTCCGGCGGTGTAAGCCGCTTGCAGGTATGACCGCACCTTGGCCGCTTCCCGCAGCTTCCCATCATCGGTCAGCCGGGTCAGGACCGGCAGCAGGTCATCGGCGGTCAGTTCGTCGGCGGGGGTCTCCCACAGGCGCGGCCATGCTTCGGTAACGTGGCGGCGGAGGGATGCACGCACGGCGGACGTGCTGGCCTTGCTCTTGGCGTCCAGGGAGTCGGCGTAGGCGGTCAGCAGCGCACCTAAAGTTGCCTGCTGGCGCTCCTGCTCCGCTTGCGCGGCTCTCTCGGCTGCCTCCCTCTCTCGGCGTGCTTCGCGTTCCTCGGCTTCGAGGATGGCGCGCAGGTCGCGGTCGCCTGCCCGGTAGCGTGCGGACAGTTCCCGGCCGCGCTCGCGTGCCGCGGATAGTGACAGCGGGCCGCCCGTGCCTTCCCACTCTCCAAGGGGCACGCGGTCGCGCTTCCCTGCGGAGTCGGTGTAGCGGAAGTAGAACAGCACGCTATCGCTTGCCCGGCGCCACGCGGTAAGGGTGCCTCCTCCGCGGGGCCAACCGTCTGATTTCTCCCCCGTCTCCGGCTGCAAGGCTTGGAGTGTGCGGGCGGTCAGCTTGGATGCCATGTATCTATCCCGTTCGGTGGCCGTTGAGGGGAGGATATCACTTGGTGGCCGTTCGGTGGCCGTTTGTTGTTGGCACTGTGCGGAAGGTGTCGGACAACATAGGACAGCTATCTATATGAATTACAACGATTTAGACGAAATCCGGGGAAGGCTTGGGAAAGCCTCGGAAGTAGGAAATGATGATTGAAAATCCCCGTGTCGGGGGTTCGATTCCCTCCCCGGCCACCATTGTTTTTCGAAGGGCCTGCAGCAATGCGGGCCCTTCTTTTTTGCCCTTCTACCTGGGCATTGCAGGCGCGAACGTTCCGCGCCGCTTCGCGTACTCCGCCTTCGATTTCGAGCGCCCCGTCCCGGGCGGCGCACGGACGGCGCTGCGCGGGCCGCCTGCTCCGGGGAGCAGACCAGGCGTGGCTCCGTCGGTCGCCATGCGTCAGCCGGGCCTCCTTCGACCCTTCCAGTGGTCGCGGAGCGCGCCGGGCCCATGCCTCGGCATTCTGGATGCCCGCCGGTGGGCGAGGCGTGGGAGATGCAGGCGGAAATCGCGGGTTTTTTGCACCCGATGATCTTGATGCGCCGCACGGCCATCTGTGACCGCGCGTTGGATTCGGATTTTTCCTACACGCTGACGGGTGGGTGACCGACAGCCTGACGCCACCGTCGCGCGCATCATGTCCCCACTGCCCCGGCAGCGCGCATCGGAGAATGGCGCTGCAGGGACGCGGGCACTTCCGACGGATTGGGTGGTGCCAGCCGGGGCACCTTTGCGTATTCAAGGTGCCTGCGCCATGGTCCGCGAGCTGTTCGAGATCGAGGCCACCCCACAGGGCTGGCTGGTGCGCGGTCAGGACAGGGCCGCGGCCGTCTGTCGGCCCACCAAGCTCCAGGCCATCGAGGAGGCGCATACCCTCGCCGCGCGCTTCCATGCCCAGACCGGCCGCCCGACCGCGGTGCTGGTGCCGATGGGAAGCGGCACTTCGGTGATCGTCGGCACCTGCGGCTGAGGCTACGGCCACGCCGGCGACCAGGGCCTCGGCATCGATCAGACCCGCGCCTGCAGCGGGCGGCCTTGGTCCGTCCACACAGGACGAACACGGCGGGGCAATTCTCAGCCCGGGCGTGGCCGCCGGCGCCCATGCGGCGCGAGTGCCGATGCACTCGGTCCTTTCAGCCTTCCCCGGTTGCGGCTCGCGTGTCGAGGATGTGGCCAGCGATCTGGCGCGCCTGTTCGCGCAGCTCGGGAATGGCGATGCTTTCCCACAGGTCTCCGATGCGCAGCGCGCCGAGGACGTACAGGGCTGGATCGGCCACGCCGTGCGCGTCGAACACGCGCCCGGCATCGTCGCTGGCCACGCCGAGGCCCTGCGGGCCGGGCAGCACCAGGCCGCGCTCGCGCAGGGCCGGCACCAGTTCGCCCCCACGCAGGTCGATGCGGGTTTCCACGCCGGTGGCGTTGACGATCCAGTCGGCCCGCAGGCTTTCGCACTGGCCGGAGTGTCGCGGCGCGAAGTGCACGTGGCTGCCGCCCTCGGGCGCCGGGACGATCGACTGCAGCCGTCCGGCCACGACGCGCAGCTGCCCGCGCGCACGCAGCGCGTCCAGCGTCGCCGCCGCCTGCGGGGCGATGCGGTGGCGGTGGATGTCCCAGTAACGCACGGCATGGCGCAGGAAACGCCGGCGCTGGCTGTCGTCGAGCGAGCGCCACAGCGCCTGGCCATGGTGGCGCAGCCGGTCGAAGCTCCACTGCCAGGGTTCGCCAGAGGCCACGGCGGCCTGCACGCGGTGGCGCAGCACGCGCCAGCGCTCGCGCACGCCCAGGGGCAGCAGGTCGTCCACGCCTGTGCCGTGCTGCGGTCCGGTGGCCGCGTGCGGCAGCGGCATCAGCCCGTGTCGGGACAGGACGTGGATCGGGCCACGATGCCCGTTCGTATCCAGGCTCAACACCGCATCCACCATGCTCAGCCCCGAGCCGATGATGCAGACGCTGGCGTCGGGTCCGATCTGCCCGGCGGCGTCGTAGTGCCAGGCGTCGACCAGGCGCATGTCCGGATGGCGCAGGTATGCGGGCAATGGGCGTGGGGCGTTGCCCAGCGCGAGGACCACTTCGCGCGCGCCGAGGCTGTCGCCGGAGGCCAGGCGCAGAACGAATCCCTGCGGGCCGCGCTCGATGTCCACGACGCGGTCGCGCACGTGGACGAGCGCATCTGGCGCGGGCAGGCCTGCGAGAGTGGACTGGAGGTAACGGCCATAGTCGCGGCGCTGCGCGAAGCCGTCGGCCAGGTCCGCCATCCGCGCGTCGTCGCCATCGGCGAGAAAGCGCAGGAAGTGGTCCGGCTGCTCGGGCAGGGCGCTCATGCGCGCGGCCACGACGTTGAGCAGGTGCTCGGGGCGGCCCGTGGAATAGGCCGCGCCGCGTCCCAGCTGCCCGTCGGGCTCGACCACCGTCACCGGGCCCCTGCGGCGCGGGTCCATCAGCAGCCTGATCGCCACCAGGCAGCCGGCGGCACCGCCGCCGACGATCGCCGTTCCGGGCGCACCCTCAGCCGACGCGGACGTCATTCGGTTTTCGCAAGGAATTCATGGGCGGCATTGTGTCATCCCGTACGGCAGTGACGAAGCCGGCCCGGCCCTGTATCCCGCCACCAGTCCATACCGCGGCCTCTGGCACCGGGCGCATGACCCCAGCCATTTCACCCGGCGCCACGCGCGCCACGGAGGCTCAAGATGGACATGAGGAAGATGCGGTTGCTGGCCCTGCCGCTGCTGCTGGCGCTGGGCGGATGCGGAACGGGCACCGGCCTGACCACCACCGAGAAGTACGCCCTGTACCAGGCCAATGCCGGGGCGCCGGTGCAGAGCTTCAGCCTGTTCGGTGGCCTGGACGGCTGGACGCCGCTGGGCGACAGCGCGCTGGCGGTCTGGACGCGCCCGTCCCAGGGGTATCTGTTGACCCTGCAGGGTCCCTGCCAGGACCTCGAGTTTGCGATGTCGATCGCACTGACCAGCCAGATGAGTCAGGTCTATTCGCGTTTCGACAAGGTCATCCCGCTGGAACTGGGCGGCCCGACCATGCCGCCGATTCCGTGCTGGATCAAGGAAATCCGCCCGCTCGACGTCAAGACGCTGCGCGCGCAGGAGCAGGAGTTGCGGGCGATTCGCGCCCAGGAGCGCGAGGCGACGTCCGGCACCAACTCCGGCAGCGGCGGCTGAGGCGGCGCGGGCGGCGGGGGCGCCTCCGCAGTCCGCCCCATCACGCGCGTCTGGCCTGCCCGGGAGGGCAGGTCAGACGCTGCGTTCGGGCGCCACGTAGCCGGCCGGCTGCTCGGCGTCGCCACCGAACAGGAACTTCTCCATCTGCTCCTCCAGGTAGGCGCGATGCGCCGCATCCAGCGGGGAGAGCCGGTTCTCGTTGATCAGCATGGTCTGGTGCGCCAGCCAGGCCGCCCAGGCCGGCTTGCCGATGTGGGCGAACACGCGCTTGCCCAGTTCGCCGGGCCAGGGGACGAAGTCCAGGCCTTCGGTCTCGCGTTGTTCGTAGCTGCAGAAGACGGTGCGGGCCATGGCGTGTGCTCGGATCGACGGAACGTGCGCCATTGTAGTCGGCGCGCCTATTCCGTCATGGCGGACTCGAGCAGGCTGCGGATCGGCGCGGGGATCCCCAGCGCGGGCAGGTCGCTGCGGTCGACCCAGCGCAGGTCCTGGCCCTCGGCCACCTGCGCGCGCAGCCGCACGCCGTCCCAGGCGAGCGGCAGCAGGCTGAGCCGGTAATGGGTGAAGGCGTGGGCGATGGCCGGCAGCGACTGGCCCTGCTCGAAGCCGTCACCGACCTGCCGCTCGAACCAGGCGCGCGCGGCCTCGCGGTCGGCGTGTTCGGGCAGCGACCACAGCGCCGCCCAGATCCCGGCCGGAGGGCGGCGCTGCAGCAGCGCGCGGCCGGCCGCGTCGCGCAGCAGCAGCACCGTTGACTGGCGCGCCGGCAGCGGCTTGCCGGGCTTGGGTGTGGGGAGGGCCTCGACCAGCCCCTCCCGCCGCGCCACGCAATCGTCCTGCAGCGGGCATAGCACACAGGCCGGCGCGCCGCGGGTGCACAGCGTGGCCCCGAGATCCATCTGCGCCTGGGTGTAGTCGGCCATGCGGGCGTCGGGCACGCCGGCGACATGCGTCTCGGCCAGCGCCCACAGGCGCTTTTCGATCGCGGGCAGCCCCGGCCAGCCGGCGACGCCATGCACGCGGCACAGCACGCGCTTGACGTTGCCGTCGAGGATCGGGACGCGGTCGCCCCAGGCCTGCGACAGGATCGCGCCGGCGGTGCTGCGGCCGATGCCCGGCAGCGCCAGCAGGGCCTCGGGGTCGCGCGGGAGTTCGCCGGCGTGCAGTTCCACGCAGCGCCTTGCCGCGGCGTGCAGGTTGCGCGCCCGCGCGTAGTAGCCAAGGCCCGACCACAGCGCGAGCACCTCGTCCAGCGGCGCGGCGGCGAGCGCGCGCAGGTCCGGCAAGGCGGCCACGAAACGCTCGAAATAGGGGACGACCACGCGCACCTGGGTCTGCTGCAGCATGATTTCCGACAGCCAGACCCGGTAGGGCGTGCGCGGATGCTGCCAGGGCAGGTCATGGCGCCCGCTGACGTCGAACCAGCGCAGCAGGTCGGCCGCGTAGCGCGCGGGCCCGGGTCCGGTACTCAAGGCGTGGCCTCGTCTTCGATGGTGACGCGCACGCCCTCCAGGCGCGCTCCCGCGATCTCCAGGGCCTGTGCCTCCAGCTGTCCGCGGAGTGGGGGCAGCGGAGAGCCGCCCCACGGGTCGGCGGCCCAGGCCAGCAGGCCCGGCAGGTCGAGCGCGCCGTCGAAGCGCGCGCCGTCGGCGGCCAGCTGCAACGACAGCGGCGCGGCAAGATCGGGGCGGCCGCGATAGCCCAGCGCCAGCGCCAGCGGGCGCGTGCCGTCGAGCGGCGGCGGCAGCGCCGGCCAGGCGCTGGGCCAGCGCGCCATCCGACCCTGCAGCTCCGCCAGCAGTCCGCGCGAGAGCGCCAGGCGCCCGCGCGCGTCCAGGTCCGGCACCAGGCCATCGCCACGCAACGCCAGTCCCGCCGGCACCAGCGTCCAGGCGCCGGAGTGCGCGCGTAGTTGGCCATGCAGCCCGAGCGAGAAAGGCGCGTCGATGTCGCCGGTGACCAAGCGGCCGCTCGCGCCGAGCCGCGCGGGCAGCAGGGCCAGCGCGGGCTCCCAGTGCAGCGCGCCCGACAGGCCCAGCCACACCGGCAGGCGCCAATCTCCGCCCGCCGGCGCCACCGAGCCGGCCAGGGCGAAGCCGCGACCGCTGGCCGGGCGCTGCAGGGTGGCCGCCAGCTGGAAGGGCGCGCGCAGCGCGGCATCGACATAGCGACCCGAGGCGCGCGCGCGCAGCGGCGCCTCCGGATGCAGGCGGGGCAGGACCAGCGCCAGGGCCTCCACCGACCAGCCGTCGCCGCGCACCACGCCGTCGCGCACATGCAGGCCGTCGGTCAGGCTGGGCAGGCGGCCGCCGCCCGGCGGGCGCGAGGCGAGCCAGTCCTGCAAGGCGGCCACGTCGAGTTCCGGCCCCTCGAGTTCGATGCGGCCCAGTTCCAGCGGCTCGCCGCCGCCGCGGATGGTGCGCCAGGGCAGGGATACCAGCACCCGCCGCGCGCGCAGCAGCGGCCGCGCCGCGCCGGGTTCGCGCGCGACCAGGTCGCGGACCACGAAACTCGGGTGCCGGCCCAGCCGCGTCGCGCTGTCGCCCTGCGCGCTGATCTCAAGGCCCAGCGACGCGCCAAGCCGGGACAGCACCAGCGGGATCGCGCGCTCGACCGGCACGATCCACCACAGCAGCGCCAGCAGGACGAGCAGCCCGGCGCACAGCAGCGCCAGCGCCACGGGCCAGCGCCTGCGCGCCGCGGGCGGCGCGTCCGGGCGCGGCGCCGCGTTCACCCGAGGGTGTCGGGCAGCAGCGCGTCGACGAAGGCCTGCGCGTCGAACACGCGCAGGTCTTCGGGGCGTTCGCCGATGCCGGCGAAGCGGATCGGGATGCCGAACTCGCGCGCGAGCGCGAACACCACGCCGCCCTTGGCCGTGCCGTCGAGCTTGGTGACGACCAGGCCGGTGACCTGGACCGCGGCGTGGAACTGGCGCAGCTGCGAGAGCGCGTTCTGGCCGGTGGTGCCATCGATCACCATCAGCACCTCGTGCGGCGCGGCCGGGTCGAGCTTGCCCAGCACCCGGCGGATCTTGCCCAGCTCGGCCATCAGGCCCTGCTGGGTGTGCAGGCGGCCGGCGGTATCGGCGATCAGCACTTCTGTGCCGCGCGCCTTGGCGGCCTGCAGCGCGTCGAACGCGACCGAGGCCGGGTCCGCATCCTGGCCCTGGGCGATCACGGTCACGCCGTTGCGTTCGCCCCAGGCCTGCAGCTGCGCCACCGCCGCGGCGCGGAAGGTATCGCCCGCCGCCAGCATCAGGCTGCGGCCCTCGTCGCGGAAGCGCCGGGCCAGCTTGCCGATCGTGGTGGTCTTGCCGACCCCGTTGACGCCGACGGTGAGGATGACGAAAGGCCTGGCCGAACGGTCGATCTCCAGCGGCCGGGCGATCGGCTGCAACATTGCGACCAGATCGCCGCGCAGCGCGCCGAGCAGGGCGCGCGAATCGGCGAACTCGCGCGCCTTCATCCGCTTGCGCAACTGTTCGACCAGCTGGGTGGTGGCGGTCACGCCGACGTCGGCGGTGAGCAGCGCGGTCTCGATCTCGTCGAGCAGGTCCTCGTCGAGTTTGGGGTTGCGCGAGAACAGCCCGCCGAAGCTGCGCGCGAAACCGCTGCCGCGCAGGCGCTCGCGCCAGCCGGGCCTGCCGGCGGGGGCCGCGGGCCTGGGCTCGGCCTCCTCGGCCGCTGACCAAGCAGCCGTGGGTGTGGGCGCGACAGGTATCGGAGCCACCGGCTCGCGGGCAGCCGGCGCCGGCGCGGCAGGCGCAGGAGCAGGCGCAGGAGCAGGTGCAGGTGCAGGTGCAGGTGCAGGTGCAGGTGCAGGTGCAGGTGCAGGTGCAGGTGCAGGTGCAGGTGCCGCGGGTGCAGGCGCGGCGGTCGGGGGAGCAGCAGTCGCAGGCGCGGCAGTCGCGGGAGGGGCCGGCTCAGGAGCGGCGGCAGGCGCAACGGCTGGAGCCGCAGGCGCCGCGTGCTCCAGTGCCTGCGTGTCGGCCCGGGCGGTGGCCGGTGCCGGTGCGGCTGGCGGCTCGACCGGGGAGGGCGCGGCAGGTGCTGCGGGCGCCGGCGCAGGTTCTGCGGGCCGCTGCGCGGCGTCGGGGAAGGCGGCGGCCAGCTCCTCGATGCTGAAACCCCTGCGCTCGCCCGCGTCGGTCCGCGCGCGGTCGTCGCCGGCGTTCTGGGGGTCGGGCTTCTTGCGGCCGAACAGTCGGATCATCGGGCTGGATGGGACCGGTCGGGGGCGGTCCAGTGGGCCGGACATGCTACCACCCGGCCGGTTGCCACCCGTGACCGCGGACCCTTGGCAAGCACTGCGCGATGCGGTTCCATCGGCGGTTGCCGTCCGTTCTTCCGGGGAATCCGCAATGCCTGTGTCCCACCGCGTCCGTCCGATCGCGCTCGCCCTGTCGCTGGCGCTGTCCGCTTCCTGCCCGCTGCCCGCGCTCGCGCAGGAACCGGATCGGGCAGGCGAAGCCGCGGCGGCCGCCAGCCGCGCCGACCAGGCGCTGCGCGCGCTGTATACCGACGAGTGGAACTGGCGCCAGCAGGAATTCGCGCGCGAGAAGGTCGAGGGCCGCTGGCAGGCCGGTGGCCGCATGCCCGCGATCGCCCCCGCCGACTGGGAGCGCCGCGCCGCGTACTGGAAGCAGGTGCTCGAAGCGCTCGACGCCATCCCCGTCGCCGAGCTGTCGCCGGCCGAGCGGATCAACGCCGCGGTGTTCCGCAGCATGGTGGAAGCCGACTACAACTCGGCGGCGTGGCGCACCTGGGAGGCGCCGTTCAACAGCGACTCGTTCTTCTGGGGTTACCTGGCGCCGCGCCAGCCCTATGTGCGCGAGGGGGACTGGGAGCGGCTGTTCGGGCGCCTGCGCGACCTGCCGGCCTATTTCGACCAGCAGATCGCCAACATGGAGCAGGGCCTGGCCCGCGGCTGGAGCGTGCCGCGGGTGAGCATCGAGGGACGCGACCGGACGCTGGAGCCGTATGTCCGCGCCGACGCGGGCAACCCCTTCCTCGCCGCGATCGAGGCGATGCCCGCGTCGATCCCGGAACCGCGGCGCAGCCAGCTGCAGGCCGAGGGGCGGCGGCTGGTGGCCGACAACGTGGTGCCGGCCTACACCCGGCTGCTGGGCTTCATCCGCGACGAATACATGCCGCGCGCAAGGCAGACCATCGCCGCCCGCGACCTGCCCGACGGCGAGGCCTTCTACCTCACCCAGGTACGCGAGTACGTCACCCGCGACATGGACCCCGCCCGGATCCATGAGATCGGCCTGGCCGAGGTGGCGCGCATTTCGGCCGAGATGCGCGAGGTGATGGCGCGCGCCGGCTTCCAGGGCAGCTTCGAGGAATTCCTGCACTACCTGCGCACCGATCCGCAGTTCTACGCACGTACCCCGCGCGAACTGCTGGCCCACGCTTCCTACGTGGCCAAGAAGGTGGACGGCCAGCTCAAGCACGTCTTCAGCACGCTGCCGCGCTACCGCTTCACCATCCTGCCGGTGCCCGACGACATCGCGACGATCTACACCTCCGGACGCGGCGGCCTCGACGCCTGCCTGTTCAACACCTACGACCTCGCCTCGCGGCCGCTGTACAACCTGCCGGCGCTGGTGGTGCACGAGTGCGCGCCGGGCCACAGCTTCCAGGCCGCGCTCGCGCTGGAAGCCCCGGCGCGGCCGGAGTTCCGCCAGAACATCTACTTCTCCGGCTATGGCGAGGGCTGGGGCCTGTACACGGAGTGGCTGGGCACGCAGATGGGCATCTACGAGACGCCCTACGACGAGTTCGGCCGGCTCACCTTCGAGATGTGGCGCGCGGCGCGGCTGGTGATCGACACCGGCATCCACGCCTACGGCTGGAGCCGACAGCAGGCGATCGACTACCTGTCCAGCCATACCGCGCTGGCGCAGCACGACGTGGTCACCGAGGTCGACCGCTACATCTCCTGGCCGGGGCAGGCGCTGGCGTACTACCTGGGCTACCGCACCATGCTGGACCTGCGCCAGGAGGCCGAGCGCGAGCTCGGCGCGGCCTTCGATCCGCGCCCGTTCCACGACACCGTCCTCAACCTGGGTTCGGTGCCGCTGCCGGTGCTGGAGGAGCAGGTGCGGGCGTTCATCGCCGGCGGCAAGGCGGCCGCGGCGCCGTGAGCCGCACGCCGGGCAACGTGCGCATCATCGGTGGCCGCTGGCGCAACACGCGCCTGCCGGTGGCCGACATGGCGGGCCTGCGCCCCACGTCAGACCGCACCCGCGAGACGCTGTTCAACTGGCTGCAGCCGATGCTGCCGGGGGCGCGGGTGCTGGACCTGTTCGCCGGCAGCGGCGCGCTGGGCCTCGAGTCGCTCTCGCGCGGCGCGCGCGAAGCGCTGCTGGTGGAACGCGACGCGCGGCTGTGCGAATCGCTGCGCGCCATCACCGGGCGGCTCGAAGGCGGCCAGGCCGCGACGGTCGTGCAGGCCGACGCGCTGGCCTTCCTGCGCGCGCCCCTGCATGGCCGCTTCGACCTGGTGTTCCTCGATCCGCCCTTCGCCGCGGACCTGTGGGAGTCCGCGCTCGGGCAGCTCGAACCGTGGCTGGCCGAAGGCGCCTGGCTATACGTCGAGGCACCGCTGGAGCGCGACGTGGATCCGGGCCCGGGCTGGAGCCTGCACCGCGAAGGGCGCACCCGCGAGACCCGGCACGCGCTGTATCGCCGCGCCCGCTGAGCGCGCTGCTACACTTGCCTGCGATCCCGGCCACCCTTGCGCTGCCCATCCATGAGCCCGGCCCGCACCCGTACCGCGGTCTATCCCGGTACCTTCGACCCGATCACCAATGGGCACATCGACCTGGTCGACCGTGCCGCGCCGCTCTTCGAACGGCTGGTGGTCGGCGTGGCGGCCAGTCCGTCCAAGCGTCCGACCCTGTCGCTGGACCTGCGCGTGCAGCTGGCGCGCGAAGCGCTCTCGCGCCATCCCAACGTCGAGGTCATGGGCTTCGGTTCGCTGCTGGCGCACTTCGTGCGCGAGGTGGGCGCGGGCATCCTGCTGCGCGGCCTGCGCGCGGTGTCCGACTTCGAGTATGAATTCCAGATGGCGTCGATGAACCGCCACCTGATCCCCGAGGTCGAGACCCTGTTCCTGACCCCGGCCGAGCAGCACGGCTTCATCTCCTCGTCGCTGGTGCGCGAGATCTCGCGCCTGGAAGGCGACGTCAGCGGCTTCGTGCCGGCGGCCGTGGCCGAGGCGCTGCAGGCGCAGTGGCGCCGCGGCGCCGACTGAACCCCCTCATCCCCACACCAAACCCGGAGCACTCCAGATGAAACTGATCAACAGCATCGCGCTGGCCGCCTGCCTGCTGCTGCCGCTCGCGGCATGCAAGAAGGAAGAGGCCGCGCCGGTCGAGGCCGCGCCGGTCGCGGCGCCGACCACCGACGACAAGGCCGCCTGGCAGGCCTACCTGAACGACCAGGTGCCGCGCCACATGGAAGGCATCACCGCCCAGCCCTACGTCTACCGCGTGCCGGCCAACGACAACCCCAACGATCCGGAGGAGTACGACCGCCTCCTGGACAAGGCCAAGATGGATGTGGCGCGCGGCATCGTGAAGGGCAACATCCTGGCCTATGCCGGCCTGAACCCGACCAAGACCGCCGACCTGATCGTCACCGCGTTCGAGGGCGTCACGCCCAACACGATGAAGGGCGTGCGCGTGGTCTACATCGGCGATGCGGCCAACAACGACCGCGTCCGCGCGGCGGTCGAGCCGGCCGGCGTGGAGTACGTGTTCGTCGAAGCCAAGTGATCCCCCGTCGCGGCCGTGCCTGGGGCACGGTCGCGGCGTTCGCGGCGGCGGCGCCCAGCGCGCCCCGCCGTTCCATGGCTGCAACGGCCGCCCGCTTCGCAGGGCTTACAATGCGCCCATGGCCCTGAAGATCAACGAGCTCTGCGTCAACTGCGACGTCTGCGAGCCGGCCTGTCCCAACCAGGCCATCACCCAGGGCGAGACGGTCTACGTCATCGCTCCCGACCGCTGCACCGAATGCGTCGGCCACTTCGACGAGCCGCAGTGCGTGATGGTGTGTCCGGTCGAGTGCATCGACCCCGACCCCGAGCATCCCGAGAGCCAGGCCCAGCTGCTGGCCAAGCTGCTGCGCCTGCAGGGCGGGGGCGCCGGAACCCAAGGCCAGGAGTCCTCCGCTTGAAGATCGTGTTGCGCGCCGTGCTGGCGCTCGCCTTTGTCGTCGCGCCCTGCGCATCCGCCTCCCCGGCGACGCAACAGCAACAGCCGCAGCCGCAGCCGCCTGGCGCGGCCATCGCATCGGCGCATGCGCTGGCCACCGATGCCGGTTTCGAGACCCTGCGCGCCGGCGGCAACGCCTTCGATGCCGCGGTGGCGGTGTCGGCGGTGCTGTCGGTGGTCGAACCGATCTCCTCGGGCCTGGGTGGCGGCGGTTTCTTCCTGCTGCACGACGCCCGCAGCGGCCGCGACGTGTTTGTCGATGCGCGCGAGACCGCGCCCGCCGCGGCCACGCAGGAGCGCTATCTCAAGCCCGACGGCAGCTTCGACCGCGACCGCGCCATCAACGGCGCCTGGTCGGCCGGCATTCCAGGCCTGCCTGCCGCCTTCGTGCACGTGGCCGAACGCTACGGCAACCTGCCGCTGTCGACATCGCTGGCGCCGGCGATCCGCATCGCGCGCGAGGGCTTTCCTGTCTACGCGCGCCTGGCCCGCGGCTACCAGCAGCGGCGCGAAGTGATGGAGCGCTATCCCGGCACGCGCGAAGTCTTCCTGGCCGGTGGCGCCGCCCCCCGCGAAGGGGAACTGCTCCGCCAGCCCGACCTGGCGCGCACCCTGGAACTGCTGGCGCGCGATGGTTTCGATGGCTTCTATCGTGGCGAGGTCGGCGAGAAGCTGGTGGCCGGGGTCAATGCCGAGGGCGGGCAGTGGACGCTGGAGGAGCTTGCGGCCTACCGGGTGAAGGAGCGCGAGCCGCTGCGCCTGCGCTATCGCGGCTGGGAGATCACCACCGCGCCGCCGCCATCGTCCGGCGGCATCGCGCTGGCGCAGATGCTGCAGATCCTCGAGCCTTGGGACCTGGGCCGTCTGGAACCGGCGGCGCGCACCCACCTGGTGGTGGAATCGATGCGCCGCGCGTTTCGCGACCGCACCTTCTACCTGGGCGATCCGGATTTCGTGCAGGTGCCGCAGCGCCTGCTGACCAGCCGCGACTACGCCGCCGGCCTGCGCGCGACCATCAATCCCGACCGCGCCACGCCCAGCGACATGCTGTCGGGCCGGCAGACGCCGCTGGAGGACGAGGAGACCACCCACTTCTCGATCATCGACGCGCAGGGCAACCGGGCCGCGGTGACCCAGACGGTCAACCTGCTGTTCGGCTCGGGCCTGGTGCCGCCGGGCACCGGGGTGCTGCTCAACAACGAGATGGACGATTTCGCGCTCAAGCCCGGCACGCCCAACGCCTTCGGCGTGATGGGCTACGACGCCAACGCGCCGGCCCCGGGCAAGCGCATGCTCAGCTCGATGACCCCGACGTTCATGGAGTCGGACGAGCGCGTGGCGCTGCTCGGCACGCCCGGCGGCAGCCGGATCATCACCATGGTGCTGCTGGGCATCCTCGGCTACGACGACGGACTCGACGCGCAGGCGGTGAGCGCGCTGCCGCGTTACCACCACCAGTGGATGCCGGACGTGATCGAGGCCGAGGCTGGCGCCTTCGCGCCGGAGACCGCGCAGGGCCTGCGTGGGCTGGGCCACACGCTCAAGCTGCCCGGCGACGAGGCCGCCGGCGGGCGCGGCTCCAGCCACGTCTGGGGCAACCTGCAGACGGTGGAATGGAACCTGCGCGAGAACACCCTGCGCGGCGGCAGCGATCCGCGCAATCCGGTGGGCAAGGCCGAGGTCCAGACCCTGCCTGCGGCCCGACGCTGAAGCCGCCGCGGCGACGCGGCGCGATATCCAACACGGGATCTGCACCCATGAAACTCTGGTCGATCGAAGGCAACTCGCAGCGGCTCGACGGCGGCGCGATGTTCGGCAACGCGCCGCGCACCCTGTGGACCCGCTGGGCCGAGCCGGACCAGCTCAACCGCATCCGCCTGGCCACGCGCGCGCTGCTGGCCACGCCGGTCAACGGCAGGACGGTGCTGTTCGAGACCGGCATCGGCGCCTTCCTCGATCCCGCCCTGCGCGAGCGCTATGGCGTGGCCGAGGGCCACCACGTCCTGCTCGACTCGCTGCGAGAGGCCGGTTTCGACCACGCCGACATCGACGTGGTCGTGCTCAGCCACCTGCACTTCGACCACGCCGGCGGCCTGCTCGCGCCCTGGGCGCCGGACCGCGCGCCCGAGCTGCTGTTTCCCAATGCGCGCTTCGTGATCGGGCGCCGCCACTGGCAGCGCGCCTGCGCGCCGCATCCGCGCGACCGGGCCAGCTTCATTCCCGAACTGCCGGGCCTGCTGGAGGCCAGCGGCCGCATCGAGTTCGTCGACGGCGAGCGCGCGCCATCGCTCGGCGATGCGGTGCGCTTCCATTACAGCGACGGCCATACCCCGGGCATGATGCTGGCCGAGATCCTCGGCGCCGACGTGCGCGACGGGGTGCCGCACGGTGGGGTGGTGTTCTGCGCCGACCTGGTACCGGGCCTGCCCTGGCTGCATGTCCCGATCACCATGGGCTACGACCGCTGCGCCGAGCAGCTGATCGACGAGAAGCAGGCCTTTCTCGAGGACAAGCTGGCGCGCGACGTGCACCTGTTCCTGACCCACGACCCCGACATCGCCCTGGTGCAGCTGCAGCGCGGTGAGCGCGGACGCTTCGCCGCCGTGCACCAGCACGCGCGACTGGCCGCGCGCGCGCTGGGCCAGCGCGGGCCCTGACCCGGGAGGGGCTGCGCGCGGGCCGTGCCGCGCCGCTGCCGCGATCGGCCCGTGGCTCCGCCGTGCGACAGCGGGGCCGGTCGCTCTCAGCACTCAGCCGCCTGCGCGCCGCCTTGCGCGCGTGGCCGGCAACTGCGCCTCGACCAGCACCAGGATCGCCTGCTTGAGCGGCTCGCCGCAGGCGCGGAAGCCCTGCAGCAGGCGGCGTTCGACCAGGTCGTCCACGAACTCCGCATCGGCCGCGGGGATGCCGTCGGTGGGCGTCATCGGCGTGCCGCGCCCGGTCGCCAGCCACTCGTAGGACACGCCGGTCGCCAAGGCCAGTTCGGCCAGCCGCTCGCTGGAGGGGTGGACGCCGCCGCGCGCGCTTTCCCAGTTGCCGACCGCGCTGCGGCTCACGCCCAGCGACTCGGCCAGTTCGGCCTGTGACAGCCCTGCGCGCACCCGGGAGGTCCTGATGCGGGTACTGAGTTTCATGCCGGTGTCCGATGGGTGGGAGCGACGATACAGCAGCCGTCGGTATTTTGTCAGCGATACTGACCGGTCAGTAAAAATGACAACGCTTGTCCAGCTTTGTTGTCACTATTTTACAAGTGCCTGAATTGTTTGGGGTGAATTCTGGGGTGTCAGCGATACTGTCCTGTTCCGGACCCCTTGGCCCGTTGCTTGCGAGGATGAATTGGCGGAGGGTTGCAGCGTGGTCGCGTCGGCTCCAGGGACGGTAGCCATCAGGAGCGGTTCCGCAGGGAAATGCTGGATGCAAGCGCAGGTTCGGCTGGGTCGACGGAGGTCGACCCAGCCGGATCGGTCCAGCGGCCCCCGCGGCCTGTCCGCCCTCATCGCGACCACAGGCATCGGCTCCAGCGGCCGGCTCAGCGCAGCGGCGCGAGTGCCGCCACGGACGCATGGCGCGAGCCGCTCCGATCGCGCGTACTGCCCCTGATCACCTTCGTCCCCGCTTGCGCGGCGCGCCCCGGGCGGCCAGCATCGGGCCATGACCAGACCCTCGACCTTTCTCCGCGCCGCGGCGCTGGTGCTGCTGCCTGCCGGACACGTGCTGGCCGCCGACGCCGCGCCGCAGCCCCGGTTCAACCAGCTTGGCTTCCATCCGCAGGCGACCAAGGTGGTGGTGGTCGAGGGCCTCGCCGGCCAGGGCAGCGTCGAGGTACTGGACCCGGCCGGCGCCGTGCTGTCGCAGGCGTCGCTGTCGGCGCCTGCGCGCTGGGCGCCTTCGGGCACGTCGGCGGCCATCGTCGAACTGGGCGCGCTGACGGCCGGGGAATACCGGCTGCGGGTGGCGGGCGTGGAGACGGCCGATCCGCTGCTCGTCTCCGACGGTGCCTACGCCGCGCTGGCCGACGCCGCGCTCAAGGGCTACTACTTCAACCGCGCCAGTACCGCGCCCGAACCGCGACATGCCGGGCGCCATGCGCGCGCGGCCGGGCATCCGGACACGCAGGTGCGCGTGCACGCCTCCGCCGCCAGCGCGACACGTCCGGAGGGCACGACGATCTCCGCGCCGGCGGGCTGGTACGACGCCGGCGACTACAACAAGTACGTGGTCAACTCCGGAATCACGATGTACACCCTGCTCGCGGCCTGGGAAGACTTTCCCGACTTCTTCGCCGGCCGCGACATCGGCATTCCCGAAAGCGGCGACGCGGTACCGGACCTGCTCGACGAGGCCTGGTGGAACCTGCGC
>Ga0233375_1000237_pt1 | contig 32052 bp, 30 predicted proteins | sample ElkDunMinimDraft_10_FD_191539 | JGI IMG/M metagenome (GOLD analysis project Ga0233375, IMG submission 191539) | Fecal eukaryotic communites from dung pellets of Tule Elk in California, USA - Elk Dung E16 | ecosystem: Host-associated > Mammals > Digestive system > Large intestine > Fecal | place...
CGGCGGGCGCACGTGAGCGCACGCCGCCGGCGGCCTTCCGGCCGCACGGCGACGCGCGCTGAGGTGACGAGGTGCGATGGCCCTCGCGGTCGCGATCGCCGCGGCCACAGTTCCCGTAGGCACGAGGTGCGCCAGCGTTACGACGCGAGGACCTCGTCGAGGATCGCCTCGGCCTTCTCCTCTTCGGTGTGCTCAGCCAGCGCGAGCTCCGAGACGAGAATCTGCCGGGCCTTGGCGAGCATCCGCTTCTCACCGGCCGAGAGGCCGCGGTCGGCGTCCCGCCGGGAAAGGTCGCGCACAACTTCGGCGACCTTGATGACATCGCCCGAGGCGAGCTTCTCAAGATTGGCCTTGTAACGGCGCGACCAGTTGGTCGGCTCTTCGGTGTAAGGCGCACGAAGCACCTCGAAAACGCGGTCCAGGCCCTCCTGGCCGACCACGTCACGCACGCCCACGAGGTCCACATTCTCAGCCGGGACCTCGATCGTGAGGTCACCCTGGGCGACCTTGAGCTTGAGGTAGAGCTTGTCCTCGCCGCGGATGGTCCTCGTCTTGATCTCTTCGATCAGCGCTGCACCGTGGTGCGGGTAGACAACCGTCTCCCCAACAGTGAAAGTCATCTGCAGGTGTCCCCTTTCGCGGAGATCCATCTTATCACGGGCGAAAATGGGCCTCCTCGGCCCCTGAAGCACATTTCCGCAGGTCACGCGACGCGCGCGCGGACGGGTGCCAGGAGACGTGCGGCACACCACTAGGCTGTGCCTGGGTGACCTTCGTCCCGGGTCGTCCACGCGCTTCGCCCGAACCGCCCCATCGCCCTGCCCCGAGGAGTCACCGTGGTCCGCGTCTCGTCCGTCCGTCGCCGGTTCGCCCTGGCGGGCGTTGTCGCGCTGGTGAGCGCCGGTCTCGCCGGGTGCTCGGCCACCAACGCGATCACCACGCAGCTGGACTACGCCCCCTCGGACGGCGTGCGCGCGACCCTCGGCGACGTCACGGCGCAGAACCTGCTGATCATCACCGCGGGCGAGGGCGAGGAGGGCGCGCTGCAGGGCGCGTTCACCAACGCCGGCCGCGACGACCTCACCGTCACGCTGACCACGGAGGACGACGTCGAGCTCGCGGCCGTCCCGGTCGCGGCGGGCTCCACGGTGCTGCTCGGCGGGTCCACCGGGGAGATCGTCACCTTCGCCTCCCCGGGGGCTCCCGGCGCCGCCGTCCCGCTGTCGCTGAGCACCGGCGCGGCCGGGGCCGAGTCGGTCTTCGTCCCGATCCTGGACGGCACGCTCCCCGAGTACGCCGACCTGGTGCCCACCGCCTCGCCGTCGCCCTCCGCGACGCCCACGGCGACCCCCACGGCCGAGGCAGAGGCCACGGAGACGCCGTCCGCCGAGCCCACGCCCACGGCGACCCCCACGGCCGGCTGAGCAGGCGCCGCGCGACCTCGCGCCACGACGACGAGAGCCCCACGACGCGAACGTCGTGGGGCTCTCGTCGTGCGGGCGCGGATCAGCCGAAGCGGCCCGAGATGTAGTCCTCGGTCGCCTTCTGCCGCGGCGAGGAGAACATCGTGGCGGTGTCGTCCAGCTCGATGAGCCGCCCCGGCTCCCCCGTGCCCGCGATGTTGAAGAACGCCGTGCGGTCCGAGACCCGGGCCGCCTGCTGCATGTTGTGGGTCACGATGACAATCGTGTACTCGGCCTTGAGCTCCGAGATGAGGTCCTCGATCGCGAGGGTCGAGATCGGGTCGAGCGCCGAGCAGGGCTCGTCCATGAGCAGCACCTGCGGGCTGACCGCGATGGCCCGCGCGATGCACAGGCGCTGCTGCTGGCCGCCGGACAGGCCCGCGCCCGGCCGGTCGAGCCGGTCCTTGACCTCGTTCCACAGGTTGGCGCGGCGCAGCGAGGACTCGACGAGCTCCTCCGCGTCGCCCTTGGAGATGCGGCGGTTGTTGAGCCTCACACCCGCGAGCACGTTCCCGGCGATCGACATCGTGGGGAACGGGTTGGGCCGCTGGAACACCATGCCGACCTGCCGCCGCACCGCCACCGGGTCGATGTCGCGGCCGTACAGGTCCACGCCGTCGACCTCGACCTTGCCCTCGACGCGAGCGCCTGGCACCACCTCGTGCATGCGGTTGAGGGTGCGCAGGAACGTCGACTTGCCGCAGCCCGACGGGCCGATGAACGCCGTCACCGAGCGGGGCTCGATGGACATCTCGACGTCTGCGACGGCCCGGAAGCTGCCGTAGTAGATGTTGAGGTCCTTGACCTCGATGCGCTGTGCCATCGGTTCGTCCTGTCGTGTCCGGGGGGTGGGTCCGGTGGGGGTGGGAGTCTCGGGCGCCGTCTGGCGGCCCATGTCAGCGGGCCAGCTTCGGCGCGAACATGCGGGTGATGAGCCGGCCCGCCAGGTTCAGCAGCATCACGATGAGGATGAGGACGAGGGCGGCAGCCCACGCCCGCAGGTACGCCACGTCGGGGATGCACGCCACGCTCGCGTCGTTGCACGGCGCCAGGCCCTGGCTGTACTGCCGGTACACGTACACCGGCAGCGTCATCATGCGGCCCTCGAAGAGGTTGAAGTTGATCGAGTCGATGACGCCCACCGTGATGAGCAACGGCGCCGTCTCGCCGATGACGCGCGCGATCGCGATCATCACGCCGGTGCCGATGCCGGCCACGGCCGTGCGGAGCACCACCTTGACCACCACGAGCCAGCGCGGCACGCCCAGCGCGAGGGCCGCCTCGCGCAGCTCGTCCGGGACCAGGCGCAGCATCTCCTCGCAGGAGCGCACCACCACGGGGGTCATCAGCACCGACAGCGCGACCGAGCCGACGGCGCCCATCTTGACGCCCGGCCCCAGCAGCACCGCGAACAGCGCGTAGGCGAACAGGCCCGCGACGATGGACGGGATGCCCGTCATCACGTCCACGAAGAACGTGACGGCCTTGGCCAGGGAGCCCTTCCCGTACTCGACCAGGTAGACGGCCACCAGGATGCCCACCGGCACGGAGATCAGCGCCGCGAACAACGTGATCTCCACGGTGCCGACGATCGCGTGGTAGATCCCGCCGGCGTCCATCCCGCCGAACACCCCGCGCATCGAGTGCGACAGGAAGTACGGGCTCAGCCGCTCGACGCCGTTCGCGACGACGGTCCAGACCAACGAGACGAGCGGCGCCATGGCCAGCACGAACGCGGCGGCCACCAGCACCCGCATGATCCGGTCGGTGCGGCGGCGGCGCTTGTCGACGGTGCGCAGCAGGTCGCGGGTGGACACCCCGCCGGTCGAGGCGGTGGGCGCCGGCGCGGAGGTCGTGGACATGTCAGCGTCCCTTCTGGGCGCCGCGCGCCACGATGGCCCGGGCGGTCATGTTCACGGCGAGGGTGATGACGAACAGGGCCAGGCCCGTGGCGATGAGCGTCGACACGCCCAGCGGGTTCGCCTCCGGGAACTGCGCGGCGATGTTCGCGGCGATGGTCTGTTGCTGGCCGGCGACCAGGAGCTTGAGCGAGTAGAGGGTCCCCGGCGAGAGGATCATCAGCACCGCCATCGTCTCGCCCAGCGCCCGGCCCAAGCCGAGCATCGAGGCCGAGGCGATGCCGGAGCGGGCGAACGGCAGCACCGCGGTGCGGATCATCTCCCAGCGGGTGGCCCCCAGGGCGAGGGCGGCCTCCTCGTTGAGCCGCGGGGTCTGCAGGAAGACCTCCCGGATCACGGCGGTGATGATCGGCAGGATCATCACGGCGAGCACCACCGCCACCGTGAGGATGACGCGCGGAGGCTGCGAGGCCGGGCCGGAGAACAGCGGGATCCAGCCGAGGTTGTCGCTGAGCCACGTCCACGCCGGCGCGAGCCACGGCGCCAGCACGATGACGCCCCACAGCCCGTAGACCACCGAGGGGATCGCGGCGAGCAGGTCGACGGCGTAGCCGAGGGCGTTCGCGAGCCGGCGCGGGGCGTAGTGCGAGATGAACAGCGCGATGCCCACCGCGACCGGGGCGGCCATGGCGAGGGAGAGGGCGGCGACGAGGGCCGTGCCGAACGCCAGCGGCCCGATGAAGCCCAGCAGCGACGTGTCGGCCGGGAACCACGCGATCTTCGCCGAGAGCTCGGCCGGGTCGGCCTGGATGGCCGGCCACGCCCGCAGCACCAGGAACAGCGCGACAGCGGCCAGCACCACGAGGATGAGCACCGCGGAGGCGGTCGCCGTCCACCGGAACACCCGGGAGGCGCCCCGGTCGGTGGTGCGGGCACGACGGAGGCCGCGAGGGCTCAGCAGCCCTCTCCGGGCGCCGGTCATCGCGGCATGGTCGTCGTTCTGGGGTCCCGGCGCCTCGACGGGGGCGTGGTCCGCCCCGGTCTCGGGGGGCCCTGGGATGTGCTGCTGCACCTGGTCGCTCTGCCTTCTCCTACGTGGCCATCGCATGCCTGGCCTGCGTGTCCTGCCTGCACCTGCGTGCCGTCGCCCTGAGGGCCGGTGGCCGTCCCGCCTTCCCCGAGGGCGGGACGGCCACCGGCGCCGTCAGGAGGCGGCGCTGATCGAGTCGATCGCCGCCTGGACGTCGGTGCGGAGCGCCGCGGAGATCGGGGCCGATCCGGCCGCGCTCTCCGAGGCCTTCTGGCCCTGCTCGCTGACCACGTAGGTGAGGAACGCCTTGACCATCTCGGCGTCCTCCTGCGTCTCGTAGGCCGTGCACGCCACGCCGTAGGAGACGAGCACCAGCGGGTACGCGCCAGCGGCGGACGTGGTGCGGTCGAGCGTGATGACGATGTCGCTCTCGTCGCGCGAGTCGTCACGCGGCGAGGCGTCGAGCGCGGCCGCGGCCGCCGCCTCGGACGGCGCCACCCAGGCGTCCCCGACCTTGATGCTGGCGGTTCCCAGGGCGCCGACCTTCGACAGGTCCGCGTAGCCGATGGTGCCCTGCGCGCTCTGCACCGTCTGGATCAGGCCCGACGTGCCCTGCGCCGACTGGCCCCCCTCGATCGGCCAGTCGCCGCTGGCCTCGTACGACCAGGCGCCACCTGCCGCCTTGCTCAGGTAGTCCGTGAAGTTCTTCGTGGTGCCCGAGTCGTCCGAGCGGTGCACGGTGGTGATCGCCAGCGCCGGCAGCGTCACGCCCGGGTTCTCGGCGGCGATCTCCGGGGCGTCCCACTGGGTGATCTTGCCGTCGAAGATGGCCGCCACGGTCGCGGCCGAGAGGTTGAGCGAGTCGATGCCGTCGAGGTTGAACGTGACCGCGATCGGGCTCACGTACACCGGCAGGTCAATCGCCGTGGCGCCCGCGCACCGCTCGATCGACTGCTCCAGCTCGTCCTCCGAGAGGGCCGAGTCGGTGCCCGCGAAGAGCACGCCGCCCTCGAGGAACTGGGTGCGCCCGCCGCCCGAGCCGACCGGGTCGTAGTTGACCGTCACGTCGGGGTTCTCGTTCTGGAAGCCCGCGCGCCACGCCTCCATGGCGGACTCGATCGAGCTGGCCCCGGCGCCGTTGAGCTCGCCGCTGAGCGAGCTCGCCGCGGCTGCGTCCGCTGTGGCGCCGTTCTGCGCCCCGCCGACGGGGTCGTCCGAGCCGCAGGCGGTGAGGGTCAGGGCGAACGCGGCAGTCAGAGCCACGGCCCCGGCACGGTGGTGGGAGAGCTTCACAGGGTTCCATCCCGTCAGTCGCAGCGCGCACCGGTCTGTGCGCGACCACTCCTGACGGTAGGGAGGGCAGGTGACCGGATCAGATGTCCCGGGTGAACCCCAGGTGAACGGCTGACGACGATTGCCGCGCTGCGGGCGCCGGGCTCACTCGGGCTCGTCGGTGAGCTTGTACCCGAGCCCTCGGACGGTCAGCAGCAGCCGCGGGTTGGCCGGGTCGGCCTCGATCTTGGCGCGGACCCGCTTGACGTGGACGTCGAGCGTCTTGGTGTCGCCGACGTAGTCCGAGCCCCACACCAGCTCGATGAGCTGGCCGCGGGTGAGCACCCGGCCGGCGTGCCGCAGCAGCAGCTCGAGCAGCTCGAACTCCTTGAGCGGGAAGGCCACGACCTGGTCGTTCACGTGGACCACGTGGCGCTCGACGTCCATCCGCACCGGGCCGAGGACGAGCGTCTCGTCGTCCTGGTCCACAGCCAGCGCGCTGCTCGCGGCGGCGGCGACGGCCGCGCCCGCCGGGACCGTCTCCCGGCGCCGGAGGACCGCCCGGACCCGCGCGAGAAGCTCGCGGAACGAGTACGGCTTGGTCACGTAGTCGTCGGCGCCCAGCTCGAGGCCCACCACCTTGTCGATCTCGGCGTCCTTGGCCGTGAGCATGATGATCGGCACGTCGCCGCGGGCCCGCAGCTGGCGGCACACCTCGGTCCCGGACAGGCCGGGCAGCATGAGGTCGAGCAGCACGAGGTCGGCGCCCACGCGGTCGTACTCGGCGAGCGCCTGGGGCCCGGTCGCGGCGGTCACCACCTCGAAGCCCTCCCGGCTCAGCTGGTAGGTCAGCGGGTCGCGGTAGGACTCCTCGTCCTCGACCAGCAGGATGCGCGTCACGGTGTCTCTCCGGTCTTGTCGGTCGGGGGTGTGCCGATGGCGGGCCGCGGGAGCGTCGGGGTCAGGTCGGGGTGCTGGGCGTGCGCGGCGTCGGCCTCGGGGAGCCGCAGGGTGAACGTCGACCCCTGACCAGGCTGGGACCACACCGTGACCTCGCCACCGTGGTCCGCGATGACGTGCTTGACGATGCTGAGGCCCAGCCCGGTGCCCCCGGTGTCGCGGGACCGCGCCGGGTCCACGCGGTAGAACCGCTCGAAGAGCCGGTCCTGGTCATCGGGGGCGATGCCGATGCCCTGGTCCACCACGGCGATCTCCACGATCCCGCCGACCACCCGCACGCCGACGCCGACGCGCGTGTTCTCGGGCGAGTAGGCCACCGCGTTGTCGAGCAGGTTCCGGACCGCCGTGACCAGCAGCGCGTGGTCCCCGAAGACCCGCACGCCGGCGGGGGCGCCCACCTCGAAGACGATGTGCTTGGCCGCGGCCCCGGTCCGCGCCCGGTCCACCGACTCCGCGATGACGCCGTCCACGTCCACCGGCACGAGCTCCTGGATGGCGCTGGCCACCTGGAGGCGCGAGAGCTCGATGATCTCCTGCACGAGGGTCGAGAGCCTCGCCGCCTCGCCCTGCATGCGGGTCGCGAACCGGCGGACCGCCTCGGGGTCCTCGGCGGCCGCCTCGACGGTCTCGGCGAGCAGGGCGAGCGCCCCGACGGGCGTCTTGAGCTCGTGCGACACGTTGACCGCGAAGTCCCGGCGGATCTGCTCGACGCGGCGGGCCTGGGTGCGGTCCTCGCCAAGCACGAGCACGTGGCGCGGGCCCACGTGCGCCACCCTGACCTGCACGGTCACGGTCCCCGCTCCCACGGGGCCCCGCGGCAGCTCGAGCTCCTCGTCGCGGATCACCCCGTCGCGGCGCACCGCCGCGACCATCTCGCGGATCGCGGCGTGCGCGATCTGGCGGTCGCGGACGATGCCGAGGGTGTAGGCGGGCGGGCTCGCCCGGAGCACCCGGTCGTCGTCGTCCAGCACGACGGCCGCGGAGCGCAGCACCGCGAGGGCGCGGACCAGGCCGTCGTCGAGCTCGGGCTCGGGGCGCGGCGGCATCGCGCGCAGCGACCGCTCGCTCCACCGGAACCCCAGGGCGGCGAACACGCCCGTCGCCAGGCCGATCAGCCCGGCCAGGACCACCACACCACCTTCGAGGCCATTCACGTCGTTCAGCGTACGGGCGCCACCTGCGCCGGCCGGTGACGCCGCAGGCCCGGCGCCCGTTCCTCGCCTGATGTTCACCTCGGGGCGGGCGCCCGTTCACCTGCGGCTGAGACCCTGGAGCCCGGACATCATGACCGCCCACAGAGAGGCAGCCCCCGTGCGCCACATCTTCGACGCCGAGCTCGCGCAGCTCGGTCAGGACCTCGCGGCGATGAGCCGCCGGGTCGAGCACGCCGTCACCCAGGCGGGCGAGGCGCTGCTCACCGCCGACCTGCAGCTCGCCGAGTCCGTCATCGCCGACGACCTGGCCATCGACGCGATCGAGCGGGACCTCGACGAGCGGTGCGTGCTGCTGCTCGCCCAGCAGGCGCCGGTGGCCACCGACCTGCGCGTGGTGGTCTCGTCGCTGCGCATGAGCGCGACCCTGGAGCGGATGGGCGACCTGGCCCGGCACGTCGCCGAGGTCGCGCGGGGGCGCTACCCGCGGGTGGCGATCCCGCAGAGCCTCAGCGGCACCTTCGCCGAGATGCACGACGCGGCAGTGCGGGTGGGCCGGCGCACCACGACGCTGCTCACCAGCTACGACCTGGCGGTGGCCGAGAAGATCGAGCGCGACGACGACATGCTCGACGCGCTGCACCGGGACACGTTCAACGCCACGCTCGGCGGCGCGTGGGACGGCACCGCCCAGGAGACGGTCGACGTCACGCTGGTGGGCCGCTACTACGAGCGCTTCGGCGACCACGGCGTCTCGATCGCGCGCCGTGTCGTCTACCTGGTCACGGGCGACTCCGAGGTCACGGTGCGCTGACCGGGCGCCGACACCCTCGCACGCACGACGCAGGGCGCCGCTCCCCCGAGGGGGTGCGGCGCCCTGCGTCGTGCTGAGGTCAGCGGCCCTGGTTGGCCACGGCCTTGATCGCGTCCGCGGCGGCGGCCGGGTCGAGGTACGTGCCGCCCGGGTTCGTCGGCTTGAGCGTCTCCTCGTCCAGCTCGTAGACGAGCGGGATGCCGGTGGGGATGTTGATGCCGGCGATGGTCTTGTCGTCGACGTCGTCGAGGAACTTCACGATCGCGCGGATCGAGTTGCCGTGCGCGGCGACGAGCACCTTCTTGCCGGACTTGAGGTCGGGCACCAGGTCCGACTCCCAGTACGGCACCACGCGCTCGAGGACCTGCTCGAGGGCCTCGGCGCTGGGGATCGGCTCGCCCGCGTAGCGCGGGTCGGAGTCCTGCGAGAACGCCGAGCCGGGCTCGATGGGGGGCGGCGGGACGTCGTACGAGCGGCGCCAGAGCATGAACTGCTCCTCGCCGTACTCCTCGAGCGTCTGCTTCTTGTCCTTGCCCTGCAGCGCGCCGTAGTGGCGCTCGTTCAGGCGCCAGCTGCGACGGACGGGGATCCAGTGGCGGTCGGCCGCGTCGAGCGCGAGGTTCGCCGTGGTGATCGCGCGACGCAGCAGCGACGTGTGCACGACGTCGGGCAGGACGCCCTCGTCGACGAGCAGCTTGCCGCCGCGCTTGGCCTCCTCGACGCCCTTCTCGGACAGGGCGACGTCCACCCAGCCGGTGAACAGGTTCTTGGCATTCCACTCGCTCTCGCCATGGCGGAGCAGCACGAGGGTGTAGGTCATGGGTCCATCCTGCCCCACCTGCTGCTCAGCGCACGGGGGACGTTCGACCCGTGGGCGGGGCGGTCCACGGCGGGGCGGTCACCGACGGCGGTGGTCTGCCGCCATCGCGTAGGCCTTGAGCATCTGCGCCGCCGTCGCGTCCCACCCGTACCGCTCGGCGACGCGGCGGGCGCCCTGCGGCCAGGTGGTGCGCAGCTCCGGCGAGGCCAGCGCGGAGGTGAGCGCGTCCGCCCACGCCCGCGGGTCGTGGCTCGGGACGAGCCTGCCGGAGACGCCCTCGACCACCACGGAGCGCAGCCCGCCCACCGCGGCGGCCAGCACCGGCGTGCCGCAGGCCTGGGCCTCGACCGCCACCAGGCCGAAGGACTCGGAGCGGGACGGCATGGCCACCAGGTCCGCCGCGCGGTACCACCGTGCGAGCTCCTCGCGGGGGACCGGGGGCCGGAACAGCACGTCACCCTCGACCCCGCTCGACGCCGCGAGCGCCTGCAGCTCGCGCACGGCCGTCGGGCGGCCGCTGGGGCCGCCGAGCACGACGAGCAGCGGGACCGGTCCCCCGGCGGCGGCGATCTCCGCGACCGCACGCACCAGCACGTCGGGCCCCTTGAGCGGCTGGACGCGGCCGGCGAACAGGACGACGTCGCGGTCTGCGGGCAGGCCCAGCGCCGCCCGCTCGGCCTGCCGGCCGGGCCCGGGGGCGAACAGCTCGAGGTCGACGCCGGGGGCGACGACGTGCACCCGGGCGGGATCGGCGTCGTAGAGCTGCACCAGCTCGTCGGCCTCCTGGGAGGTGCTCGCCACGAGCGCGTCGGCGGCGGCCACCACCTGCTCCTCGCCGATGATGCGGCCCAGCGGCTCAGGGCTGTCCCCCGGCGCCAGCGACGCGTTCTTGACCTTGGCCATGGTGTGCATGGTGTGCACCAGCGGGGTCTCCCAGCGGTCCGCCGCGAGCCAGCCCACCTGCCCCGACAGCCAGTAGTGGGAGTGCACCACGTCGTACCAGCCGGGCCGTCGGGCGGCCTCGGAGCGCAGCACGCCGGCGGCCATCGCGCAGAGCTGGCCGGGCAGGTCGTTCTTGTCGAGGCCCTCGAACGGCCCGGCGGGGACGTGGTGCACCAGCACGGGCGGGACCACGCCGGGCGGCACGGCCGCCGCCAGGAGAACCTCGCGGGCGGCCTCGCCCGTCAGCGGGCTGCCGTCGGCCGCCGTGCCGTCGAGCACCACCGTCTCGGGCAGCGCGGAGGACGTCGCGCGGGTGAAGATCTCCACGCGCGCGCCTCGGCGCGCGAGCGCGCGGGACAGCTCGGCCACGTAGACGTTCATCCCCCCGGCGTCACCGGTGCCCGGCTGGTCGAGTGGGGAGGTGTGCACCGAGAGCATCGCCACCCGGGGTTGCTCGAGGGTCACAAGGCTCCTGTCGATGGTCTGACGTCGCGCGGGGGCGGACGCGAGGGACTGCTCTCCTCCATTGTGAGCCAGATCCGCCGAGCGGTTGACCTGCGGCCGCGACGAGGGCGGCGCCCCGGCGGCGAGGAGGCACAGGGCCAGGTCAGCGCCGCGGCGCCACGCAGGCGGGCGACGGCACCGGCAGCACGTGCGCGACGGCGCGGCCCTCGGGCGTGAGCGTCACGAGCGCGCCGGGGACCTGCTCGGCGACGACCGTCCAGCCGCCCACGACCGCGTGGTGCCGCGGGCACGCCCCGGGCAGTGCGGTGGCGCCCTGCGCGCGCTCGAGCAGGCCGTCGGGGCCGATCCGCAGCGCCACCACCAGGTCCGCGCCACGCACGCCCACGAGCAGCACGTCGCCGTCGCGCTCGATGTGCGAGGGCTGCGCGGTGAGCGGGGGGTCGACGAGCGGGACCCGCTGCACCGGTGCGCCCGCGGCCGACTCCTCGTCCCACTCCAGGACGTGGACGGCGCCGTCGAGCTCGCCCACCACGTACGCGTGGCGGCCGTCGGCCGCGAAGGCGAGGTGCCGGGGGCCGGCGCCCGCGGGCAGCCGGGCGGCGATGCCGTCCTCGGCCAGGAGGCCGTCAGACGCGACCCGGTACCGGCGCAGCTCGTCGGCGCCCAGGTCGCTCACCAGCAGGCGCCCGCCGCCGGGGGCGAACGCCACGAAGTGGGCGTGCGACGACTCCTGCCGGTCGGCGCGGGGCCCCGAGCCGGTGTGGCCGAAGACCTGCGCCGGGCCGGAGGCGAGGACCTCGGGGGCGAGGGCGCCGGAGGGCTCGAGCGGCAGCACGGCGAGCGTCCCGGACGAGTAGTTGGCGACGTACAGCGTGCGGGCGTCGGGGGCGAGGAGCAGGTGGCACGGCGAGGCGCCGCCCGAGGAGACGGTGGCCTGGTGCTCGAGCGCGACCGCGGCGTCGGAGGGCCCCGGGTCGGTCACCGTGAAGACGCTGACTGTGCCGGCCTCCTGCTCTCCCACGGCGTACACCACGCCGCCGGACGGGTGCGCCGCCACGAACGAGGGGGCGGGCGTGCGGACCACCTGCCGGCCGGACAGCCCGCCGGTCGCGGGGTCGAGCGAGACCTCCCAGATCCCCTCCCCCGCGCCCGCGGGGGCCTCGGCGCCGGCCGCGGGGTACGTGCCGACCCACAGGCCGATCGACGGGGCGGCCTCGGTGGAAGGGCTGGACGGCAGGGCTGGCGGCGTGTGCTCGGTCACGGTGCTGGAGCCTAGACGTGGCGACGGGGGCGGCGGGCGCCATGCCCACCGCCCCCGCTGCGCGTCAGCTCAGCGCGTGCCGGCGCGGCGCTTGTTCACCAGGTCGAAGGCGACGGCCACCAGCAGCACCAGGCCCTTGATGGCCTGCTGCCACGCGGTGTCCACGGACATGATCGACAGGCCCATGTTCAGCACGCCCATGATCAGCGCGCCGATGATCGCCCCGGAGATCCGCCCGATGCCGCCCGTCACGGCAGCGCCGCCGATGAAGCACGCCGCGATCGCGTCGAGCTCGAAGTTCGCCCCCGCGGCGGCCGTCGCCGCGCCCGCCCGGGAGGTCATGACCACCCCGGCCACGCCGGCGAGGAACCCCATGTTGACGAAGATCCAGAAGTTCGTCTTCTTGGTGTCGACGCCCGAGAGGATCGCCGCCGCCTGGTTGCCGCCGATCGCGTAGATGTGCCGGCCGAAGACGGTGCGCCCCATCAGGAACGTGTACGCCAGGATCAGCACGCCCACCACCACGAGCACCAGCGGGGTGCCCTTGGCGCTCTGCGAGAGCACCCAGGTCAGCGCGCCGATGAGCCCGACGATGAGCGTCAGCTTGACCGCGAACAGCCCCACGGGCTCCGTGCTCAGCTGGTGCTTGCGGAGCGCGGCCCGCGCCCGGAACTGGCTGAAGACGATCGCGGCGATCGCGACCCCGCCGATCAGCAGGGTCACCACGTCGCCGTTGGCCACGTAGCCGAGCTTGTTCGGCACCGAGCCGTTGGTGATGTTGACGAACGTGGCGGGCAGGCCCGCGACCGTCTCGCCGACGATGACGATGGTCAGCCCGCGGAACACCAGCATCCCGGCGAGGGTCACGATGAACGCGGGGATCCCCACGTACGCGATCCAGTAGCCCTGCCAGGCGCCGACGACCGCGCCGACTGCCAGGCCGATCAGCACCGCGATCAGCCACGGGATGCCGGCGTCCTTCATCGACAGCGCCACGATCCCGCCGACGAAGGCCACCACCGACCCGACCGACAGGTCGATGTGCCCGGCGACGATGACCATGACCATGCCGATGGCCAGGATCATCACGTACGCGTTCTGCTGGATCAGGCTCGCGACGTTGTTCGGCATGAGCAGCTTGCCGTCGGTCAGGAACTGGAACAGCAGCACGATCACGATGAGCGCGCCGAGGATGCCGTACTGGCGCATGCTCCCGCCGACGCCCTGCATGCGGGCGGTCAACGACAACGGGATGGCGGCGGCTCCACCACTCTGGCTCGGCGGGGCGGGAGGTGTCGGCGTCGTGGTGGTGCTCATCGGGCTGCCCCGTCCTTGTCCATCGTCATGTAGTGCATGAGGGTCTCCTGGGTGGCGTCCTCGCGGGACACCTCACCGGTGATGCGCCCTTGGCTGAGCGCGTAGATGCGGTCGCAGATGCCGAGCAGCTCGGGCAGCTCGGAGGAGATGACGATGACCGCCTTCCCCTCGTCCGCGAGGCGGTTGATGATCGTGTAGATCTCGTACTTCGCGCCGACGTCGATGCCGCGGGTGGGCTCGTCGAGGATCAGCACGTCCGGGTCGGCGAAGATCCACTTGCTCAGCACGACCTTCTGCTGGTTGCCGCCGGACAGCTTGCCGGTGAGCGCCTCGACCGTGGGGGTCTTGATGCCCAGGTCGGCGCGGTACTGCTCGGCGATCCGCGCCTCGTCCTGCCGGTCGACCACCCCCCACTGGGAGACCTTGCCGAGCGCGGACGCGGAGACGTTGCGCTTGATCGTGTCGATGAGGTTGAGGCCGTACTTCTTGCGGTCCTCGGTGGCGTACGCGAGGCCGTGCCGGATCGCGTCGCGCACCGAGCCGATGCGGACCTCCTTGCCGTCCTTGATGATCCGGCCCGAGATGTGGCTGCCGTAGGTGCGGCCGAACACGCTCATCGCGAGCTCGGTGCGCCCCGCCCCCATGAGCCCCGCGAGGCCCACGATCTCCCCGCGGCGCACCGAGAGCGTGGCGCCGTCGACCACCTTGCGCGCCTGGTCCACCGGGTGGTGCACGGTCCAGTCCTCGACGCGCAGCACCTCGGCGCCGATCCGCGGCTCCCGCTCGGGGAACCGTGCGTCGAGCGCGCGGCCCACCATGGCGCGGATGATCCGCTCCTCGGTGACCTCGACCTCGTCGTGCATCTGCAAGGTCTCGATGGTCTGGCCGTCGCGGATGACCGTGGTCGTGTCCGCGATCGACTCGATCTCGTTGAGCTTGTGGCTGATGATGATCGAGGTGATGCCCTCGTCCCGCAGGCTGCGCAGCAAGTCGAGCAGGTGCGAGCTGTCCTCGTCGTTCAGCGCGGCGGTGGGCTCGTCCAGGATGAGGAGCTTGACGCGCTTGGACAGCGCCTTGGCGATCTCGACGAGCTGCTGCTTGCCGACGCCGATGTCGATGATCTTGGTGTCCGGGTGCTCCGCGAGGCCGACTCGCGCGAGCAGCCTCGCCGCCTCGGCGTTCGTCGTGCCCCAGTCGATGACTCCCCGGTGGGCCCGCTCGTTGCCGAGGAAGATGTTCTCGGCGATCGACAGGTAGGGGCTCAGCGCGAGCTCCTGGTGGATGATGACGATCCCGCGCGCCTCGGAGTCGCGGATGGTGCGGAACTCGCACGGCTCGCCCTCGAAGAGGATCTCCCCGTCGTAGCTCCCGTGGGGGTAGACGCCCGACAGGACCTTCATCAGGGTCGACTTGCCGGCCCCGTTCTCCCCGCAGATCGCGTGGACCTCGCCGCGCGTCACCTCCAGGGTGACGTCCTGCAGCGCCTTGACGCCGGGAAACGTCTTCGTGATCCCCCGCATCTCGAGGATCGTGTGCTCGTTGGCCATGTCTGCTCGCAGTCGTGTTCGTGGGTCCGGTCGACGCGCGCCGTCGACGCGGTCGGGTGGCCGGGTGGCCGGACGGGCCGGTGGATCTCCACCGGCCCGTCCGGTCGTGGTCCCGTCAGGCAGGAGCCGTCGGTGGCGTCAGAGCCCGAGGTCCGCGGCCGAGTAGAAGCCGGAGTCGACCAGCGACGTCTTGATCGAGTCCTTCGTCACGACGACGGGCGGCAGCAGGTACGTGGGGACGACCTTGTTGCCGTTGTCGTAGGTCTCCTCGTCGTTGACCGTGACCTTGGAGCCCTTGATGACCTGGTCCACCATCGCGGCGACCTGGTCGCCGAGCGTGCGGGTGTCCTTCCAGACGGTCATGGCCTGGCGGTCGATGAGCATGTTCTCGACGTTGGCCTGGTCGGCGTCCTGGCCGGTGATCAGCGGCCAGTCGACGCCCGCGGTGTAGCCGGCGCCGAGCAGCGCCTGCGCGATGCCGAGGGCGAGCGAGTCGTTCGGGGAGAGCACCACGTCGACCTTGTCGGCCGCGTAGAACGAGTTGAGCCGGGTCTCCATCTCGGACTGCGCGGTGTCCGAGGACCAGCCCTGGACGCCGATGCTCGACCACTCGTCGTTCGAGGCCGGCGCCTTGCCGGACGGGACGACGAGCTGGCCCTTGGTGACGTACTCGGAGAGCACGTCCCACGCGCCGGAGAAGAAGAACTTGGCGTTGTTGTCGTCCGGGGAGCCGGCGAAGGGCTCGAGGTTGAACGGGCCCGCGCCGGTGTCGAGGCCGAGCGTGTCGACGATGTACTCGCCCTGCAGCTGCCCGACCTTGTAGTTGTCGAAGGTGGCGTAGTAGTCGACGTCGTCGGTGCCGTTGATCAGGCGGTCGTAGGCGATGACCGTGATGTCCTTCTCCTTCGCCTGCGCGAGGACGGGGGCCAGGGCCGTGCCGTCGATCGAGGCGATCACGAGGACCTCGGGGTCCTGGTTGATCATGTTCTGGAGCTGGGTGATCTGCTGGTCGACCTTGTTGTCGGCGTACTGCAGCGTCGTCTCGTAGCCCGCGTCCTGCAGCAGGCCCTCGAGGTGGGCGCCGTCCTTGTTCCAGCGCTCGAGGCTCTTCGTGGGCATCGCGATCCCGACGAGCCCGCCGGAGTCGCCGCCGGCCGCGGCGGGGGCGCCGTCGTCCGTGCGCTCGGTGCTGCATGCGGAGGCGCCCAGGAGGAGCGCGACGCCCGCCGCTGCCGCGACGTACCTGGTGAATGTGTGAGACATCGTTGTCCGACCTTTCATCCCACCGCCCGGACCACCCGGTCGGCTGACAGACGCTCCATCGCGCCCTTCGTGCCGGGGAGGCTCTGCGCTGGCTCTCCGACGAGCCAGCGCGCTCCCCCTCTCGCCGCGCTCGAGCCGAGGCTCGATTAGTTCTTGTTCTGAATTTAGAACGTGAACTCACGCGGCGCAAGCAAGTACAGCGGCCAAAAGTCACATTCCGGCAACGCCGAGATCACGCCTCGGTGACGATCGCGGGTGGGGGCGCTGCCCGTCAGGCCGGCGCCGCGGGGGCCGCCCCGGCCCAGGTCGCCGGGTCGGCGACGACGGTCCGCAGCGCCACCAGGGCGCCGCCGGTCATCGCGGGGTACTCGCGCGCCTGCGCCTCGCTCACCTCGACGGGCGACCAGGGCGCGAAGATCACGCACCGCTCGAGCTGCTGCTCCACGGCCTCGCGGACGTACGGGAAGACCTGGCCGAAGGTCCCGCCGAGCACCACCAGGCCCACGTCGACCACGCTGACGACGTTCGCCACAGCCACCCCGAGGGCGGCCCCGGCCCGCCTCAGGGAGCCCAGCGCCTCGGGCTCGCCCGCGCGGGCGGCCCGCAGCAGGCTCTCCAAGGGCTCGGTCGGGTCGAGCCCAGCGCCCCGCATCAGCGCGTCCTGCCCCGCGAGGTCCTCGAGCGTCGATATCCCCTCGCGCTGGCGCCACACCGCCCGCCCGCCCGCGGGACGGCTCGGCGGCGAGGCGAAGGCGTCCACGACGGTGTGCCCGATCTCCCCGCTCCACCCGTGCCGCCCGGGGAAGATCTCGCCGTCCAGCACGATGGCCGCGCCGATCCCGACCTCGCCCGAGATGTAGACGAAACTGGGCTGCTCCCCGTCGTGGCCGCGGGCGTCCGCCTCCGCGCGGGCCGCCAGCTTGGCCTCGTTCGCCAGTCGCGGCGGCAGCCCGGCCAGCACCGGGTGCCCGGCGAGGACGCCGATCACGTCGACGTCCCGCCAGCCCAGGTTGGGCGCCACGCGCAGCGGCCCGGTGATCCGGTCCACGAGGCCCGGCAGTGCCAGCGCGGTGCCCGCGACCCGGATGCCGTCGGCGCTGAGGTGGGCCACGACGCGCCCCGCGATCCCCGCCAGGCGGTCGAGGACCGCCACCGGGTCGCTGTCCCGGAAGTCGCCCAGCTCGACGCGCTCGGTGAGCACCCGGCCCCCGAGGTCGAGCGCCCGCACGCCCAGGTAGTCGACGTTGATCTCCATCCCTATGCCGGCCACCGTGCCGCGCGCCGCCGCGAGCGGCACCGCGGGCCTGCCGGCGCGCACGGCCGCCGGCGGCTCGAGCTCCACCAGCAGGTCGGCGGCGATGAGCTCGTCCACGAGCCCGGAGACGGTGGCCCGCGACAGCCCTGTCGCGGTGGCGATGTCGGCACGGGACTGCGGCCGCTCCGACTCGAGCACGTGACGCAGCGCGAGGCTGAGGTTCTGACCGCGCACACCGGCCTGCCGAGCTGCTCGGTCGGGCGTCGGGGCCCCGGGCCGGGAGCGGCGGGCAGGGCTCGTGCTGTGGACGTGCATGACTTGACCCTAGCGCTTCCGACGGATAAATTCAGGAGCACAACAAATCTCGACGAGGAGACTCTGATGGCTCTCAAGCCCACCCCGGAAGACAAGTTCTCGTTCGGCCTGTGGACCGTGGGCTGGGAGGCGCGCGACCAGTTCGGCGACGCCACCCGCCCGTGGCTCGACCCGGTCGAGTCCGTGCACAAGCTCGCCGAGCTCGGCGCGTCCTACGTGACCTTCCACGACGACGACGTGGTGCCGTTCGGCTCCGACGCCGCCTCGCGCGACAAGATCCTCGACCGCTTCAAGGGCGCCCTCGACGAGACCGGCGTCAAGGTCGAGATGGTCACGACCAACACCTTCAGCCACCCGATCTTCAAGGACGGCGCGTTCACCTCGAACGACCGCCGCGTGCGCCGCTACGGCCTGCGCAAGATCATCCGCAACGTCGACCTCGCCGCGGAGCTCGGCGCTGACACGTTCGTCATGTGGGGCGGCCGCGAGGGCGCCGAGTACGACTCCGCGAAGGACCTCAAGGCCGCGCACGACCGCTACGCCGAGGGCATCGACACCGTCGCGGCGTACATCAAGGAGAAGGGCTACGGCCTGCGCATCGCGATCGAGCCGAAGCCCAACGAGCCCCGCGGCGACATCCTGCTCCCCACGGTCGGCCACGCGCTCGGCTTCATCGCGCAGCTCGAGCACGGCGACATCGTCGGCCTGAACCCGGAGACCGGCCACGAGCAGATGGCGGGCCTGAACTACACGGGCGGCATCGCGCAGGCGCTGTGGGCGGACAAGCTGTTCCACATCGACCTCAACGGCCAGCGCTCGATCAAGTACGACCAGGACCTCGTGTTCGGCCACGGCGACCTGTTCTCCGCGTTCGCCACGGTCGACCTCATCGAGAACGGCTTCCCGAGCGGCGGCCCGCGCTACGACGGCCCCCGCCACTTCGACTACAAGCCCTCGCGCACCGAGAGCTTCGACGGCGTGTGGGCCTCGGCCGCCGCCAACATGAGCACGTACCTCATCCTCAAGGAGCGGGCGCTCGCGTTCCGCGCCGACCCCGAGGTGCAGGCCGCGCTCGAGGCGTCCGGCGTCTTCGACCTGGCCGTCCCGACCCTCGCCGAGGGCGAGACGCTGGCCGACCTCCTCGCCGACCCGTCGGCCTACGAGGAGCTCGACGTCGACGCCGTCGCCGCGCGCGGCTTCGACTTCGTGCACCTCAACCAGCTCGCGCTCGAGCACGCTCTCGGCGCCCGCTGACCCTGCGTCACCCTGGACCCGGCGACCGCCCTGCGCGGTCGCCGGGTCCGTCCGTCCCACCCGCCACCCACCTCCCTCGAAGGATGCCCGCCATGACGCTCGTCGCCGGGGTCGACTCGTCCACCCAGTCCTGCAAGGTCGTCATCCGCGACGCCGAGACCGGAGCGCTGGTCCGCTCGGGGCGCGCCTCCCACCCGGACGGCACGGAGATCGCGCCCTCCCACTGGTGGGACGCCCTGCAGACCGCCGTCGCCGACGCGGGCGGCCTGGACGACGTCGACGCGATCTCCGTCGGCGGCCAGCAGCACGGCATGGTGGCGCTCGACGCCGACGGCAAGGTCGTCCGCGACGCGCTGCTGTGGAACGACACCCGGTCCGCGGGCGCCGCGCTCGACCTGACCGCGGAGCTGGGCGGCCCCGACGCCTGGGCCTCGGCTATCGGCTCGACCCCCGTCGCCTCGTTCACCGGCACCAAGCTGCGCTGGCTGCGCGACAACGAGCCCGAGAACGCCGCCCGCACCGCTGCCGTGGCTCTCCCCCACGACTGGCTGACGTGGCAGCTCGCGGGCGCCGCGGGCATCGACACCCTCGTCACCGACCGGTCCGACGCCTCCGGCACCGCGTACTGGTCCCCCTTCACCGAGGACTACCGCCGCGACCTGCTCGAGCTGGCCCTGGGCCACGACGCGGTGCTGCCGCGCGTCGCGGGCCCCGCGGAGCAGGCCGGCGTCTCGACGTTCGGCTCGCGCCGGGCGGTGCTCGGCGCCGGCGCCGGCGACAACGCGGCCGCCGCCCTGGGCCTGGGCCTGCAGCCCGGCGACGTCGCGATCTCGATCGGCACGTCGGGCGTCGTCTCGGCGATCTCGACCACCCCCGTCGCGGACGGCTCCGGCCTGGTCGCAGGCTTCGCCGACGCCACTGGCGCCTACCTGCCGCTCGCGTGCACCCTGAACGCCTCCCGGGTGCTCGACGCGGCCGCGCGCATGCTGGGCGTCGACCACGCCGGCCTGTCCGAGCTGGCCCTGGCCGCGCCCGCGGGCGCCGACGGCCTCGTCCTGGTGCCCTACCTCGAGGGCGAGCGGACCCCGAACAAGCCCGACGCCACCGGCGCGCTGCACGGCATGCGCCTCGCGAACACGACGCCGGCGCACCTGGCGCGCGCCGCGGTCGAGGGCATGCTCTGCGCCCTGGCTGACGGCATGGAGGCCCTGCGGGCGCAGGGCGTGCCCGTGCGGCGGGTGTTCCTCATCGGCGGTGGCGCGCAGTCTGAGGCCGTGCGTCGCATCGCCCCCAGCGTGCTGGGCCTGGACGTCTCCGTCCCGACGCCCGGGGAGTACGTCGCCGACGGCGCCGCCCGCCAGGCCGCCTGGGCGCTCTCCGGCGCCACGAAGGCCCCGGCCTGGGCCGCCGCGGGCGAGGCCGACGTGTACAGCGCCGACCCGGCCCCGCAGGTCCGCGCGCAGTACGCGGCGGTGCGCGAGCTCACCACCGACCGCCCTGCCTGACCACGGGACCGCCCCGGCGGCCTGACGCAGACGAGCCCGGCGCCCCTCAGGGGGCGCCGGGCTCGTCCGTGTGCGATGGCGACGAGGTCAGTGCGCGGCCTCGTAGGCGGCGCGGACCTCGGCCGAGATCCGGCCGCGCTCGGACACGGGGTGCCCGTTGGCCTTCGCCCAGTCACGGATGGCGCCGGCGTCGGCCCCGCCCCCCGAGGTGCGCCGAGCGCGGGTGGAGCGCCCGGCGGCGGACCGTCCGCCGACCTTGCGCGCGTGGCCCACCCAGGTGGCAAAAGACTCCCGCAGCTCGGTGGCGTGCGCCGAGGTGAGGTCGATCTCGTAGGACACGCCGTCGAGGGAGAAAGTGACGGTCTCGTCCGCGTTGCCGCCGTCAATGTCGTCGACGAGCAGGACCTGAACCTTCTGAGCCATTGTGTTGTCTCCTGATGGACGACTTAGAGAAGAATGCGTGTCCAGAGCATCGCATCTCATCAATGGCGCGTCAAAGGGGACGGCACAAATCTCGTGAACCGTTCACGGGCGAACCCTGTGGACGACTTGTGAACGTCAGCCCTCAGAATCCCCCGACGCCACAATGGGCGACGGCGCCGCGGACTCTTGGGCGTCCAGGCGGGCAAGCGCGGCGCGCTCGTTCCGATCGGCATTGACCAACGAGCGGATAGTGAGCCAGAAGAGCGCGCCCACGCCGATGGACGGCACGATCGCGGCGAGGGCGGCTGTCACGGAGTTCACCGCCCCAGTCTACGTCGCGTGATTCTGAGGGCCCCAGCCGGCCCGAGAAGCCGCGAGAGGCCGCTCGCGCGGTGGGCGCGGGCGGCCTCTCGGCGCACTTCGGGAGGACTCTCAGCCCTAGTGCCCCTGGGGCTTCACCAGCGGGAACAGGATCGTCTCGCGAATACCCATGCCGGTCATCGCCATGAGCAGCCTGTCGATGCCCATGCCCATCCCGCCCGTCGGCGGCAACGCATACTCGACGGCCGTGAGGAAGTCCTCATCAAGCAGCATGGCCTCGTCATCACCGGCCGAGGCGAGCAATGCCTGGGCCTCGAAGCGCTTGCGTTGGATGACCGGGTCCACGAGCTCGGAATATGCCGTGGCGAGCTCGAAGCCCCGCACATACAGGTCCCACTTCTCCACGACGCCCGGAATGCTGCGGTGGTCGCGGGTCAGCGGGGAGGTCTCGACCGGGAAGTCGCGCACGAACGTGGGCGCCACCAGGTGGTCGCCCACCAGGTGCTCCCACAGCGCCTCGACCAGCTTGCCGTGGCTGACCCGCTTCGGGTCCACCTCGACGCCCAGGCGGTCCGCGATCGCGGACAGCCGCGCCACCGAGGCCTCGGCGGTGATCTCCTCGCCCAGCGCCTCGGACAGCGAGCCGTACATGGTGAGCTGCGCCCACCGTCCGCCCAGCTCGTACTCGGACCCGTCCGCGAGGGTCACGGTCGTCGTGCCCAGCACGTCGAGCGCCGCGGTCTGCACCAGGTCCTCGGTGAGGGCGGCCATGGTGTCGTAGTCGCCGTAGGCCTCGTAGGCCTCGAGCATCGCGAACTCCGGGGAGTGCGTGGAGTCCGCGCCCTCGTTGCGGAAGTTCCGGTTGATCTCGAAGACCTTCTCGATGCCGCCGACCACCGCGCGCTTGAGGAACAGCTCGGGGGCGATCCGCATGTACAGGTCGATGTCGAAGGCGTTCATGTGCGTGACGAAGGGGCGGGCCGTGGCGCCACCGGCCTGCGTCTGCAGCATCGGCGTCTCGATCTCGAGGTAGCCGCGGCGGTGGAAGTTCTCCCGCAGCGAGCGCACCACGCCCGCGCGCAGCCGCGCAGCGTCGCGGGCCGCCGGCCGGGCGATCAGGTCGACGTAGCGCTGGCGGACCCGCGCCTCCTCGGAGAGCGCCTTGTGCAGCACGGGGAGCGGGCGCAGCGCCTTCGCCGCGAGCTGCCAGGAGTCGGCGAAGACCGAGAGCTCGCCGCGCCGCGAGCTGATGACCTTGCCGTGCGCGAACAGGTGGTCGCCCAGGTCCACGTCGGACTTGAACGCGGCCAGGCGCTCCTCGCCGACCGCCGCCAGGCTCAGCATGACCTGGAGCTGGTTGCCCTCGCCGTCCTGCAGCGTCGCGAAGCACAGCTTGCCGGTGTTGCGCAGGAACACCACACGGCCGGCCACGCCGACCTCGTCCTCGGTCTCGGCGCCGGGCTCGAGGTCGGGGTACGCCTTGCGCACCTCGGCGAGCGTGTGGGTGCGCGGCACGGAGACGGGGTACGCCTCGACTCCGGACGCGAGGAGCCGCTCGCGCTTCTCGCGGCGGACCCGCATCTGCTCGGGAAGGTCCTCGTCGGGCTGGGGAAGGGGCGTCTCGCTCACCCGGCGATCCTACTGGCGGCTGCTGTGCGTCCTGTCGGCCTTCTCGTCGAGGTCGAGCGCGAGGTCCAGGATCGGCGACGAGTGCGTCAGCGCGCCCACCGACAGGTAGTCGACCCCGGTGGCCGCCACCTCGGCGGCACGGTCGAGGGTGAGATTGCCCGTGGCCTCGAGCTCGATCCGGCCCGCCTCGCCCTCGCGGGCGCGCACCGCCTCCACGACCTCCCGCAGCACCGGCGCCGGCATGTTGTCGAGCAGCAGGAACCGGGCTCCCGCCTCGACGGCCTCGAGGGCCTGCGCGAGCGTGTCCGCCTCGACCTGGATCGGCACGTCCGGGAACCGCTCGCGCACCGCGCGCACGGCGGCGGCGACCGAGCCCGTCGCGACGACGTGGTTGTCCTTGACCATCGCCACGTCGTGGAGGCCCATGCGCTTGTTCGTGCCGCCCCCGCAGCGCACCGCGTACTTCTCGAGCTCGCGCAGGCCGGGCGTGGTCTTGCGGGTGTCGAGCACGAGGGCGCCCGAGCCCGCCAGCGCGTCCGCCCAGCGGCGCGTGTGTGTCGCGACCCCGGAGGCGCGGGAGGCCAGGTTCAGCAGGGTCCGCTCGGCGACCAGCAGCGCCTGGACCGGCCCGCTGAGCACCGCGAGCACGTCGCCGCGCTCGACCCGCGCGCCGTCGGCCACCCGCAGCTCGCAGGTCGCGGTGGCCAACCCCAGGCGGGTCGTGACCTGGTCGAGGACCTCCTGGACCATGACGAGCCCGGCGACGACGCCCGGCTCGCGCGCCACCAGGCGGCCCGCGCCCAGCTCGTCGGCCGGGACGGTGGCCTGCGTGGTGACGTCCCGGCCGGGCGCCGCGCCCAGGTCCTCGTCGAGCGCGACGGACACCGTGCGGCGGGCCCAGCCGAGGTCGAGCGGGCGGCCCGGGGACGCCACAGTGGTCGAGGACGAGGCGGGGGCGGAGGAGGTCACGGGGCAACGCTAACGCCGCGCGGGCCCGTCTCCGCCCGGTGGCATGCTGGCGCCACGAGACCGACGAAGGAGCTTGTCGTGGACGAGATCGACACCACCCGGCTGCACGCGCTGCTGGAGCAGGACCCGAGCACCCCCGTCGTGGACGTCCGCGAGGACCACGAGTACGCCCACGGCCACATCCCCGGCGCCGTCTCGGTGCCGCTGTCAGAGCTGGTCGCGCGGCACGCCGAGATCGGCGCCCTGCCCGGGACCGTCTACCTGGTCTGCGAGGTGGGCGGGCGCTCCGGGCAGGCGGCGGCGTGGCTCGAGGGGCAGGGGTACGACGTGGTGAACGTCGCGGGCGGCACGAGCGCGTGGCGGCACGCGGGCCTGCCCCTCGAGTAGCCCGTCGAGCAGCCCCTCAGCCCACGCCCGGTATGGGCGCCGAGGTGACCTCGAGCGTCCCGGAGGGGTCGAGCCTGGCCTCGAGGCGCAGGCGCCACCGGTCGTCGGGCGCCGGGTGGTCCGTCCGGAAGTGGCCGCCGCGGCTCTCGGTGCGCGCCAGTGCCACGGCCGTGAGCACCGACGCGACCTGGTGCACGTTCGTCGTCTCCCACTCGGCGGCCTGCGGGTCCGCCACCGCGCCCGCGCCCGACTCGGCATGCGCGTCGGTGCGGACCTTCGCCAGGACCTCCGCCGCGGCACGCAGGCCCTCGGCGGACCGGAGCACCCCCGGGCCGTCGGACGCGACCCGCTGGATGCGCGAACGGGTCGCCGCGGCCACCAGGGCCGCCGCGCCCGGCCGCTCGACCGGGTCCGCCTGCGCCAGCTCGCCCGCCCCGACGCGCTCGGCGATGTCGCGCGCCGCCCGGTGGGCGAACACCAGCCCTTCCAGCAGGGAGTTCGAGGCCAGGCGGTTGGCGCCGTGCACGCCGGTGCAGGCCGCCTCGCCCGCCGCGTACAGGCCCCGCACCGACGTGCGGCCGACCAGGTCCGTGACCACGCCGCCCGAGTGGTAGTGCTGGGCGGGCGCCACCGGCACCAGGTCGGTGGTCAGGTCGATGCCGTGCTCGAGCAGCCGCTCGTGGATCGTGGGGAACCGCGCCCGCAGGAAGTCCGCGCCGAGGTGCCGCGCGTCGAGCAGGACGTGGTCGGAGGAGGTGGCCGCCGCCTGCCGCACGATGGCGTGGGCGACGACGTCCCGGGGCGCCAGCTCGGCCATGGGGTGCACCGCGGGCATGAAGCGTGTGCCGTCGGTGTCGAGCAGCAGCGCGCCCTCGCCCCGGACAGCCTCCGAGATCAGGGTGAGTTGGCCCTTCACGTTCGCCCCGAGCCACAGCACCGTCGGGTGGAACTGGACGAACTCCACGTCGCCCAGCACGGCCCCCGCCCGCAGCGCCGCGGCCATCCCGTCGCCCGTCGCCTGGGCCGGGTTGGTCGAGGACCGGAACACCTGGCCGATGCCGCCCGTCGCGAGCACCACCGCGGGAGCCAGCGCGGCGCCCACGCCGTCGCGCGAGCCCTCCCCGATGACGTGCAAGGTCACTCCGCACGCGGCTCCCGGCCGCCCGTCCGGGCCGGGCGGGCCGGTGAGCACGTCGAGCACCAGGGCGTGCTCGACGACCTCGATGCCCGGGTCGTCCCGCACCGCCTCGAGCTGGGCGACGAGCGCGCGGGAGACCTCGGCGCCCGTGGCATCGCCGCCCGCGTGCACGATGCGGTCGGCGTGGTGGCCGCCCTCCCGGGTCAGCGCGATCTCGCCGTCCGGGGCCAGGTCGAACAGGGCGCCCCGGCGGACCAGCTCGCGCACCCGGGCCGGGCCCTCGGTGACCAGCACCTCGACCGCAGCCGGGTCGCACAGGCCGCCGCCCGCCACGAGCGTGTCCTCCAGGTGCGCGGACGTGGAGTCGGCCGGGTCGAGCACCGCGGCGATGCCGCCCTGCGCCCACACCGTCGATCCCGACACGAGCTGCCCTTTGGTGACGAGCAGCACGTGCGGCACCCGGGTGCGCAGCTCGAGGGCCGCGGTCAGGCCCGCGATGCCCGAGCCCACCACGATGGCGTCCGCACGGATCGTCCAGCCGGGCGCGGGCGCCGCGAGGCGGGCGGCCAGGCGGACGCCAGGCAGGTCGCCGGGCAGGTCGCCGGCACGCGCGTCAGCCGGATCGGCCTGATCGGCCGAGGTGTGCGGGAGGGTCGGGGCGAGGGCCGCCGGGGTCACCTGCTCGCGCCCTGGACGAGCCCGCGGCCCTCCGTGAAGGGCACGCCGCTGGGCTCGAGGCCGGACTCCTCCGTCCACGCCGCCGGGACCTGCCCGGGGTCGTCGCCGGTGTCGATGATGCGGTTCTCCGCGTCCACCAGCACCACGTGCGGCTCGTAGGTGCGCGCCTCCGCGTCGGAGAGCATCCCGTACGCGATGAGGATCACCACGTCGCCCGGGTGGACCAGGTGCGCGGCCGCGCCGTTGATGCAGATCTGGCCGGAGCCGCTCTCCCCCGCGATCGCGTAGGTGGTCAGCCGGGCGCCGTTGGTCACGTCGACCACGTCCACCTGCTGACCTGGCAGGAGGTCGGCGGCCGCCAGCAGGTCGGCGTCGACGGTGATCGAGCCGACGTAGTGCAGGTCAGCCTGCGTCACCGTCGCGCGGTGGATCTTGCCGATCATCATCGGCCGCTGCAGCGTGGTCATGCCTCTCCTTGGTGTGCGCCGGCGTGCGCCGCCGAGGCCGGGTACGGCCCCTCGGAACGGCGCGCGGCGGCGGCGCCCGGCAGCGACGGGTCCGCGGACCCGCCCAGCTCGAGCGTCGTGTTGTCGATGAGCCGGACGCCGCCCACCCGCGCGGCGAGGGCCAGCACGGCCTCGCCCCGGTGGTCGGCCGCGACGTCGGCGAAGGTGCGGGGGTCGACCAGCGCGACGTAGTCCACGTCGAGGCCGGCCTCGACGAGGGCCTCGCGTGCGCCCGCCCTCACCTGGTCGGCGAGGGCGCCCGCCCGGGCGTCCTCGGCCGCGGCGCGCAACGCGCGGGACAGCGCCAGCGCGCGCTCGCGCTCCTCGGGCGAGAGGTACGCGTTGCGCGACGACAGGGCCAGCCCTTCGACGTCGCGCTGCGTCGGGACGCCGCGCACCTGCACGGGGACGTCGAGGTCGCGGACCATCTGGCGCACGGCCGCGAGCTGCTGCGCGTCCTTCTGGCCGAACAGCGCGACGTCCGGCCGGGTCAGGTGCAACAGCTTCAGCACGACCGTGAGCACGCCGTCCAGGTGCCCGGGCCGCGAGGCGCCTTCGAGCACCTCGCCGATGGCGCCCGCGGTCACCCGCACCACCGGGTCGCCGTCGGGGTACATCACGTCGGGCGTGGGCGCGAAGACCACGTCGCCCGAGTCCAGCAGGCCGGGCCCGCTCAACGTCGCCAGGTCGCCCTCGAGGTCGCGCGGGTACCGGTCGAGGTCCTCCCCGGGGCCGAACTGCAACGGGTTGACGAAGATCGAGACCACCACCTGGGCGGCCGAGCGCTTCGCCTCCCGCACCAGCTCGACGTGCCCCGCGTGCAGCGCGCCCATCGTCATCACCACGGCGCGGGCGCCAGCGGAGCCGCCCTGGGCCAGGGCCGCGGCGAGCTCCTCGCGGGTGCGGGCCAGGGTGGGGGTCCCCGCGCTGTCGAGCGGGCTCATGCGTCGTCCTCCTGAGGGTGTTCCGGGTCCTGCGGGTCGATCAGGCCCTCGGGTGGCGCCGAGGCGCCGTCACGATTCTCCCCCTCGTGCAACGCGCCAGGACGCACGGGCATGCCCGGCTCGGCCAGGGCGTCGAGCACGTCGCGCGCGGCGGCCTCGCGCAGCTGCCCCGCGGCGAGGGCCCGCTGCGCGGCGGACCGGGCGAGCACACGGTAGCTGGCGGCGATGTCCACGGCCCCCGTCCGCGCCCCGAGATCGGCGAGCACCTCGCCGTGGTCCCGCACGGTGCCGGCGTCCCCGCGCCGCACCGGCCCGGTCAGCGCCGTCACCGCTCCCGCGCCCCGCAGCGCCAGCGGGTCGTCGCCGGGCGGCAGGTCGCGCCGCTCCCCCGACAGGTCGTCGTGCCCGAGGCCCGAGGCCGCCGCCGACTCGGCGCGCAGGGCGCCGTCGAGCGCGGCGCCCAGCAACGGCGCGAGCACCCGGCCCGGGTCGTCGACCCCGGCGGCGGCAAGCGCCTGCCCGGCCTGCGCGACGAGCACCACCAGGTGGTTCGCGCCATGCGCGAGGGCCGCGTGGTACAGCGCGCGGTCCTCCTCCGCGATGATCACCGGCTCCCCGCCGATCTCCACGACGAGCGCCTGCCCGATGGGCAGCACCGGGCCCGGCGCCGTGACGGCGAACGTGGTGCCCTCGAGCCGGGACAGGTCCAGCGAGGTGCCGGTGAAGGTCATGGCCGGGTGGATCGCGATCGGGATCACCCCCGCGGCCCGGGCCGGGGCGAGCACGTCGATGCCGTGCCGACCAGAGGTGTGCACGACGATCTGGCCGGGCTGCCACGCCCCCAGGTCGGCCAGACCGCTGACGAGCCCCGCGAGCGCGTCGTCCGGCACGGCGATCAGCACGAGCTCGGAGCGGCGCACCACCTCGGGGACGTCGACCACCGGGACGCCCGGCAGCAGCAGCTCGGCGCGGTCCCGCGACTCGGCGGAGATGGCGCTCACCGCGACCACCGGGTGCCCTGCCGCGCGCAGCGCGCTGCCCAGCACGGCGCCCACGTGCCCCGCGCCGATCACCCCCACCCCCAGCCGGCCTGGCCGGCGCGACGGGTCGTTCCCCGTGCTCACGCGTCCTCCGTCCGACGCATCCACTGCTCGGGCGGCGCCGTCTTGCGCGCCGTGCGAGCCCGGTCAGACTGCTCCTCGAGCAGCCGCGCCGCGACCGCCTCGTCGAGGTGGTCCACCGAGGGCGCCACCGGCCCCGGGGTCGAGTGGACGACGATCGACGCCACCCGCAGGCGCCGCTGGAGCGGCCCCTGGCGCAGCGCGAGCGACTGGGTCCGCTCGTGCGGGACCACGACCAGCCTGCGCACGAGCCGTCCCGAGCGGACCAGCAGCGCCCGGTCGGTGACCAGCACCCCGCGCCGCCGCCAGGCGAGCAGGTCCAGCCAGCGGGCGCGCTCGGGCACCGTGGTGAAGCCGAGCGCGTCCCCCGAGCCGGACAGCCCGGCCTCGACGACGGCGCGCGGGTCCGGGGCGCCCAGGTCCGGCAGCACCAGCCACAGCGCCAGCACCGCCTCGTCGCGGGTGCCCACCGGCAGCAGCACGTTCGCGGTGGCGTGGTCGGAGTCGCTCGAGCCGCTGTAGCCCGCGACGTTCATGTCGACGCGCCACCAGTCGCGGCCCCGCCACAGCGGCCCCTGGGTGATCGACAGCGCCTGCACGCGGCCCGGCGGGACGGTCTGGGCGCGCGCCTCGGTGAGGCCGTGGCGCAGCCGGATGCCGTCCGGCGAGATGGCCGCCCGGAAGTTCGCGCCGCGGTTGAACTGGGACCAGAAGTAGCCGGCGAAGCCCAGCAGGCCGGGCAGCAGCACGAACGCGGGCCCGATGTCCCGGGCGACCAGCGAGGTCACGACGATCGCGACGACCATGACCAGCAGGCCGACGGTCGCAGAGGACCGCAGGGTGGCGACGACGAGCCGCCCCATCGGCACCTCGAACAGTGGCTGCTCGGGGGCGGCAGGGGCGGGGGCCCCGCCCTCCTCGTGGTGCACGCCGGCGGCGCGGGCCAGCAGCTCGGCGCGCAGCGACTCCGCCTCGGCCTCGCGCAGGAACGCCAGGGACACCCCGGAGCCGGATCCGCCCGCGACCTCGAGCCGCAGCTCGGAGAGGCCGGTGAGCCGGGCCAGCAGGGGCTGCACCACGTCGACCGCCTGCAACCGGTCCAGGCGCGCCTGCCGCTGCTGGCGGAACAGCACGCCCTGCTGCAGGTGCACCGCGTCGTCCGTCACGGCGAACCGGGTGACCCGCCACGCGAGGGCCGAGTACCCGAAGCCGATCACCACGATCCCGGCCACGATCAGGCCGACGATGCGCCACTCGCCGCCCTCGACGAGCTCAGCGGCGCGGCGCAGGTCGTCGCCGAACTGGTAGCTCGCGACGACCAGGACGCCGACCAGCACCTTCCAGCCCTTGATGGCCGGCGTGATGGGGTGCATCCGCCGCCACACGGTGGGGTCGGCTGCCGGCGGGGCCTCCGGTGCGGTGCTCACAGCCCTGCCAGCCTCGCCTCACCGCGGGACGCGAGGCGGTCGCGCAGGCGGGCGGCCTCCTCCGGCGGCAGGCCGTCGATCGTGGCGTTGGTGCCGGGCGCCGCCGTGTGCAGCTGCACCGACGCGATCTTGAACTTGCGGGCCAGCGGCCCCGCGGTCACGTCGACGTACTGCATGCGGCCGTAGGGCACCACGACGAGCGAGCGCAGCAGGATCCCGCGGCGGATCAGCAGGTCGTCGGCGCGCTCGGCATAGGCCAGCGCGCGGACCTGGCGCGGGATGAGCAGCGCCGCCCACACCCCGCACAGCAGCACGACGCCCGGCAGCGCCCACAGCCAGGCCACCCCGGACAGTGCGGCGGGCAGCGCCGTGGCCACCAGGGCGATGCCCACGGTGATGCCGGCGGAGGTGAGGCGGGCGGTGGCCAGGCGCCGCGACACGGGCGTCCAGCTCACGTCGGACGGGTCGAACGGCCCCGGCGCGGCCAGCGCGGCGCCACCGTGCTCAGGTGCGGTCATAGGGCCCATCCTTCCACCGCGCGGCCGGGCCGTGGACGGAGGCGCCCGGGACTCAGCTCGCGACGGGCCCCGGGGTGTGGTCGCGGCGCCGGGCGGCGTCCTCCCCGTCTTCGGGAGGAACCTGGCAGAACCACTCCACGACCAGCCCCACCACGGCGAGCACCAGCGCGCCCAGGGCGGCCAGCGCCGCGGCGCCCGCCCGGCCGCGCTGCGAGGCGATGTCCAGGTCGCCCGCCACGATCAGCACCTGGGCCAGGTACCACCCGGTGAGCAGCGCCCCGGTGTAGCACGACGCCTTCGCGAGCACCGCGGTGCGGGCAGCCCGGATGGGGTCCAGGGTCGGCCGCCTGCCGCGCAGGAACTGGCGCACCGACCAGCCCATCGCGAACACCACCGCGGCGATGACCACCTCGACCACCATGACCAGCCACGGCACCTGCGGCGGCGACACTCGGCGGCTCTCGAGCAGGACCAGCAGCAGCCAGCCCGCCGAGGTCGTCACGAGGGCGATGAGCAGCAGGGTCTGCCAGCGGGTGCGCTGCATCAGGCCCGCCAGTCGCCCGCGGGATGCTGCGCGTGAGGCGCCTCGCCCACCGGGCCGTGCTGGCCCGGCTCCGGGTCCGGCTCGGGCTGCGGCGCGGGCACCGGCGCCGTGAGCCAGTCCAGGGCCAGCCAGCGGATGCCCTCCCGGTCGGGGGCGGTCGCGGCCAGCACGGCCACCGGGCCGCCGCCGAGCCCGGGCAGCACCGCGTCCGGGTCGAGCTGCGCCCAGGGCTGCAGCACGAACGCGCGCTCGTGGGCGCGCGGGTGCGGCAGCTCGAGGTCGTCGGTGACGGCCAGCGTCGAGCCGACCACGATGAGGTCGATGTCGAGCGTGCGGGGCCCCCACCGCTCGGCCCGCTCGCGGCCGTGCGCCTGCTCGATCGCCTGCGTCGCGCGCAGCAGGGCCCGCGGGGCCAGCGTCGTCCGGGCCAGCACCACCGCGTTGAGGTAGTCGGGCTGCTCCGGGCCGCCCACCGCCGCGGTGCGGGCAAGCGGGGAGACATCCACGAGCTCGAGGCCCGGGACCCGCGCCAGGTCGCTCACGGCGGCCCGCAGGGTCTCCTGCGCGGCGCCCTGGTTCGCGCCCAGGGCCAGCACCACGTCCACCGGCTGGGCCGGCGCCACGTCGAGGGCGTCCTGCGGCTCGCGGTCGACAGGGCCGGTGTCGGGCGCGGGCCCTTCCATGACCCCGTGCCAGTCAAGACGCGCCACGGGCTCCCCGGCGGGCGCGGGCGCGGGGACGTGGGCGGCCGTGGGCCCGGACGGCGTTCCGACCAGCGGGAACGCGGCCGTCGAGGTCGGCGGGGCCGGGGCGGGCGCCGGGGCGGCCGCCTCGACCGGGGGCCGGTACGGCTCCGCAGCCGGCAGCTTGGTGCGATCGCGGTGGATCGTCACGACCACGTCGTCGAACGGCACGGTGATCGGCGCCTGGGGCTTGTGCACCGACACGTCGACG
>Ga0233375_1000239_pt1 | contig 31966 bp, 27 predicted proteins | sample ElkDunMinimDraft_10_FD_191539 | JGI IMG/M metagenome (GOLD analysis project Ga0233375, IMG submission 191539) | Fecal eukaryotic communites from dung pellets of Tule Elk in California, USA - Elk Dung E16 | ecosystem: Host-associated > Mammals > Digestive system > Large intestine > Fecal | place...
TTCGACGACCCGTCCCGGGCGGCGGACTACCTGGCGTGCTTCCGGGCGGACGCGATCGTCGAGGACGCCGAGCACCTGCGCCGCACCGTCTACGGCGGGCGGCGGTGGACGACGCTGGGTCAGTCCTACGGCGGGTTCCTCACGCTCACGTACCTGTCGCGGTACCCCGAGGCGCTGGACGCGTGCTGGATCACGGGTGGTCTGCCGCCGGTCGGCGCGACGGCCGAGGACGTGTACGCCGCGACCTACCCGCGGCAGGTGGCCCGCAACCGCGCGCTGCACCGCGCCTTCCCGTCGGACGTCGAGCTGCTGGGCCACCTGGCCGACCGGGTCGCGGCCGGAGGCGTCCGGCTGCCGACGGGGGACGCGTTGACGGTCGAGCGGCTGCAGACCCTGGGCATGCCGCTGGGCATGAGCACCGGGGTGGACGACCTGCACTGGCTGCTGGACACCGCGCTGGACCGCCACGGCGAGCCCGCACCGGGGTTCCTCGCGCAGGTCGCCGCGCGCACGGGGTTCGAGACGAACCCGCTGTACCTGGTGCTGCAGGAGGTCATCTACCACTCCGGGACCCGCGAGCCCGGCTGGGCCGCGGCGGCCGAGCACGCCCGCCACCCCGGCTTCGCGGCGGACGCCCGTCCGCTGCTGCTCACGGGCGAGGCGGTGTACCCGTGGATGTTCGACCAGGTCGCGGCGCTGCGCCCGTTCGCCGCGGCGGCCCACGAGCTGGCCGCCCGCACCGAGTGGCCCGCGCTCTACGACGTCCACCGGCTGGCCGCGAACGAGGTCCCCGTCGCCGCCGTGCAGTACCTCGACGACCCGTACGTCGACGTCGACCTGGCCCGCGCGACCGCCGCCGGGCTGGGCAACGCCCAGGTGTGGCTCACCAACGAGTACCTGCACGACGGGCTGCGCGTCGCCGGCGACACGATCCTGCCGCGGCTGGCCGACCTGACGTCCGGGCGCTGGACGGTCACGTCCGGCTGACGCACCGCACCGGGTACGCCGACGTGCGATCGGGCGCGCGGCCCGTCAGCCCGCGTGCCGCACGTCGAGCGCGGCGTCGAGGTCCCGCAGGATCCGCTCGCACTCCTCGACGTCCCACGGCGTGCCGGCCAGCTCGAACTCGAAGAGCACCGGGCGCCCGGACCGCTGCGCGATCTCGCGCGCGGCCTTCTGGTAGTACTGCCCGAAGTTGCGGTTGCCGGACCCCATCACCCCGACGAGCAGGCGGCGGTTGTGCGCCGAGCGCAGGAACCGGCGCACCGCCTCGGGGACCGTGTCGTTCGCGTCGTTGCCGGTCTTGTACGACGGCGTCAGCAGCACCCACGGCCCGTCGACCTCGCTGGTGCGGTGCTCCCGCTCGGCGAGGTTGTGCACGGGCCGGTCCAGGCGCTCCGCGAACGTGCGGACCAGCCCGCTCGCGGACGAGTAGTAGTAGACGGGCGTGCGACGCATGACCCCAGCCCACCTCCCGGGCGACGTGGGGGCCGCGGACGTTGGTCCCGGTACGGGGCGTACCGGGACGGCGCCCGCCGGACGGTCAGGTGACCAGCGGGTACACCGCGTGCACGAGCCCCACGACGGTGGCCAGCACCACGGCCGCGCCCGTCCACACCAGCAGCCGGGCGACCCGCCGCGTGCGCCGCTCCTCCGCGCCCGTCATGCCTCCGCCAACGCCTCCGGCGACTCGGGCAGCACCTGCCCGCCGTCGACGACGATCCCCTGCCCGGTGACGTACCGGGCGCCGTCGGACGCGAGGAACGCGACGACCTCGCCCACGTCCTCGGGCTCGGCGAGGAAGCCCAGCGGCACGGACCGCGCCATGCGGGCCATGTACGCCTCACCCAGCGCCCGCAGCCCCGGGGTCAGCACGTTGCCCGGCAGCACGGCGTTCACGGTGACAGCGGCGCGCGCCAGCTCGATCGCCGCGGTCCGCACGAACCCCATCTGCGCCGCCTTGGTCGCGCCGTAGTGCGCCCACCCGGGGTACCCGGTGATGTTGCCCGTGATGGAGCTGGTCACGACGACGCGCCCGCGGCCCGACGCCGTCAGCGCCGGGAGCGCCGCCTGCACGGCGTGGATCGTGCCCGTGAGGTTCACGCCGACGATCCCGTCGACGTCCGCGTCCGTCATGTCCGCGACGCGCGCCTGCGGGTAGACGCCGGCGTTGGCGGCCAGCACCGAGAGCCCGCCCAGGTCCTCGACCGCCCGTGCGACGACCTCGCGGCACGCGTCGGCGTCCCGCACGTCCAGCACGTACGCCGCCGTGCCGCGGGAGCGTGCGTCGTCGCACTCCTGCTCGGTGAGCCCCGTGACGGCGACCTGCGCACCGTGCCGGGCGAGGACCCGGGCGATGCCCTGCCCGATGCCCAGCGTCCCCCCGGTCACCAGCGCGGTGCGTCCTGCGAGCAGTGCGGCCATGACGGGTCCCCCCACGTCGTCGGACGGTGGCTCCGGTCCGACTCTCGCGCACCGCGGTGCCCGCCGCACCCCGGGCCGCGCCACCCGCCGGGCGGTACGCCCCGCCCGCGCCTAGCATCCGAGGATGGGCGCAGGGGGAGCGCGGCGCACGATCCTGGTGACCGGTGCTGCCGGTCCCGCCGGGCGTGCGCTGGGACGACGACTGGTGGAGGCCGGCGGGACACGCGACCTCCTGGCGATCGGCGCGGACATGGCACCGGTCCCGGTGCCGGGGTTCGACTCCGTCGAGACGGTCGCCCCGGCGACCGACCCCCGGTACGAGCGGGACATGCTCGCCCTCGTCGCCGGGCTGCAACCGGCCCTGGTGCTGCCGACCGTGTCGGAGGAGCTCGCGCGCATCGCGACCCTCGGGCTGGCGGTCGGCTGGGGGAGCCGGCTGGTCGTGTCGCCCGCGGGGCCGGCCGCGGTGGCGGGCGACAAGCTCCTCACCATGTGGGCGCTCGCGCGGGCCGGCGTCGGCGTGCCGGCGTTCGCCGGTGCGGAGACGTTCCGGTCGGCCGCCGAGGCGCTCGCGTGGGCCGGTGGCCCGGTGGTCGTCAAGCCGCGGGTGGCGCGCGGCGGCCGCGGTGTGCACGTCCTCGAGGACCCCGACGACCGCGTGTGGGGCCGGGTCGACGCGGCCTGGATCGTCCAGTGCTTCGCGCCGGGCACCGAGTACAGCCCGCAGGTGTACCGCTCGCCCGGCACCGGGCGGTGCCGGGTCGTGGTGCTGCGCAAGGCGGGGCTCGAGCACGGGCGGGTCGGCAACGCGACGGCCGTCGAGCGCGTGCCCGACGGTGAGGTGCCGGACGTGGCGGACCTGGCCGAACGCACCGTGCAGGCGCTCGGCCTGGTGGGTCCCGTCGACATGGACGTGCGGCGGCTCGCCGACGGCACCCCGGTGGTGCTCGAGGTCAACGCCCGGTTCGGTGCGGTCTCGGCGTCGGCGCCCGAGCTGCTGGACGCCGTCCTGGACGACTGGCCCGGCTGACCCGATGGTCGTGCTGACCGCGCTGCTGACGGCACTGCTGCTGGTGCTGGGCGTGTCCCTGCTGACCGTGGGCCTGGTGCGCCTGGCGATGGTGCCCGCGGCCCTCGTGTTCGAGGCCCGCCGGCGCCGGGACGACCCCGGTCCGGTCGGCTGCGGCCCGCTGTTCGACCGGCTGCCCGCGGTGAGCGTCGTCGTGCCCGCGTACGACGAGGGACGGGTGCTGGTCGGCTGCGTGGAGTCCGTGCTGCGCAGCGACCACGCGGACCTGGAGGTCGTGTGCGTCGACGACGGCTCGTCGGACGACACGTTCGCGCTGATGCAGGACCTGGCACGCCGGTACCCGCAGGTCCGCGCCCTGCGGCAGGAGAACGCGGGCAAGGGTGCCGCGCTCAACACGGGCATCGCCGCGGCGCGCGGTGACGTCCTCGTGCTGGTCGACGCCGACGGGCTGTTCCGCCCCGACACCCTCACGCGGCTGCTGCGGGGGTTCCGCGGCCCGCGGGTCGGCGCGGTCTGCGGCAACGACCGGCCGGTGAACCTCGACCACGTGCAGACCCGGCTGCTGGCCCTGATCAGCCACGTCGGCACCGGGCTGATGCGTCGTGCACTGGACGTGCTCGGGTGCCTGCCCGTCGTGTCGGGCAACGTCGGGGCGTACCGGCGGGACGTGCTCGCCGTCGTGGGACCCCTGCGCACCGACACCCTCGGTGAGGACCTGGAGCTGACCTGGCGGGTGCACCGCGCCGGGTACGGGGTCACGTTCGCCCCCGACGCCCTGGTCTACGCCGAGTCGCCGTCGACGGTCCGCGGGCTGTGGCGCCAGCGCGTGCGCTGGGCGCGGGGCCTGCTGCAGAGCATCTCGATCCACGCGTCGATGGTGGGCAACCTGCGGTACGGGGCCTTCGGCGCGTACCTGCTGTACACGGTCGTCGCGCAGGTGGCCGGGCCGTTCCTGCAGGTCCTGGGCGTGGCGGTGCTGACGGTGCTGGTGGCCCTCGTCGGCCCGGGGACGCTCCCGGACACGTCACTAGAATGGGTGTTCGTCGTCGGGCTGCCCCTGTCACTCGCGCTGCTGCTGCTGGCGGTGCTGCTCGACCGGTCCCCGGGCGACCTGCGTCACGCGTGGACGGTCGGGCTGTGGCCCGTGTACTCGACGCTGATGACCTTCGTCGTGCTCGACGCTGCCCGGCTCGAGCTCGGGAAAGCGGAGAACCGATGGAACAAGCTGGAGCGCAGCGGCACGGTGTCGGTGCCCGGTCTCGGCCGCGACGCTCCTGGACCGTGATGGTCGCGCTCACGTTGGTGGCCGTCGTGACGGCGGCCGTGGTCGTGGCCCGGCCGTGGCACGCCGCGGCACCGGTGCTCGCCGCCCCGCGGACGCCCGACGTCCAGCGGGCGGTCGCCGTCGACTTCGGCGTCGTCACCGACCCGGCGACCGACTGGGCGGCCCTGTCCGAGCACCTCGACCGGGCGGGGGCCACGAGCGTCGACCTCAACGCGGGCCGCGTCGAGTTCACGGCCTTCGACTGGGACGCGCACCCCGACGCGGCCGCCGAGCCCGGGACCGACCACCTGGCGCACGCCGCGCGGGCGCTGCGCACCGGCGCGGACGGGCGCGTGCGGGACATCGGGCTCATCGTCGACGCCTACGTCCCCCGGTGGATCGTGCAGGACCCGTCCGTGGCCGGCGTCGCCGCCGACGGCACGCGCGCGGTCTACACCGCGTCGGCCACCCAGCTGGCGCGGGGCGAGGTGGGTGAGCGGCTGGTCGCGTACGTGGCGGCGCTCGGCGAGCGGTACCGCCCGGGGCAGATCGCGGTCACCGAGCTCTTCCTGGACACGTTCTCCTTCGGGGACGACGACCTCGAGCTCTTCCGGGAGATGACGGGGGAGGCGGACTGGCCACGGACCGCCGACGGGACGCCGGACGAGGGCTCCGAGCTGATCGGGACCTGGCGCTCGGAGGTGCTCGCCGGCCTGCTGGGGCGGATGCGCGCCGCGCTGGACGCGCTGCCCGACGGTCGCGGCACGGACATCGCGCTGGCCGCGGACGCGCGCATCGACTGGGACGACCCCGCCCGCGGGGTACCGGTCGCCGGTCAGGACTACCGGATCCTGCTGCAGGCGGCGGACCGCCTGGTGCTGTGGGCCTACCTGTTCGGCGAACACGCCCCGGCGGACCTCGAGCGGGTGACCGCGGACCTCGCGGCGGCGGGGTACGACATGTCCCGCTTCACGATGTCGGTGGGGCTGTGGGCACCCACGTCGGTCGACCCGCCCGGGCGGCTCTCCTCCGCCGACCTGGGGCAGGCCGTCCGCGACGCGACGACCCACGGGGTCGCGGACGTCGCCGTCACACCGCTGAGCCTCATGACCGACCAGGACTGGGACGTCCTCGCCGCCGTCTGGGGGCCGGAGGCCTGACCGGCGCTCACGCCGTCGGGTCCGGCAGGTCCGGCAGCACGACCTCGACCTGCGTCCCCACACCCGGTTCGCTGGTGATCGTCAGGACGCCCCCGTGGTCGTCGACGATGCTCTGCACCAGGGACAGGCCCAGGCCCACGCCGCGCACGCGGCGGCGGCGGGTCTCGCGCGAGCGGTAGAACCGCTCGGTGATGCGGGCGAGCTCGTCCTGCTCGATCCCGGTCCCCTCGTCGACGACCCGGAGCCGCGCGGTCCGGGCACCGTCGGAGCCCGTGCCCGCCCCGACCTGCACCAGCACCCGGCCGCCGGCCAGGCTGTACTTGACCGCGTTGCTCAGCAGGTTGTCGACCACCTGCTGCAGCCGCTGCGGGTCGGACGTCAGCGGCACCACCGGGTCGGCCTCGACGTCGACGCCGACACCGGCGGCGGCGGCGATGGGCACGTTCGCGGCGACGGCCGCCCGGACGACGTCCACGACGTCGACCTCCTGCGCCGACATCGGGGCTCCCGCGACCATCTGCGCGCTGGCCAGCAGGTCGTCGACGAGCAAGCGCAGTCTGGCGGCGTTCCGCTCGACGACCGCGAGGTACCGACGCTGCTCGTCGGTGAACGACGCGTCGTCGAGCCGCAGCAGGTCGACGTAGCCGATGATCGACGCCAGGGGGGTGCGCAGCTCGTGCCCGACGAGGCCGATGAACGCGTCCTGCTGGCGCTGCTCCTCGCGGCGTGCCGTGACGTCGGTCGCGACCACCAGGTAGCCCGCGGGCAGCTCGGGGGCGGTGCCCGCCAGGGCTGGCCGGGGTGTCACCACGAGCTCGAGGTCGTGCGCGGTGCCGTCGGGCAGCGCGGTGCGCCACTCGTGCACCTGCGTCCCGCCGTGCGCGGCGGGCCCGACCAGGCGCCGCAGCGCGGCGTCGGACCCGCGTTCCCCCGGCTCCGGGACGACGGGCGGGTCCGGGGGGACGAGGTCCGTGATGACGCTGCCCACGAGCTGGTCGGTGTCCCGCCCGAGGACGCGTTCCGCACCCGTGCTGACGGACAGCACGACACCCTGGGGGTCGGTCGCGATGATGCCCTGCTCGGTGGCGGCCCGCATGATGCTGCGCAGGGTGTCGCGGGAGTCCTGCAGCTGCCGGGCCCGGTCGCTCAACGCGTCCCGCGCGCGCTGCAGCTCGATCGCCTGCAGGCGGGTGGCCTGCACGATCGAGTGCGCCCCGAGGGCGGCGGGCGCGAGGACGAGGAAGGTGACGACCGCGTGCAGGACCGGCCGGACGCGGCCGACGTCGACGACCGCCGGGACGAGCAGCACCACGGCGCACCCGGCGAGGGCGAGGGCGGGCCCCCAGCGGGCCGGCCGCAGGGCGAGCATGCCCATCGGGAAGATCAGCAGGATGTCGAACTCCGCACGCGGCAGGCCGGCGCCGACGTCGAGCAGCGCGACGGCGGCCATCTGCCCCAGCGGCAGGATCGCCCGCCAGATCGGCGGGAACCGGCCCCAGGGCACCACGACACCGGCGATCTGCACGCCGGCCACGAGGACGGCGGCCACCGCCAGCAGCGGCGGGTGGGCGGGCGTGATCGTCGCCTCGACCGCGACGAGCGCGAGGACGATGCTGGCGGTGGCGGGCACCTGCCGCAGCCCGACCGCGTCCGGGGCCATCCAGCCGGCCGCGACCCGACGCACCAGCTCACGCGTCACCGGGTCCGTCAGGTCGGCGTCGGACAACGTCGGCCAGGCCCGGTGCTCGGCCATCACCGCACCGGGCCGTGGTCCGCCCCGGCCCTCGACCAGTCGACCTCCGGGGCGGCCTCGACGCGGGACGCGTCGGCGACGGTCTCGCTGGCCCGGACGGTCTCGAGGGGCTCGACGTCGTGCGCCGGGCTGAACCGCGCCCAGTACCGCGACGCGGCCCGCACGGCGTCCGGCTGCATGTAGTCGCGGTACGACTGGGACGCGAACGCGGCGAGCATCCGCAGCTTGGTCTCCACGAACCCGTCGATGTCGACGAACCGGTTGGGCGCGAACGCGACGGTCGACGACGGGCTCTGGAAGCACCACAGGTTGGGCACCTGCCGGGCGGCGACCTGCACGGCCTCGTGCACGGCACGGTGGTCCTGGTGCCGGTCGTGCGGGCCGTGCGTGTAGATCCGGTCGGGCTGCACCTCGGCCACGACCTCCTCGATGGCCGTGATGATCCCCTCGGCCGGCACGAGGTGGGTGTCGGGGAAGTCCCGGTGGATCAGGCGAGCGCCGACGACGGCGGCGGCCGCGGCGGCCTCCGAGTGGCGCACGGATGTCGCACCGCCCACCGCGCCGCCCGACAGCGTGAGGATCACGAGGTCGTCACCGGCCGCCGCGTGCGCCGCGAGCGTCCCGCCCACGCCGATCTCGACGTCGTCGGGGTGCGCCCCGATCGCGAGGACGCGCTGGCGGGACGTCGACCGGAGCGCGCGGGTGCGCCGTGCGAGCTCCGTGGCGCGCTCGACCACGACCGCCGCCGTGACGGGCTTGACCAGGAACTCGTCGGCCGCGCGGCGCAGCGCCTCCACCGCGTTGTCGAACGTGGGGAACGCCGTCACCACCATGACGGACAGCGCGGGGTCCAGCGCCCGCACCTGCGGCAGCATCTGCAGGCCCGAGATCGAGGGCAGCTGGATGTCGGTGACCAGCACGTCGTAGGTCCGGCGCTGCAGGGCGGCGAGCGCGTCCTCGGCCGTGGTGGCGACGTCGACGACCATCCCCCCGTGCCGTTCGAGGGCGATGCGCAGGAACTCCAGGGCGTCGGCGTCGTCCTCGAGCACGAGCGCCGTGTACGGGTCGTCGTCTGCCATGGCCCCCCCAAGGACGTGCGCCGCTGCCGGTGTCCACTGTAGGGAGGTGGTGGCGTCGTCGCCCGGTGCGGGTGCGGGACCACGGCCCCGCCCCGGATGTCACCGGATGTCGTGACTTTCCGGACGGCATCGCCCTACCGTGTCGGGACGTCGCCCGCGGCTACCCCCGGGGGTGTCGTGGCCGCGGCCGCCCGGCCGCCGGCCCCGCGTGGAGAAGGGGACACCACCGTGGCAGCTCGACGCACCACCGCCCTCGCGGGCACCCTCGCCGCGCTCGTGCTCGGCACGAGCGCCCTGCTCGTCCCACCCGCGGCCGCCCACGGTCGCGGCGGTGGGCCCGGACACGGCCCGGGTCACGGGTCCGGCCACGTCGTCGACGCCCAGCGGTTCGCCCGGCAGGTGACGACCCGCGGCGTGTGGCGGCACCTGGAGGAGCTGCAGCGCATCGCCGACCGCAACGACGGCAACCGCGCCGCGCTGACGTCGGGTTACGAGGCCAGCGCCCGGTACGTCGAGCGCACGCTGCAGCGTGCCGGGTACACCACGACGCGCGACCCGTTCACGTTCGAGTTCGAGGTGGTCGACGCCGCGACCCTGACGACCGACGGCGGGGTGGCCTACGACGTCGACCAGATGCAGTACGCGCCGAGCTCGCCCGAGGGCGGCGTGACCGCACCCGGGTCGGTCCCGAACGACGTCACGGGGTGCACGGCCGACTCGTGGGCGGGCGTCGAGGTCACCGGGACGATCGCGGTGGTCAGCCGGGGTGACTGCTCCTTCGCGGAGAAGGCGGTCACGGCGGAGGCGGCGGGCGCCGTGGGCGTCGTCGTCTACAACAACGTCGAGGGGCTGCTCTACGGCACGCTCGGCGCGGAGGGTGTCGTCACGGTGCCCGTGGCGGGCGCGGACCTGGTCGACGGCCAGGCCGTCGTCGCGGACATCGCCGACGGCGGCGCGACCCTCACGCTCGACACCCGGTTCCACGTCGAGCAGCAGGAGAGCTTCAACGTCATCGCCGAGACGCGGGCGGGCCGCGACGACAACGTCGTCATGCTCGGCGCGCACCTGGACGGCGTCGAGGAGGGCCCGGGCCTGAACGACAACGGCAGCGGCTCGGCCGTCCTGCTCGAGGTCGCCGTGCAGCTGGCCAAGCAGAAGAAGCTCAACAACACCGTGCGGTTCGCGTGGTGGGGTGCCGAGGAGCTCGGCCTGCTCGGGTCGACCGCGTACGTGGAGGAGCTCGCGGGTCAGGAGGGCGAGCTGGACCGGATCGCCACGTACCTGAACTTCGACATGGTCGGTTCGCCCAACTACATCATCGGCGTGTACGACGCGGACCAGTCGACGTACCCCGCCCCCGTGACGGTGCCGCCGGGATCCGCCGAGACGGAGGCCGTGCTCACCGGGTGGTTCGACGCGACGGGTCAGCCGTGGGTGGACACCGAGTTCTCCGGGCGCTCGGACTACCAGGCGTTCATCGAGAACGGCGTGCCGGCGTCGGGCCTGTTCACCGGCGCCGACGACATCAAGACCGACGAGGAGGTCGCGCTGTTCGGCGGCACCGCCGGCATCATCCACGACCCGAACTACCACAGCGCCGGCGACGACCTGTCGAACGTCAGCCGTGAGGCGATCGGGATCATGGCGCCGGCGGTCGCGTTCGCGACGGCCACGCTGGCGAACGACACCTCCGCGATCAACGGTGTCTCGGGCCCCGGCGACCAGGGCCACCACCACGGCCCGTGGAAGCCGGGCAAGGGCAAGGGGCACGGGCGCGGCCACGCGGGTGCGATGGAGCTGCGGACGTCGTGACGTGCTGACGGTGTGACGCCGGTGGCCCGGGTGCCTGCGGGTGCCCGGGCCGCTGCGCGTCCGGCGCCCCCGTCCCGTTGGCGTGGCCGCCCAGCCTCGCTCGGGACGGGCGACATCTTGCTCCTCCACACGGCGCCTGCCAAGACCCCCCGTGACCTTTTCTTGACCTTGGGCCGCGCCCAGGGCAAGAGCGCCCCGCAGAAACGCCCGCTTGTAACGAAAATGTGAAGATTCTCACCCGTGCGTGCCACCGGGTCTGGTCAAGGAGCAGGATGCGTGGTGGCCGCCCAGCCTCGCGCCCAACGCCGCCACCGCCGTCGCGCGCCCCACCGTCACGCGGCGCCGTCAGTGCGACCGGGGACCGCTCGACCCGATCCGCGGGAACGGCGTCAGCGAGAACGCCACCTCGACCGGGACGTCGAAGAACTGCGCGATGCGCAGCGCCAGGTGCAGCGACGGGCTGTACTCGCCACGCTCGAGGTACCCGACCGTCTGGTAGTGCACCCCCAGGGCCTCCGCCAGCTCGCGTCGGCTCACGCCGCGCTCGGCGCGCAGCACGGCGATGCGGTTGTGGACGGTCTCGCTGCCCGCGGGGCGTCGGCGGGCGTCGTCCGCCACCTCCTGCTCGACGTCGGGGGCCGCGCCGTCAGCCACGCTGCAGCGCCGCCTGGACGCGGTCGGCCAGTGCGCCGGCCGTCTGCCGGGCGTGGGTGCGGCGCAGCAGCAGCGGCGCCGCCACCAGGCCGGCCACGGCCCAGGCGAGCAGCACGAGCGCCGCGATCTCGGGGTGCCAGGCGCCGCCGATCTCGAGCGACTCGGCGCCGGCGGGCAGCGTCGTCGCGCGCAGCCCGTGCGCGAGCCAGTAGAGCGGGAACACCTGCACGACGCCCTCCGCCCACGGCGGCACGGTCTGCGGGCCGAAGACGCCGGAGACGAACGCGAGCGCGACGACCGGGGCCATGACGAACAGCATGACGCGCGTCGGGCGCCCGGCGAGCGCACCGCCCACGATGCCGAGCGGCAGGATCGCGAGGGTGCCGAGCAGCAGCCACCCGACCATGGCGGCCCAGCCCGCGGCGCCCTGGTGCATCGGGTCGCCCAGCAGGAACGGCCACGGCAGCAGGATGATCGCGAGCATGGGCAGCGCGCCGAGCAGCTGGCCCACCACGACGCCGACCGTGTAGGTCGTCGTGCCGCGCGGCGTCGTGCGCAGCCGCAGCAGCGTGCCGTCCTCGGCCTCCGCCGCCAGCGCGAACGCGGGGCCGATGGCCATGCCGAACAGCACGACGGACGCGAGGATCCCGGGCAGGGCGAGGTTCGGCAGCGTCAGGCCCCCGCTGCCGGGCACGACCGTGTCGCGCTGGGACACGAGGTAGACCAGCACGGCGAGTCCGATGAGGACGTTCCAGCCCAGGTCCTCCGGGTTGCGCAGCATGTGACGGAACTCGGTCACACCCCGTCGCAGGCCGAGCCGGACCGCCCAGGGCAGGGGTGCGGACGTGCTCATCGGGTCACCTCCAGGTCGTGGCGGGCCGCGTCGGCCTCGTGCCGGCGGACGATCTGCAGGTACGCGTCCTCGAGGCTGGCGCGCACCACCTCGAGGTCGTCGACCCCGCCGCGGGCGAGGAGCTCGCGCGTGAAGGCCACGGGGTCGTGCGTGCTGTGCACGTGCCGGGCGCCGTCGGCGCTCCAGCGCACCTCGGCCGGGCCGGCGACCTCCCGGGCGACGGACGCGGGGCTGCCGTCGGCGACGACGTGGCCACCTGCCAGCAGCAGGATCCGGTCGGCGACGACCTCGGCCTCGGCGAGGTCGTGCGTGGTGAGCAGGACGACGGTGCCGTCGCGGTCGACCACCTCGTGCACGATCTCGTGGAACTCGCGACGCGCCGCGGGGTCGAGGCCGGCGGTCGGCTCGTCGAGGATCAGCAGGTCCGGGCGCCCGACGAGCCCGACGGCCACGTCGAAGCGACGGCGCTGCCCGCCCGAGAGCGTCGCCATCCGCTGGTCCGCGGCGTCGGTGAGGCCGACGCGCGCGAGCAGGTCGTCGACGGACCGCGGCCGGGTGAACCCCGGGCGGGAGTACGGCCGGTACGAGTCGGCCAGGTGGCCGAGCAGCTCGCGCACCCGCCAGCGGCGGTGGTCCCGCCACGACTGCAGCACGACGCCGATGCGGGCGCGCCAGGCGTCGTCACCGTGCTCGGGGTCGGTGCCGAGCACGGTGACGTCGCCCGCGTCCCGGCGGCGGAAGCCCTCGACGATCTCGACCGTCGTCGTCTTGCCGGCGCCGTTGGGGCCCAGCAGCGCGACGACCTCGCCGGCCCCGACCTCGAAGCCGATGCCGTCGAGGACGGTCCGTCCGTCGTACGCCATGCGGAGGCCAGCGACCCGGATGGCGGTCTCGCCCGATACGTCCATGTAGCAGGTGTACTACATAGCGTCGCACTCGCGCTACGGCTGGGGAGCGCCGATCGACGAGATCACCCAGCGGTGACCGGACGGGTCGACGAGCCACCCCCGGGCGCTCGCGGTCAGGGAGGGCCAGGGGTGATGTGGGCCCGGGGTGATAGGACGTTCCCATGACGACTACCACCGACGGCGGCGACACCCCTGCCGCCACCCCCTTCGAGGACCTCGACGACTACATCGCGCTGCCGCGCCTGTCGGGCCTGGTGCTCTCGCCCGACGGCACCCGCCTGGTCACGGCCGTGCAGACGCTCGACACCAAGCGCACCGCGTACGTGACCGCGCTGTGGGAGGTCGACCCCACGGGCGAGCGCCCCGCGCGCCGCCTGACGCGCTCCGCCAAGAGCGAGGCGTCGGCGGCGTTCACGCCGGGCGGGGACCTGCTGTTCACCAGCGCACGCCCCGACCCCGACGCGACGGACGCCGCCGACGACCCGAGGCCCGCCCTGTGGCTGCTGCCCGCCGACGGCGCCGAGGCGCGGGTGATCGCCGACCGCGCGGCCGGCGTCGGCGGGGTCCGGGCGGCCTCGGCGGCCCCCGCGGTGCTCGTCGTGTCCGACGTGCTGCCCTCGGCCGCCGACGACGAGACCGACGAGCGGCTGCGCAAGGAGCGCAAGGACAAGAAGGTCGCCGCGATCCTCCACACCGGCTACCCGGTGCGGTACTGGGACCACGACCTGGGCCCCGGCTCGCCGCACGCCTTCGTCGCCACGCTGACCGACGACGTGGCCGCGCCCCTCGCCGGCCAGCGCGACCCCCGCCTCGCGCTCGCGGACGTCACGCCCGACGCGGACGTCGCCCTGCGCGAGGAGTCCCCGACGCTCAGCCCCGACGGGCGCACGGTCGTCACGGCGTGGCACCGCCCGGGTGCGCGCGGGGTGCTGCGCATGCAGCTCGTCGCGATCGACGTCGCGACGCGCGAGCGCCGCGTGCTCGTCGACGACGCCGGCGGCGACCTCGCGCACCCCGTCGTGTCGCCCGACGGCCGGTGGGTGGCCTACGTCCGCGAGACGGTCTCGACGCCGCACCAGGCGCCGTCCGTCCAGCTGTGGGTCGTGCCGCTGGAGGGTGGCGAGGCCCGCCACGTCGCGGCCGCGTGGGACCGCTGGCCCACCGACCTGGTGTGGCTGCCGTCCTCGGACGCGCTGCTCGTCACCGCCGACGACGACGGGCGCGGCCCGGTCTTCCACGTGGACCTCGGCACCGACGCGGTCACGCGCCTGACCAGCGACGACGCCACGTTCGCGAACGTGCAGGTGGCGCCCGACGGGCGTACGGCGTACGCGCTGCGCACGTCGTACCTCACCCCCGCGCACCCGGTGCGGATCGACCTCGCCGCCGCGCTCGCGGACGGGCCCGTCGCCACCGAGCCGCTGCGCTCGCCCGCGGCCGACGTCCCCCTCCCGGGCCGCCTGGAGGAGGTCGTCACCACCACCGCCGACGGCACCCGTGTGCGGGCGTGGCTCGCGCTGCCCGACGGCGCAGGCCCGGACGCGAAGGCGCCGCTGCTGCTGTGGATCCACGGCGGCCCGCTCGGGTCGTGGAACGCGTGGTCGTGGCGCTGGAACCCGTGGCTGCTCGTCGCGCAGGGCTACGCCGTGCTGCTGCCCGACCCCGCGCTGTCCACCGGCTACGGCCAGGACTTCATCCAGCGCGGGTGGGGGGCGTGGGGCAAGGCGCCGTACACCGACCTCATGGCCGCCACGGACGCCGCGCTCGAGCGTGCCGACGTGGACCCCGAGCGGACCGCCGCCATGGGCGGGTCGTTCGGCGGCTACATGGCCAACTGGGTCGCCGGGCACACCGACCGGTTCCGCGCGATCGTCACGCACGCGAGCCTGTGGGCCCTCGACCAGTTCGGCCCGACGACGGACGCGTCGTACTACTGGCAGCGCGAGATGACGCCCGAGATGGCGCTGGAGAACTCGCCGCACCGGTTCGTCGGCGACATCGTCACCCCGATGCTCGTCATCCACGGCGACAAGGACTACCGCGTGCCGATCGGCGAGGGCCTGCGCCTCTGGTACGAGCTGCTCGCGGCCTCCGGCCTGCCGGCGGACGAGGAGGGGCGCACCCCGCACCGGTTCCTGTACTTCCCGGACGAGAACCACTGGATCCTCACGCCGCAGCACGCGAAGGTCTGGTACGGCGCGGTCGAGGCGTTCCTCGCCGAGCACGTGCTGGGGCGCACGGGGGACGACGCGGTCGCCTATCCCGAGGTGCTCGGCTGACCCGTCCGGACGGACGACGGCCGGCCCGCCCCTCGGGGTGGGCCGGCCGTGCCGTCGGGGCTCAGAGGTCGGCGGGGTCCACCAGGAAGTCGGCCTCGTCGGCGATCTCGCCGCCGACGGCCGCCTGCAGGACCTTGGCCACACCCGCGACCAGGGGCGTGGACCGGCTGCGCGCCACGCGGTGCTCCAGCGACGGCTTCTCCTGCTCGATCTGCTCGATCTCGAACGGCTCCCAGCGCACGCGGTACGCCACGACGCCGTCCTTCGTCCAGGGCAGGTCCTCCATGAGCGGCGGCAGCTGCTCGCACGCGGCGACCTCGACCGCGAGCATCCCGTCGACACCCAGGTCCACCAGCACGCCGAACGCCTCGGCCGGCGGCGGTGCGGCGAGCATGAGCTCGTCGAACGCGTCGGCCTCCGCCATGAGCCGCCGGCGCTCGTCGGGTTCGACGACGCCGTGCTGCTCGAGCGCCGCCCGCAGCCCGGAGCCGCCCGCCTCGGGGGACCCGCCGACCGCGCCCTGCGACCCGCGCCCGGCCAGGACCGTCGGGCCGTTCCACGACCCCGGGGTCGCGACGGACAGGTAGGCCCGCGGCTGCACCCGCTGCACCAGTGCGAGCACGTCCGCGGGCTCCAGCCAGCGGTCGGTCAGCACGGTGAGGTCCGTGGCGGCGTCGGGGTCCGGTGTCAGGACGACGCCCGTCTGCGTGCGCACGGCACCGCACAGGCGACGGGCCGCGGCGACCAGCCACCGCAGGACGCGGTCCTCCTCGCGGACCGGCAGCCCGTCGGGGAAGGCGCGCTTGAAGCCGTCGCGGTCGCCGCCCGGCCAGGGCTGCTCGCCGCGCTCCCGCGGGGCCTCCAGCACCCACACCATGACGCTGGACGCGGGCAGGCCGAGGGCGAGGGCGTCCTGCGCCTCGATCGAGTAGGGGCCCGCGAGGCGCGACAGGCGCGCCAGACGCAGCGCCCGCACGCGCGGCGCGCGGCGGCCGACGGTGCGGATGCCGAACGCGGCGGTGACCGCCGGCATGACGCCGGTGCGGGTGGGTGCCTCCGGGGTGACGTCCTCCCACCCCACGTTGCGGAACCGGCTGGCGGCGAGCACCTCGACCTCGTCGGGCTCGATGCCCGCGGGCAGGGCCAGCAGGTGCCGGTCGGCCAGTGCCGGGTCGTCGAGCGGCAGCGGCGGGAAGGTCGGCTCGGCCATCACACGTCCGTCCGGTGGAAGCCCTGCCAGGACCGCGACGCGGTGGGGCCGCGCTGCCCCTGGTACCGCGAGCCGTAGGCGGAGGAGCCGTAGGGGTGCTCGGTGGGGGAGGTCAGCCGGAAGAAGCAGAGCTGGCCGATCTTCATGCCGGGCCACAGCAGGATCGGCAGGGTGGCGACGTTCGACAGCTCGAGCGTCACGTGCCCCGTGAACCCGGGGTCGATGAACCCGGCCGTCGAGTGCGTCAGCAGGCCGAGCCGCCCCAGCGACGACTTGCCCTCGAGGCGCGCCGCGACGTCGTCGGGCAGCGTGACCTGCTCGTACGTCGAGCCGAGGACGAACTCCCCGGGGTGCAGCACGAACGGCTCACCGCGCTCGACCTCGACCAGGCGGGTCAGGTCCGGCTGCTCCGCGGCGGGGTCGATGACCGGGTACTTGTGGTTGTCGAAGAGCCGGAAGTACCGGTCGAGCCGCACGTCGATGCTCGACGGCTGGACCATGGTGGGCTCGTACGGGTCGAGGGCCACCCGGCCGGACTCGAGCTCGGCGCGGATGTCGCGGTCGGAGAGCAGCACGGACCCACCGTAGTGGAGCCGTGGCGGCGCCCTCGTGGGCCGTCCGGTGCGCGGTGCGCGGCAGGCGCGCGAGGCGCACGGAGCGGTGAAAGGTCACGGGGCATTCCGGGGGCAGGCCCTTCGGGATATGCTGTGGCCGCTCCGGTGTGGGAGCGCTCTCGCCGCTTCCGGCGCGACGCGCTCCGACCAGGGGCCCGCGCGGACACCCGCCCGATGCAGTTCCGTGAGGACGACCAGGTACGTGAGCAGGGTCGCCGACGCCTGGCACCCACCTTCCGGTGGGGCCTCGGTGGTGGGCCGTGCGACGAGGCACGAGAGGCATGCGATGCGGTTCGGCCACTTCGACGACGAGGCGCGCGAGTACGTCGTCACGACGCCCCACACCCCCTACCCGTGGATCAACTACCTCGGGTCGGAGCAGTTCTTCTCGCTGCTCTCGCACCAGGCGGGCGGGTACTCCTTCTACCGCGACGCCAAGATGCGGCGGCTCACGCGGTACCGCTACAACAACATCCCCGCCGACGCGGGCGGCCGCTACCTGTACGTCAACGACGGCGGCGACGTGTGGACCCCGTCGTGGCTGCCGGTGAAGGCGGACCTCGACCACTTCGAGGCGCGGCACGGCCTGGGCTACTCCCGGATCACCGGTGAGCGCGGTGGGCTGCGCGTCGCGACGACGTTCTTCGTCCCCCTGGGCGAGAACGCCGAGGTGCAGCGCGTCGCGGTGACCAACACGTCGGACGTCGAGAAGACGGTCACGCTGTTCTCGTTCGTCGAGTTCTGCCTGTGGAACGCCCAGGACGACCAGACGAACTACCAGCGCAACCTGTCGATCGGCGAGGTCGAGGTCGAGCAGGACGGCCCGCACGGCTCGGCGATCTACCACAAGACCGAGTACCGCGAGCGGCGCGACCACTACGCCGTGTTCGGCGTGAACACCCGCGCGGACGGCTTCGACACCGACCGTGACACGTTCGTCGGCGCGTACAACTCCCTCGGTGAGGCGGCCGTGCCGCGCGCCGGCGCGTCGGCCGACTCGGTCGCGTCCGGCTGGTACCCGATCGGCTCGCACTCGGTGCGCGTGACGCTCGCCCCCGGCGAGACGCGCGACCTCGTCTACGTCCTCGGGTACCTCGAGAACCCGCAGGACGAGAAGTGGGCCGACGACGCCCACCAGGTCGTCAACAAGGAGCGCGCCCACGCGCTGCTGAGCCGCTTCGCCACCGCGGAGCAGGCGGACGCCGCCGTCGAGGCGCTGCAGGCCTACTGGACGGACCTGCTGTCGACGTACTCGGTGCGCTCGAGCGACGAGAAGCTCGACCGGATGGTCAACATCTGGAACCAGTACCAGTGCATGGTCACGTTCAACATGTCGCGCTCGGCGTCGTACTTCGAGACCGGCATCGGCCGCGGCATGGGCTTCCGCGACTCCAACCAGGACCTGCTGGGCTTCGTCCACCTGGTCCCGGAGCGGGCGCGCGAGCGGATCGTCGACATCGCGTCCACGCAGTTCGAGGACGGGTCGGCCTACCACCAGTACCAGCCGCTGACGAAGCGCGGGAACAACGACATCGGCTCCGGCTTCAACGACGACCCGCTGTGGCTCATCGCCGGCGTCGCGGGCTACGTCAAGGAGACCGGCGACTTCTCGATCCTCGACGAGCCCGTGCCGTTCGACAACGAGCCCGGCTCCGAGGTCCCGCTGTTCGAGCACCTCACCCGGTCGTTCGAGTACACGGTGAACCACCGGGGCCCGCACGGGCTGCCGCTCATCGGCCGCGCGGACTGGAACGACTGCCTCAACCTCAACTGCTTCTCCACCGAGCCGGGCGAGTCCTTCCAGACGACGGAGAACCAGGCCGGCGGCCACGCCGAGTCCGTGTTCATCGCCGCGCAGTTCGTCCTCTACGGCGAGCAGTACGCCGAGCTCGCGGAGCGTCGGGGGCTGTCCGAGGTCGCGTCGCAGGCCCGCAAGGTCGTCGGTGAGGTCCGCGAGGCCGTGCTCGAGCACGCGTGGGACGGCCGCTGGTTCCTGCGCGCGTACGACTTCTACGGCAACCCGGTCGGCACCGACGCCAAGCCCGAGGGCAAGATCTGGATCGAGCCGCAGGGCTTCGCCGTCATGGCGGGCATCGGCGTCGGCGACGGCCCGGAGGACACCGACGCGCCGGCCATCCAGGCGCTCGACGCGGTCGACGAGATGCTCGGCACGCCGCACGGCCTGGTCCTGCAGTTCCCGGCCTACACGACGTACCAGATCGAGCTCGGCGAGGTCTCCACGTACCCGCCCGGCTACAAGGAGAACGGTGGCATCTTCTGCCACAACAACCCGTGGGTGATCATCGCCGAGACGGTCGTCGGACGCGGGGACAAGGCGTTCGACTACTACAAGCGCATCACCCCGGCGTACCGCGAGGACATCAGCGACGTCCACAAGCTCGAGCCGTACGTGTACGCGCAGATGATCGCGGGCAAGCAGGCGCCGCGCGCCGGCGAGGCCAAGAACTCGTGGCTCACGGGCACCGCGGCGTGGAACTTCGTCGCCGTGTCGCAGTACCTGCTCGGCGTCCGGCCGGACTACGACGGCCTGGTCGTCGACCCGCAGATCGGGCCCGACGTGCCGTCGTTCACCGTCACGCGCGTCGCGCGCGGTGCGACGTACGAGATCACGGTCACCAACTCCGGTGCCCGGGGCTCGCGCGGCTCGCTGGTCGTCGACGGGACCCCCGTCGAGGGCAACCACGTGCCCTACGCGCCGGCCGGCAGCACGGTCCGGGTCGAGGTCACGCTCTGACCGGGGCGCTCGCGCACCCGGCGCCGACAGCAGGGGGCTGCCGCCGATGACGATCACCGCGACCACCGAGCTCGTCCCCGCCCCGGTCACACCGGCCGTGGCGGCGCCCCCGGGCGTCGTCACGCTGCGCAACGACCGCTGGGAGGTCGACGTGCTGCCCGGCACGGGCGCGTCGTTGGGCGCGGGGCGCATCCGCACGTCCGACGGCGTGTGGCGCGACCTGCTGCGACCGACGCGGCGCACGGCGTCGGGCGATCCGGAGAAGTGCGCGAGCTTCCCGATGGTGCCGTGGTCCAACCGGATCCGTGACGGCGTGCTGCCGTTCGCGGGGCGGCGCTGGCAGCTGCAGCGCAACGCCGCCGACGGCACGGCCATCCACGGTGCCGTGCGGCACGCCCGCTGGGAGGTCGTCGAGCAGTCCGCCACGGCGGTGACGCTCGCCGTGGACACGGCCGAGCAGATCGGCGTGAACTTCCCCTGGCAGTTCGGTGCGACGGTCCGGTACGCGGTCGACGGCGGCGACCTGGTCGTCACGACGTCCGTGCGCAACACCGACGTCGAGCCGTTCCCCGCGGGCTTCGGCCACCACCCGTACCTGAGCCGCGCGCTGCTGCCCGTGGGTGCGCCGATCCGCGAGTACCCGCCGACGGCCGGCCCGCTGCTGCACGTGCCGGCGCGGGCGGGGTACCGGCTGTCGGGTGCGCTGCCCACCGGGCCCGCGGGTCCCGTGCCGCCCCGGGCGGACTTCCGCGCCCAGCGGGTGCTGGGGACCGCGTTCGTCGACGACGTCCTGACCGGGCTCGACCCGTCGGCGCCCGTGCACGTCGAGTACCCCGACGAGGGCGTCGCGGTCGACCTCACCGTCGACCCCGTCTACCGGCACCTCGTGCTGTACGCGCCGCGCCGGCGCTGCTACTTCGCGATCGAGCCCGCGACCAACGTCAACGACGGCTTCACGCTGCACGACGCGGGCGTCCGCGGCACCGGGGTCTTCGTCCTCGAGCCCGGTGAGGAGCGCTCGGGCACGTTCCGGATCGCGGTCCGCGGCTGAGCGGCCGGTCGGTGGCCCAGGCAACGTGCCGGCCCGCGCCGGGCCTCCGGCAGGCGGGCGTGTCCGGTCGCCTGGCAGCGCACGGGCGTGTGACCTACCGCAGGTCGAGGACGAGCCGGTGGCCCCACGTGAACGTCTCGTCGCGCCGGAACCCGAGGTGCTCGTAGAACGCGATCGCGCGCGTGTTGCGCGCGTCGACCCCGAGGTGCACACCCGGCACGTCGCGGGCCCGTAGCGCGTCGGACAGGCCCTCGATCAGCCGGCGGCCCCAGCCCTGGCCCTGCAGCCGCGGCAGCAGGTCGATGTGCAGGTGCGCGGGGGCGTCGGGCGGCGACGGCGAGGGGTCGGGGTGGTGGATGCGCTCGACGAGGACGTGGTCCTCGGTGCCGTCGCGGGGGTCCTCGCGACGCGCGTACCGGGCGCGCAGCACCGGCCACCACTCCCGTTCACCCCACGCGTCGAACGCCGCGGTGTCCGCCGTGGCGACCACGTACCCGGCCACGCCCTGCCCGTCCACGACCACCAGGCTCAGGTCCGGGTCGGCGGTCGGGTAGGGGCCGCAGTAGACGTGCCCGAGCAGGTCGGGGTCGCGGTACAGAGCCGTCGCGTCCTGCCCGGCCGCGCCCGTCAGCAGGCACACGCGGTACATGCCGGGCAGGTCGCTGGGGTGGAACGGGCGCATCGTCGCGGTCACCCGCCGACCCTGCCATCGCACCGGCCGCTCTGCCAGGGACGCGCCCGTCCGAGGGGAGGGACGAGTTGATGTGGGACCCCACGCACCGGGTAGGATCGACGCCGCAGCGCCTGCAAGGGCGTCGTGCGGGTGTAGTTCAATGGTAGAACATCAGCTTCCCAAGCTGATAGCGCGGGTTCGATTCCCGTCACCCGCTCCATCTTCTGCGCAGGTCAGGGCGGGTCCGCGTCGGCTTCTCAGCCCCGGGCCGCCCTGCGCAGCACGTCGTGCGCTCCCGATCCGGTCGGCACGACGATCTCGACCCGCGACGCACCGGCCGTGAGCGTCACCGTCGTCGCGTCCGCCCAGACGGTGTGCGGGGTGAGGTGCAGGGCGTCCGGCGCGCCGAGCGGGACCACGAGGCGTGACGTGGAGTGGACCGGAGCCCTGCCGCGCAGCACCCACTGGTGACGGCCGACGACCTCGAGCGCGACGTCGTCCGAACCGAGCACGGCCCCCTGGAGGGTGGCCGACGAGAGCGCGTGCAGGGCGCGCTGCACGAGGCCGGAGGCCCCGGTCGCGGACGGTCGCAACGGCGTGCGCCCGTGGCAGGCCCACGCGACGACGTCGGGGTGCCGGCGCGCGATCTCGCGGAACCCGCTGACCAGCGCGACGTCGTCCTTGCCGGCGTCCAGCCGTGCGGGCGCGCCCGCACGGGCCGCGTCGAGCAGTGCGCGACCGGTCCTGCTCGGTGGCTGCCCCGCCGCGGCGGCGCGCAGACCGCTGACCAGCTCACCGACCTTGGCGTGCGCCGAGCCGTTGTACGGGACCGACAGCGCCGCACCGTCGCGGGTGTGGAGGGTCAGGCGGCCGTCGAGCAGGGACACCACGTCGTGGATCGCGACGACGTGCCGGAGGGGGACGGTGGTGACGTCGTACCCGCCGGGGACCGCGGGCCTGCCGCGGGTCGCCGCGCGCGCGGCGCGTCGGCTCAGCCGCGTCAGGTCGTGCGCGTCGAGGACGAGGAGGTGGTCGTAGAGGTCCATGTCGGGCGTCGCGTCGCGGCGCGCGATGTTGCGCGGGACCTTCAGGACGAGCCGGGCCGCGTCCAGGTCGAGGGGGTGGTCACGGAAGAGGCGGGGCACGTCCGCGGGTGTGCGGACCTCGTCGATCCACGGGCCGAAGCGGTCGTACTCGCTGGGCTGCGCTGCCACGGTCATGCGGGCTCCGGTCGTCGGTGACGGGAGCGACGGTAGTCCGGCGGCGGCGGGCTGCGCCGAGGGCTCCGAGCCGGGGCGTGCACGCTGCGCCGTGTCTGAGGTCACATCACCAGATGACAAGGTGAGAGCCTGATGTGAATGCCCTGTTCGTAAGCGTTTAGGTCGCTCGCGCGGGTGAGCCCGCCGCTAGTTTTCGCACCGTCGACGACGCATGCGGAGCGTCCCGACCCCCCCTGCCGTCGGAGGTCGCGTCGCCATGCCCGCGCACCTCCCACGGCCGGTGGGCCCGTCAGGGCGAGGCCGGTGCGACCGGACCCCGCCGGCCGCCGAGCTCAGGAGAAGTGCGTGACCACCGAACGTCCCGATGCCCGCAAGACGCTGCGCCCCGTGCTCCGCTCCGTCCCCACCCCCCGTACCGGCATCCCGACGGGATTCGGCGTCACCGGCGGGACGCCGCGCGTACCGACCGCCACGCCGCCCGCCGCGGACGTGGAACGGCGCAGCCGCGCCGTGACGCTGGTCGCGGTACTGCTGGCGGTCGTCGCGGTCGTCGCGGTCGCCGTCGCCTTCCGGATCCTCGTCCCGACCGCGACGTCGTCGGTCGTCGCACCGGCGACCGCCGCGCAGCGCGAGCCGCAGACCCGCCCGGGCTCCGTGGTCGACTTCGGTCAGGTGTTCTCCTACGGCGACGGCCTCGACGTCGCCGTCAACGCCCCCCAGCAGTACGAACCCAGCGTCAACGCCACCGGCGTCGAGCAGGGCGTGCCCAGCAAGGTCCAGGTCGTCATCACGAACCGCACGGCGGCCCCGTTCCGGCCCAACACGCTGGAGGTCCGGGCGACATCGGGCGGCCAGGAGGCCGTCGCGGTGTGGGACCCCGACCAGGGCGTCGGGCTGACCGGGCCGGACGTGAGCATCCCCGCGGGGGCGACGCTCCAGTTCTACCTGGCGTTCGCACCGGTCGACCCCTCGGACCTGCGGCTCGAGATCACCCCCGCGATCTACGGGTACGGGGCGATGGTCGTCCAGCGTCCATGACGACGCGTGCGCACTGTCCGCACCGTCCCCGTCGTCGCAGCGACCCGCCGTCGTACCCCGTCACGCGCCGCAGCCGTCGGCATCGCGGCGGCCACGCTCCTGGTCGTCGCGTCCGGCTGCGCGGCCACCGCGAGCGCCGGGGCCGGTGACCCGGGGGTGAGCGCGACGCACGCGGGGGCGCAGCTCACGTTCGGCTCGCCCGACGACTTCAACGCGCCCACGCTGAGCGCATCGGCCGTCTCCGACGGAACGTTCACGCCGATCCCGGCCCTGGGCGGCCACGAGCCGCTCGTGCTCGTCACCGACTGACGTCGACGTGCGGCGTCGGACGGCGCGTCCGACGCCGTCCTCGGGGCACGACACCGCGCCCCCGGTGCGGCGAACCGGTATGCCCGTGCGTCAGACTGCCGGGGTGACCGACCTGCTCTCGTCGCCGCGCCTCCTGGGCGACGGGACGACGATCGCGCACCGGCCGGACTGGACCTGGCTCCCGCCCGACGCGGCGCCGACCCCTGCCGACCTCGCGCGCGCCGCGCGCCAGGCCGAGCAGCTGCTGGCCGAGCACGGCGTCACGTACGGCGCCGACCACGCCGACGGCGACCAGCAGTGGCGCCTCGACCCGCTGCCCGTGATCGTCGACGAGCCCGAGTGGACCCGCCTCGACGCGGCGCTCGTCCAGCGCGCCGAGGTGCTCGACGCGGTCCTGCACGACCTGTACGGCGCGCGGCGCCTGCTCGACGACCGGGTGCTGCCGCCCGCCGCGGTGCTGTCCCACCCCGGCTTCCTGCGGGCCGTCGACGGGTTGCGGCTGCCCGGCGGCCGCGAGCTCGTCCTGACGGCCACCGACCTGGTGCGCGACGCGCACGGAGACTGGTGCGTCGTCGCGGACCGGACGCAGGCGCCGTCCGGTGCCGGGTACGCCATGGAGGACCGCCGGGTCACCGCGCAGGTGCTCGCGCCGGTGTACCGGCAGGCGTCGATCGCGCGCCTCGGACCGTTCTTCCACGCGCTGCGCAAGGCCCTGCACGAGGTCGCGCCGCCGACCGCGGGCGACGAGCCGAGGGCCGTCCTGCTGTCACCCGGCCCGGGCAGCGAGACCGCCTTCGACCAGGCGTACCTGGCCTCGATGCTCGGCCTGCCGCTCGTCGAGGGCAGCGACCTCGTCGTGCGTGCCGGTCGCCTGTACCTGCAGGGGATCGACGGGCTCGAACCCGTCGACGTCGTGCTGCGGCGCGTCGACGGTGACTGGTGCGACCCGCTCGACCTGCGCGCGGGGTCGCGCCTCGGGGTGCCCGGGCTCGTGCACGCCGTCCGCCGGGGGTCGGTGAGCATCGTCAACCCGCTCGGTGCGTCCGTGCTGGAGAACCCCGCGGTCCTCGGCTACCTGCCGCGCCTCGCGCGCGCCGTGCTCGACCAGGACCTCACGCTCGCGTCGGCGCCCACGTGGTGGTGCGGTGAGGAGCGGGCGCTGCGGCACGTGCTGGCGCGCCTCGACCGGCTCGTCGTCAAGCCGACGGTGCACGGGCCGCGTACGACCACGGTGCTGGGCTGGACGCTGTCCGCGGCGCAGCGCGACGAGCTCGCCGCGCGCATCACCGCCGAGCCCTGGCGCTGGGTGGGGCAGGAGCCCGTCGGCCCGACCGTCGAGACGGTCGCAGCGGGTGTCGGCACCGACCGGCCCGACGCCGCGGGCGTGGGGCCGGCCGACCTGGGGCCGCGTGCCGCGGTGATGCGTACCTACGCGGTCGCGCACGCCGGCAGCTACACCGTCATGGCCGGTGGGCTCGCGCGCGTCGCCGACGAGCACGTCGTCTCGTCGTCCGCGGGCGCGCACGCGAAGGACGTCTGGGTCCTCACGTCGCAGCCGACGACGCCCGCCGTCGCGCCGCGCGCCGACGTCGTCGGGGGCGTCGGGCGCACCACCGGCTACGGCATCTCGCCGCGCGCCGCCGAGAACCTGTACTGGATGGGCCGGTACGCCGAGCGCGCCGAGGACGGGGTGCGCGTGCTGCGTGCCGTCGCGGACCGCTGGGACGACTACCACCGCACGCCCGGCAGTGCGGGCGGGCAGGCGCTCGCGGTGCTGCTGCAGGCGTTGACGCCCGCGGCGCTGCCGGACGGCGGCGAGGCCGTCGCCGGCACGTCGGCGCCGGAGCACGCGGGTCCGCGGGTGCCCGCGCTGCGCGACCTGCTGCTCGACCAGCGCACGCCGGGGTCCGTCGCGCGGGCCGTCAAGCGCCTCGGGTCGGCCGCGGCGACCGTGCGCGACCAGCTCTCGAACGACACGTTCGGGCCGCTCGCGCGCATCGAGCGCACGCTGCGCGACGAGCGCGCGCGGGTACGCGTGCGGCAGCAGGCCGGTCACGGGCTCGACGTGGGACCCGTGCCGCCCGCGTCCGTCACGGCGGGCCTGCGCCCCACGCTCGACCGCGTGCTGGAGAGCCTGCTCGCGGTCTCGGGGATCGCCGCCGAAGGGCTGACGCGCGACGTCGGCTGGCACCTGCTCGACGCGGGCCGCCGCATCGAACGGGCCCAGCGGCTGGTCGCGATGCTCGCCGCGACGCTCGTCGAGCGGCGTCCGGGCGACGTCGAGGACCTGCTGCTGGAGTCGGTGCTGCTCACCACGGAGTCCGCGATCACGTACCGGCGGCGCCACCAGGCGGGCACCGGGGTCGCGAGCGTGCTCGACCTGCTGGTGCACGACCGCACCAACCCCCGCTCGCTCGCGTTCGCACTCGACCGGCTGCTCGCCGACCTGGAGGCCGTCCCCGCGCCGCGCTCGGCCGCGCAGCGCGACCACCTGCTGCACGGCGTGGCCGACCTCGTCGCGGAGCTCGACACCGTCGCCGTCGGCAACGAGGTGTCCGACGAGGGCCGCCGGGTGCGCCTCGCCGACGCGCTCGAGTCGATGCTGTGGCGGCTGCGCGAGGCGTCCGCCGAGATCGAGCGCGTCCACTTCGTGCGGCCCGCGCCCAGCAGGGCGCTGACCGACCTGTGGGGCTCGACCTACGGCGAGCCGGGCGACGGAGGTGGCGAGTGAACGTCCGCACGTACGACCTCGTGCACCGCACGACGTACGACTACGCCCAGCCCGTCACCGACTCCTACGGGCGCACGACCCTGACGCCCCGGGACCTGCCGGACCAGCGCGTGCTCGCCACGACGCTGACGATCGACCCCGAGCCGGCCGACACCGGCGAGCACGTCGACTGGTTCGGCAACACCACCACGTACTTCGGCGTGACCCGGCCCCACACGCGGCTCGTGGTCACCGCACGCTCGACGCTCGAGGTGAGCCGCACGGTCCCGCCGCGTGCCGACCTGCCGGACGTGGGCTGGCGGGCGGTGGCCCGCGCGGTCACCGCGGGCGACCTCGGGGCGCTGCACACCGACGCCGCGGGCGTCGTCGCGCTGCGCGAGGCCGTGCTGCCGTCGGCGCACGTCACGTTCGTCGACGAGGTCCGGCAGTGGGCGGCCCCGTCGTTCGCCGACGACCGCCCGCTGGCCGACCTGGTCGTCGACCTGCTGCACCGCATCCGCACCGAGCTGACGTACCGGTCCGGGTCCACCACGGTGCACACGACGCAGGCGCAGCTGCTCGCGCAGGGCGCGGGCGTGTGCCAGGACTTCGCGCACCTCATGATCGCGGCGCTGCGCGTGCACGGGCTGCCCGCGCGGTACGCGTCGGGGTACATCGAGACGCGGCCGCGCCCCGGCCGGGCCAAGCTGCGTGGCGCGGACGCGTCGCACGCGTGGGTGTCGGTCTGGCTGCCCGGCTACGGCTGGCTCGACGCCGACCCGACCAACGACCAGCTCGTCGACGACCGGTACGTCGTGCTCGGCTGGGGACGCGACTACCACGACGTGCCGCCGCTGCGCGGCGTCATCTTCACCGAGGGCGGCGGCGCGTCCCCGCGCGTCGAGGTCGACCTGGTGCCGGCGGGGTCGGAGCCGTTCACCTGATCGGTGGGCCGGGGCCACGGCCACGGGTACGACCGGCCCGCGGCGCCGTCCCCCCAGGAGTCGGCGCCCCGCTGAGCGGTGTCAGCGCACGCGGGCGCGGCGGTCGACCTCCTCGGGCGGGACGACGAAGCCCCCCGCGTCGACCACCGTCCCGCCGGCCGCGCGCCACAGCGTCGCGACGACGCGCGCGATGCTGGGGGCGGCGCGCTGCCGCGCGATGACGTGCAGCTGGGACGGGTGCGGGAGCTCGAGCTCCAGGGGGTCGGTCGGGAGCCACGTCACCCGGTAGGCCCACGGTCCGTGCTCGCGCCAGTCGAGCGTCGAGAGCACGACGGGCACCTCGCTCGAGCGCGCACAGCTCACCGCGACGGCACCGTCGTACTCGTAGGTCGCGACGAGCGAGAACGCACCGGGCGCACCCGGGGTGCCCTCCTGGACGGGACCCGGCCGGGCGCCGGCCAGCGCGGGCCGCACCAGCGGCACCGCGTCCTCGGTGCGCAGCGGCACGGCCGACCACAGCGTGAGGTCGACCGCGGACGCCGGGTCGGGCACGACCACGCGGTCGCGCTGGACGGGCAGGATCCCGCCGCCGGTGCGTCGTGCGACGGCCGTCGCCCAGCCCGTCAGGAGGTCGGGTGTGATGGTGGCGCCCGGCACCGGGGCCGCGGGCAGGCCGTACAGGTCGCTGTCCTGCGCCGGGAGGGTGAGCGCGCGCGCGTCGGTCGCGTCGAGCGGCTCGGGCCCCACGACGTCGACCGCACCGTCGAGGCTCAGCACACCGGCGGTGCTGACGGGCGCGACCGCGATGCCGCGGAACCGGGCGCCCGTCATCGGGCGGGACGCGGCGGCCTGGGCCGCCGACAGGGGCTCACGCGTCCACCGCGCCGCGGGGAACCAGGCCCGCGCCAGCGGGGCAAGGTCGGTGCCGCGCGGGACGGCGAGGACGTGGCGTCCGTCGAGCTCGGCGGGAACCGCGGGCGGTTCGGTCATGGCCGGAACGTACACACGGTTTGCTGCGTGCGTGTTTCACGACGGGAGTCCGTGAACGTGCGCTCCGGTGCGTCGCCCGAGGCGCGCCGCGAGACGTCCACCTGCTGGACGGTGGAGCGCCCGCTCGTCAGGCGTCGACGTCGCGCAGGTGGTGCACGACGTCGTGCAGGAAGTACTGGCCGAGGGTCCGGACCGTGAACAGCGAGCCGTTGCTGCGCCGCCCCGTGCGCTCCCACTGCTCGGCCGTCACGGCGTCGAAGACGTCCGCCGTCGCCTCGGCGGCCCTCGCGAGCTCGTCCGCGACGACCGCGGGGTCCTGCAGGTCGTAGCGGTCGGCAAGCGCCGTGGCGTCCTGGTCCCAGTTGGCGAACGGCGGGTCGTCCTCGTCGAGCATGACCTGCGCACGCTCGCCGAACACGCGCATGACGTCGCGCACGTGTGCGCCGTACTCGAGGGGCGACCAGACGTCCGGCGCGGGGCGCACGCGCACGTCGTCGCGGTGCAGCGCTGCGACCCACCGGGGGACCAGGTCGCGGACCGTGCCGCCGATGCCCGTCGGGTCGACGTCGGACGCCGCGAACCCGCACTCGTCGCACCGCTGGTCCAGGACCCAGGTCCAGTCCTTGGCGTCGGGCTCGATGGCCGGGGGTCGCGTGTCGGTGAGGGCCTCGGGATGGTGGTGGGTGTCCACGCCCGTCACGCTAGCGGGCCGACCGCGCACGGGGAACCACGAAAGTGCGAGCGGCCGGCCGGGGGTGGCCGGGCGACGCGCCCCCTCCCGCGCGCCGCCCGACCGGGCACCTGGGCGACGGACTCGCACGTGAGGCCTCGCCGTCGATGCCACCAGCCGTCACGGTAGACGCGCGACCGTTGCACAACCGTTGCACGACGAGATCCGTCATGGTGGTCGCCCGGGGACCCGCGATCAGCACGGACCTGCCGGTCGGCGCCGATCCGGCGTGCCGCCGGGGCCCGGTGGCGCAAGCGGTTCGCCACGGCCCTTCGGCGCGCGCCACGCCCGGGCGGCGACGAAATCCGTCGTCAGCGGGGCGCCGCGTCAGCGCAGGGTTCGGTCGAGCTGGGCGAGCCGGGTGTGCGCCCGCAGGTGGGCGGCCGAGCCGATGGGCGCGACACGGGCGAGCGTCTGCCACGCCTGCCAGTCCTCGTCGCCGTCGTCGCTCGCGGTCCAGCGCGCCACCAGCGCGGGGTCGCCCGAGGCGAGCGTCGCGGCCCGCAGCTCGTCGCGCACGGTGTCGCGCAGCCGCGCGATCCCCGGCGCGGTCGAGCGGGGCAGCACCGATCCGGCGTAGGCGGACAGAGCCGCGGCGACGTCGCCGACGACGAGCGCGTCCCGCACCGCGTCGACATCGGTCTGCAGCGGCGCGGTCAGCCGGTACGGGCGCGACTCGGACAGCAGCGGGCCGACGAGCCGGCGCAGCCGGGAGATCTCGGCGCGGACCGTCACCTCGGACAGCTCGGACTCCGAGAGCAGCACCGCGAGCTGGTCGCCGCGCAGCCCGGCGGGGTGCTCGGCGAGCAGCAGCAGGATCTCGGCGTGGCGGCACGTCAGGCGGCGCCGCCCCAGCGGTGTGTGCAGCGTGCCGCCCTGCGTGCCGAGCACGGCCAGGCGCGCCCCGGGCGGTGCGCCCCCGGACGCGGCGATGGTCGCCTCGAGCGCCGCGACGGTCGCGCGGACCAGCGCGAGCGCCATCCACGACGCGGCGTCGTCGCGCCCCGTGATGTCGAGGACCCCGAGCATCCGGCCCTGGGGGTCGTGGACGGGCACGGCCGCGCAGTTCCACGGGTGCACGACGCGGGCCCAGTGCTCGGTGCTCACGACCTGCAGGGGCCGCCGGGTCGCGAGCGCGGTGCCGAGCGCGTTGGTGCCGACGGCGTCCTCGCGCCAGGTGGCGCCCTCGACGAAGCCGACGCCGTCGAGCGGACGGCGCAGCGCGGGGGAGCCGTCGACCCACAGCAGCCGCCCGGCCTCGTCGCTGAGCGCCGCGACCCAGTCGGCACCCGGCTCGACGAGCAGGCGGCGCACGATCGGCATGGCACCGGACAGCGGGTGGGAGCTGCGCAGCGCGGCGAGCTCGGGTCCGACGACGTCGACCGGGGGCGTGGGCAGCTCGGGATCGACGCCGACGCGCCGGCTGCGGCGCCACGAGTCGGCGACGATCGGCCGCACCTGGCGACCCGGATCGCCGCCGGACGCGATGAACCGCTCGTGGGCGGCGCGCACCACGGCCGCGGGCCGCTCTCCGGACTCCGCGACGGACATCGTCCGGGGCCGGTGCGGAGCGCGCCCGCGGGCCTCGGTCCCGACGCGCGCGGAACCCTGGGCGGACCCGTCCTGCGCGGGGTGGGCGTGGCGGCTCATGCGTTCGGACTCTCATCGGGCGGGTGGCACGGGTGGTGCGCCGCTCATTGTAGGCGAATCCGACGAACCGCCGTGAGGAATGTCACATTGTGTCCGTATCGGATGTGCGCGCCCGTCCACGCCAGGGCATTTTCCTGACAACGTGTGCCATGATGTCAGCATGCCGAAGATCATCGGGGCCTCGCTGCACGAGCACCGGGAGCAGACCCGCCAGCGGCTGTTCGACGCGCTGTCCACCCTCATGAACGAGCGCGGCTTCGACGTCATCACCCTCGCCGACATCGCCGCCGCCGCGGGCGTCGGCCGCACCGCGGTGTACAACCACTTCCCTGACAAGGAGGCGCTGCTCCTCGGCTTCATCACCCACGAGACCGAGCAGTACGCCGCCGGTCTGCAGGCGTCCCTCGACGACATCGACGACCCCGTCGAGCAGCTGCGGGCCTACGTCCGCGCCCAGGCGTCGCTGACCCGCGTCTACCACGTCGCCCCCGGGCCCGAGCTGCGCTCGGTGCTCTCGCGCGGCACCCAGCAGCGCGTGCGCGAGCACGTCGTCGTCGTCGAGCAGATCCTGCGGCGCATCCTCGACGCCGGGATCGCGTCCGGCGCGTTCCCCGAGCAGGACCTGGCGACCACAGTGCCGCTCGTCAACGCGTGCCTGACCGGTCGTGGCCTGCCCGGCGACGCCGCCGAGCGCGAGCGCGCGATCGAGCAGACCGAGGCGTTCGTGCTGCGGGCCGTCGGCGCCCGCATCCCGGTGACGGTCTGAGCGCGTCGCGCGGCGGCCGGACCGGAGGGCCCGCGCGCGGCGGCGCTCGCCGCGCCGCGCCGCGGGGAACGGGCCGACCGCCGTACCGGG
>Ga0233375_1000240_pt1 | contig 31950 bp, 32 predicted proteins | sample ElkDunMinimDraft_10_FD_191539 | JGI IMG/M metagenome (GOLD analysis project Ga0233375, IMG submission 191539) | Fecal eukaryotic communites from dung pellets of Tule Elk in California, USA - Elk Dung E16 | ecosystem: Host-associated > Mammals > Digestive system > Large intestine > Fecal | place...
CTCCTCACGACCGTGACGGACGTGTCGGTCTTCGCCCTGAACATCATCACGCTGCTCGGGCTGGGGCTCGCCATCGACTACGCGCTGTTCGTCGTCAGCCGTTTCCGTGACGAGCTGGCGGCACGACCGGCCGGCGACCGCGCGGCGGTGACCGACGCGGTCGGCGCGACGATGCGGACCGCCGGTCGTACGGTCCTGTTCTCGGGGCTGACCGTCGCCGTCTCGCTCTCCGCGCTGCTGGTCTTCCCGCAGACCTTCCTCCGGTCGATGGCGTACGGCGGGATCGCCGCCGTGCTCGTGGCGATGGCCGCCGCGCTCACCCTCCTGCCCGCCACGCTGGCGGTGCTCGGTCGACGGATCGAGGCCGGCGCCATGCCGTGGCGGCGTCGCGCCCGCCGGCCGTCCGAGGGCTGGGCACGGTTCGCGCACGCCGTCATGGCCCGGCCAGTCGTGAGCCTCGCGTTGGTGACCGCCTTCCTCCTCCTGCTCGCGAGCCCCCTGCTCACGGCGAGCTGGGGCGGGGTCGACTACCGAGTGCTGCCGTCGGACGCGCCGTCGCGGGTGGCCACGGAGAAGCTCGAGGACGACTTCGGTGGGGCGACCACGAACGCTGCCGTCTTCCTGGCCAGCACGGACCCCGCCGAGGTCTCCTCGTACGTGGCCTCGCTCGGCGCTGTCGACGGCGTCTCCGACGTCCGGGTGGTGGAGAGCACGGAGGGCGGTGACGACGCCGAGCAGGGGACCTTGATCGACGTCAGCTGGCAGGGAACGTCCCAGAGTGCTGCCTCGCAGGAGCTCGTCCGCGACCTCCGGTCGGTGGAAGCACCGGCCGACGCGTCTCTCGGCGGCAGGAGCGCGGAGACCGTCGACATGCTGGACGGCATCGCCGACCGCCTGCCCCTGATGGCCGGACTCATCGTGGCCGCGATGCTGGTGCTGCTGTTCCTCGCCTTCGGCTCGGTGGTGCTCCCGATCAAGGCGGTGCTCGTCAACATCATCTCGATCAGCGCGGCGTTCGGGGTGGTGGCGTGGGTGTTCGCCGACGGGAACCTCGAAGGGCTCCTCGGCTTCTCGTCGTCGGGCTACCTCGACGGCACCCAGCCGATCCTGATGTTCGCGATCCTGTTCGGCCTCTCGATGGACTACGAGGTGTTCCTGCTGTCCCGGATCCGCGAACAGTGGGATGCCACCGGTGACAACGAGGTCGCGGTCGCGTCGGGAGTCCAGAAGACGGGCCGCATCATCACCAGTGCCGCACTGCTCCTCGCGGTGGTCACGGGGGCGTTCGCGACGTCGGGGATCGTGTTCATCAAGATGATCGGGGTCGGCATGCTCGTCGCCCTGCTCGTCGACGCCACCTTGGTCCGGCTCGTGATGGTGCCCGCCACGATGAAGCTCCTCGGTCGCGCGAACTGGTGGGCACCCGGCCCGCTTCGTCGGTGGTGGGAACGGCACGGCCTGCGCGAGGCGGGTCCGGTGCCAGCGCCCGAAGGAGCCGCTAAAGACGGTGAGGACCGCACCCGCATACTGGCCGAGTGAGGCACAGCGAGCTCTGGGAGCGCATGGACAAGCACCTCGGTGGCGGGTACGCCGCGGTGTGGGCCGACCAGCAGGTGCTGGGCGAGCTCGGCGGGCGTACGGTCACCGAGGCGCTCGATGCCGGCGTCGCTCCGAAGACCGTGTGGCGGGCCGTCTGGTCGGCGCTGGAGCTGCCGCCGTCCGAACGCTGAGACTCCTCTCCGCCCCGCGGACGGCCGTCTCGCTCGTGATCGTCCGCACTCGGTTGTCTGCGCGCGGCCCAGGCGGGTACCGGCTCTCTCGTAAGCCCGAAGGTTTCGAGCACGAGGAGTCGCAGTGGATCTCAAGCAGCTGGCCAAGGAAACGTTCGAGAGGGTCGCGCACGGGCTCGCCGCGGACACCGAGCCTGCCGTCCCGGGAGCGCCCAGCCCGGAGCCTCCGAGCCTCGCGGAGCCGACCGAGCCTCGCGAGCCGCTGCCCCCGAAGGCCGACCAGAGCGCGCCGGCCACCCGTACCGCTACAGGCGTCGAGACCGGTGCGCCCGTCTCCGCCAGGGCCCAGCAGGAGACCTTCCTGACGACGTCCGTGGGCGCCCGGTTGCGGGACACCGACCATTCCCTCAAGGCAGGCGAGCGTGGCCCGACCCTGCTGCAGGACCACCATCTGCGCGAGAAGATCACGCACTTCGACCATGAGCGCATCCCGGAGCGCGTGGTGCACGCCCGCGGTGCCGGGGCGCACGGCGTGTTCGTCGGGTACGGCACCGCCGACGCGATCTGCAAGGCCGCCTTCCTGCGCGAGGGTGTCGAGACGCCGACGTTCGTCCGTTTCTCGACGGTGCTGGGGTCGCGAGGCTCCGCGGACACGGTCCGTGACACGCGCGGGTTCGCGACGAAGTTCTACACCGCCGAGGGCAACTTCGACCTGGTCGGCAACAACATCCCGGTCTTCTTCATCCAGGACGGGATCAAGTTCCCCGACGTGATCCACGCCGGCAAGCCGCACCCCGACCGCGAGATCCCCCAGGCGCAGAGCGCCCACGACACCTTCTGGGACTTCGTCTCGCTCCACACCGAGGCGCAGCACCACACGATGTGGAACATGTCCGACCGCGGCATCCCGCGCTCGTACCGGATGATGGAGGGCTTCGGCGTCCATACGTTCCGCGTCGAGAACGCGGCGGGGGAGACCTCGCTGGTGAAGTTCCACTGGAAGCCGCGGCTCGGCGTCCACTCGCTCACCTGGGAAGAGGCCCAGCTGGCTGGTGGCGTGGATCCCGACTTCCACCGGCGCGACCTGTACGACGCGATCGAGGCAGGCGCCTACCCGGCCTGGGAGCTGGGACTGCAGGTCTTCCCGGACAACCCGGAGCAGGTCTTCGAGGGCATCGACCTCCTTGACCCCACGAAGATCGTGCCCGAGGAGCTGGCTCCCGTGCAGCCCGTCGGCCTGATGGTGCTCACCGCGAACCCGACCAACTTCTTCGCCGAGACCGAGCAGGTCGCGTTCCACGTCGGGCACATGGTGCCCGGGATCGACGCCACCGACGACCCGCTGGTCCAGGCGCGACTGTTCTCCTACGTCGACACACAGCTGACGCGGCTCGGCGGGCCGAACTTCAACCAGCTTCCCGTCAACCGGCCGCACACCGAGGTCAACGACATGTTCCGCGACGGCTTCCACCAGCACGCGGTGCACGCCGGTGTGGCGCCGTACAAGCCGAACTCGCTCGACGGCGGCTGCCCGTTCCACGCGGGCGCCGACGTCGACGGGTCGTTCGAGCACCTCGCGGTGCGGGTGGCCGAAGGCACCAAGGTCCGCGCTCAACCTGCCTCGTACGACGACCACTTCAGCCAGGTCCGGCTGTTCTGGCTGAGCATGTCGCCGGTGGAGCAGGAGCACATCATCCGCGCGTACACCTTCGAGCTCGGCAAGTGCTACGAGCAGGCGATCAAGGAGCGTCAGCTCCAGTGCCTCGCCAACATCGACCCGGTGCTCTGCGAGGAGGTCGCCACCGGTCTCGGGCTTCCGGTGCCGTCCCCGACCGTGCCACTGGTCGATCCTGTTCCCAGCCCTGCGCTGTCGCAGGTGGGGGAGGCGTGGCCGCCGGACGGACGCATCGTCGGCATCGTCGTCGATCCCGACGGTGACCTCTCCGGCGTCGACGCGGTGCGTACGACGATCTTCGAGGCGGGCATGGTGCCCCTCGTGATCGCCCCGCACGGAGGGATGGTCGGCGACGGCATCACCGTGCAGCGGACCTTCGCGACGGCGCGGTCGGTGGAGTTCGACGCCCTCCTGATCGCCGGAGCCCCGGTGCCGGCCCCGGACGCCGTGCCGCAGCGCGACGCAAAGGCGGGCGCGGCCGACACGGTCACCGTCGATCCGCGGGTGGTTCTGCTCGTCGAGGAGTGCTTCCGGCAGGCCAAGGTCATCGGTGCCTGGGGGGCCGGTACGGCCGTGCTCGACGCGGCGGGTGTCGACGGCCTCGGCATCGTCCGTGGGGACACGGGCGCCGACGTGCTGGCGCGCGTCCAGGAGGACATGGCCCTGCACCGCGTCTGGGACCGGTTCGCGGTCACCGTCTGATCGAAGCGAGCTCTGGGCGAGCGCTCGGCGCTCGCACGGAGCGGGATGCGACTACCGACACGCGACACGCGCGTGTCGGTAGTCGCATCGAACAGGTGTTCGGACTAGAGTCGTCCCACAGGTCGACGAAGAGACCCGGCATCCACAGGCGCCCGTACGAGCCGTACGAGTGTCAGTGCCGGTCTCTAACGTCGTAGATGACCGGCGGACACGAATGTTGAAGGGACCACGCTGATGGCTGCTGACCCCGGCAAGGGCGCACCGAAGGACCGCGACAAGGCACTCGACGCGGCGATGGCGCAGATCGAGCGCTCGCACGGCAAGGGATCGGTGATGCGCCTCGGTGAGCGTGGCAAGATCCCGATCGAGGTCATCCCGACCGGGGCGACCTCGCTCGACATCGCCCTCGGCATCGGCGGGCTCCCGCGCGGCCGCATCGTCGAGATCTACGGGCCGGAGTCCTCCGGCAAGACGACGGTCGCGCTCCACGCCGTGGCCAACGCGCAGCGCGCCGGCGGCATCGCGGCGTTCATCGACGCCGAGCACGCGCTCGACCCCGACTATGCCAAGGCTCTGGGGGTCGACACCGACGCGCTGCTGATCTCCCAGCCCGACTCCGGAGAGCAGGCGCTCGAGATCGCCGACATGCTGATCCGCTCCGGGGCGCTCGACATCATCGTCATCGACTCCGTGGCCGCACTCGTGCCGCGCGCCGAGATCGAGGGCGAGATGGGTGACAGCCACGTCGGTCTGCAGGCCCGCCTCATGAGCCAGGCGCTGCGCAAGCTCACCGGTGCGATCCACGGTGCGGGCACGACCGCGATCTTCATCAACCAGCTCCGCGAGAAGATCGGCGTGATGTTCGGCTCGCCCGAGACGACGACGGGTGGCAAGGCGCTCAAGTTCTACGCTTCCGTCCGCCTCGACGTCCGGCGCATCGAGACGCTCAAGGACGGCACCGACATGGTCGGCAACCGCACGCGCTGCAAGGTCGTCAAGAACAAGATGGCCCCGCCGTTCAAGCAGGCCGAGTTCGACATCATGTACGGGCAGGGCATCAGCCGCGAGGGCAGCCTCCTCGACGTCGGCGTCGAGGCGGGCTTCGTCCGCAAGGCCGGCGCTTGGTACACCTACGAGGGCGACCAGCTCGGCCAGGGCAAGGAGAACGCGCGCAACTTCCTGCGCGACAACCCCGACCTCGCCAACGAGCTCGAGAAGAAGATCATGGAGCACCTCGGCATCGGCGCCGCGGTCGACGAGCCGGCCGACGTCGTCGCCGACGCCAAGGGCGGCAAGAAGCCCGGCAAGGTCGTCGAGGTCGACTTCTGAGCATGGCCGGCAGGCAGGGGGCGGGGTCTCGGCGTCGTCGAGGTCCCGGACGTGACGCCGAGTCCGAGGTCGACCGTGACCTCGGGCCGGAGCCCGACCACGAGTCCGTCGCACGCAAGATCCTGCTCGACCGGCTCGCGGAGCGGCCTCGATCCCGCGGTGAGCTCGCGACCCAGCTGGCGCGGCGCCACGTCCCCGACGAGATCGCCGAGCGGATGCTCGACCGGTTCGAGGAGATCGGGCTCGTCGACGACGAGGAGTTCGCCCAGCTCTGGGTCCAGTCGCGCCAGCAGTCACGCGGCCTGTCCGGACGAGCCCTCGCGCTCGAGCTGCGACGCAAGGGTGTCGACGACGAGATCGTCCGCGAGACGATCGACGCGATCGACCCCGAGTCCGAGGAAGAGGTCGCGCGAGCGCTGGTCCGCAAGAAGCTCCGGTCCCTCCGCAACGTCGACGAGCAGGTGAAGGTTCGTCGTCTGGTGGGTGCGCTCGGACGCAAGGGCTACGGTCCCGGGCTCGCCTACCGCCTCGTCCGCGAGGAGATCGGGGCCGACGTCGAGGCCTTGGAGGCGGGCGATGCGGACGACTGGAGCGGGCACGTCTGATCCGCGGCCGGTGAGAGGATGGGGGATGCGCAGCGCTGCGGTCACGGTCTCTCTCCTCCTGCTGGTGAGCGCCTGCAGCGCGAGCGACGGAGGCGGTGACGAGACGGTGCAGGAGCCCTCTCCGACGTCGCCCTCGGGTGGGCCCAGCGGTGTGGCCCCGCGCGACACGGGGAGGCCGGGGTCCCCGGGGGAGCCTGGCACGGCGACGGCGTCCCCCGGGCAACCGCCGAAGCCCGAGGCGCATGGTCCCGACGCTGCCGAGATGCGTGCCGCGGTCCGCCACCTCGCGGTCGAGATCGGTCCCCGGCTTGCGACGTCGGCGGCCTACCGTGAGGCCGCACGCTGGTTCGGTGCGGAGCTGCGAGCGCTCGGCTACACCGTGACCGAGGAGACGTTCCCCGTGCCGGCCGGTGACTCGTGGGGCGTCTCCGTCGATGCGGGACGCTCGCTCAACGTGATCGCCGATCCGGCCGGCTTCGACCCAGAGCGTCCGCATCTCGTCGTCGGAGCGCATCTGGACACCGTCGCGGTGTCACCCGGAGCCGAGGACAACGCCTCCGGCATCGCGGTGGTCCGCGAGCTCGCCCGCCTCGCCGCCGCGCACGGGACCCGCCTCCCGGTGCGTTTCGTCGCGTTCGGGGCGGAGGAGCCACGCGGATCGGGCGATGCCCTCCACCACTTCGGGTCCCAGCACCGCGTCGCCCAGATGACGGCGGCCGAGCGCGAGGCGGTGCGGGCGATGGTCTCGCTCGACCGCGTGGGGGTGCGGGGCCCGTCCGTCCCGGTGTGCGACGGAGGGACCAGCAACGGGCGCGTCGTCCGGGCCCTCGTGAGCGCCGCGCAGGGGATTCCGACGACGACCTGCGAGGACCGTGCCAGCGACCACTGGTCGTACGAGAAGGCCGGCGTCCCCGCCGCGAGGCTCGGCAGCATCCCGTACGCCGGCTACCACTCCGCCGCGGACCGCCCGGGCGCCGTCGACGACCTCCAGCTCCGCCGCGTCGCCACCATCACCTGGCGCTGGCTCCGGTAGCCCAGCGTCCCGCTCCGTCCCCGATGTGAAGGGTTCCGGCCGGTTTTCCGCTCTCGGAACTGACCCGAACCCTTCACATCGGGGACGGGAGGGGTCAGGGGAGGGCATACGGGCCGCGGCTGGTCTCCCAGGCGGTGGAGAGGACGCGTTCGGCGGGCCCGCTCCCGACGGGCCGCGGTGTGAAGTCGTCGCCGATCACGTACGGCACGAGCCGCGCACCCTTCACGGCGCCGTCCCACAGCACCAGCTCCAGGATCGCGCCCTCGCGTGTGCGCCGTTGGAAGTCCATGTCGAACACGAAGTTGCCGAGCGAGTGCACGACCAGCGTGTTCCCGACCTGTTCCAGGCCCTGCAACCAGTGCGGGTGCCCGCCGACGACCACGTCCGCCCCAGCCTTCGCGAGCGTACGGGCGACCCGTCGCTGGGAGGGTTCGGGCAGGTTCGTGTACTGCGTCCCCCAGTGCGTCATCACGATCACCGTGTCGACCTGCCCAGCGAGCGTGCGCACCTGCCGCTCCAGCCGGTCCAGCCGCTCCTCGTCCATCGGACCGGTACGAGGCGGCATGTCCAGGCGGCTCGTCCCTGGCGACGTGGCGGTGGCAGCCGGGGTCTCACCGATCGAGTCGACGGCGAGGAATCCCACCGACGTGCCGCCTCGCTCGACGACCAGCGCACGCTCCGCCTCCTCGCGGTTCCTGCCCGCACCCACGTACGGGAGGCGCCCCTCGCGAAGCAGTCGGAACGTGTCCCGCATCGCCGCCGCACCGTAGTCGCCGAGGTGGTTGTTGGCGAGGCCGATCACGTCGAATCCCGCCGCCCGCAACGCCTCGCGTACGTTCGGGTCCGCGCCGAACGAGTCACCGCCCTGCGTCGGTGCGCCCCGCTGCGACAGCGTGGACTCGAGGTTGCCCACGGTGATGTCCGCAGCCGCGAGCCGCTTCAGGAACGGACGGAACACCGTCGTCGGACCTCCGACGTCGCGCAACCGCGCGCCGACCCTGCGACCGAGCATGATGTCGCCGGTGATCGCGAGTGTCACGATGTCGGCGTCCGGCGGTGCGCTCTCGCTGCGGAGAGGATAGGCGGCCGGGTCTCGCAGCGGATCGACGCTTCCCACCCGTACGGCGCGAACGGTCTCGTCGACGGCGGAGACGGGCACGTACCCGATCAGGCTCGGATCGCGGCGTACCCGTTCGAGGACTGCTGCGGCGTCCGGGCCGCGCTCGGCGGACGGGACGTCCGAACGGTCGGTGACCAGGCGCAGCCCAGCCAGGGAGCCCGAGCCGAGGAGCCGCACGGCGCCGTCCACGGAGAGCACGCGCAACGGCGAGTGGTGATGCGTCACGAGGATGCGGAAGCTCTCTGCCGTGGCGGCGGGCGGCGCACCCCCGGTCGACGGTGACGGGGACGTCGGCGACGGCGAGGAAGCCGGGGCCGACGGGTCCTCCTCCGGCGACGGCGGCTCGGCAGTGCAGCCGGCGAGCACGAGGCCAGCAACGAGGAGCGCGGTGCGTCCCATTCCCCGAGGGTAGACGCGCCGATAATCTCGGGCCATGCCCTCGATCGCCTTCCGTCCGATGGACGAGAGCGACCTCGGCCTGCTGGTCGGCTGGCGGCACGAGCCGCACGTGCGCGCATGGTTCCGCGACCCGCCGGCTGATGTCCCAGAAGCGCGGAAGCGGTACGGCGCGCGCCTGAGCGGCGACGACCCGGCCCGGATGTGGGTGGTCGAGGTCGACGGCGCGCCGGTGGGCTCCCTGCAGGACTACCCGGTCGACACCGACGACGACCTCGCCGTACGGGTGCAGCTGCCGGGCGCCGTCGGGTTCGACTACCTGATCGGTGATCCGGCCGCCGTCGGCCGGGGACTCGGCACGCAGATGCTCGCGTGCTACCTCCGCGACGTCGCACTCCGCGATCATCGCGAGGCGCGGTGGTTCGTGGCGTGCCCGGACGCGCGCAACGCGGCGTCGCTCCGGGTGCTGGGCAAGCTGGGATTCGTGCAGCGGCAGTGGATCCAGATGCCGGGGGAGGACTACGCGCAGATCGTCTGCCGGACGGCGCGCGCGGACGTCACCGACGCGGTTGCCGATCTGGTTACCGACGGGTAACAAACCTGCTAGTGTCCCGTCCATGAACCAGACGCTCGCCCTCTACGACCGCCTCTCGTCCCTCCCGTTGGGCGACCGCCTGTTCAGTCTCGCGTTCTCGCTGAAGGCGCCGTACTTCCGTACGGTGCGCCCACGGGTGCGGGTGATGCGCCCTCACCGCGCGGAGCTCGTCGTGCCCAAGCGCCGGGGCGTCCAGAACCACATCGGCACCGTCCACGCGATCGCGGTCTGCAACGGGCTCGAGGCCGCGATGGGGCTGCTCGCCGAGGCGACGGTGCCCGACGGCTACCGCTGGCTGCCGAGGGGCATGGACGTCTCGTACCTCGCGAAGTCGACCAGCGACCTCGTCTGCGTCGCCGAGACGACCGAGGCCGACTGGGCGAAGGCGCCCGAGGTCGACGTGAACGTCCACGCCACCCGCGGCGACGGCACCCGCGTCGTCGAGGGCACGATCCACCTGTGGGTCACGCCGAAGCCCAGCCGCTGACCCGGCGCCGGGCGCCGGTTGCGAGACTGTGACCGTGACCAGCGAGACCAACGCCTTCAGCACCCTGTCCGTACGACGCGTCGACGGCAGCCGTGAGCTGCACGAGTACGCGCGGATCCTCGGGCTGCGCGACGGCTACCTGTTCCTGGAGGACGGCGTCCTGACCGACCGGTCGGGCAACGGGATCCGTACGGCTGCGGTGCACGCGATCCCGCTCGCGGAGGTCGCCGCCGTCGACGTGGAGACCCACGCCGGCGACGACGAGAACAGCGAGACCACGATCGGGTTGGAGTCCGCGGGGATGCTCAACTTCGACGGCAGCGTCTACGTCCGCTGAGCGTGCTCAGGTCCCGCCGTGGGACGAGCCGGTGTTGGCATGGGTCGCACGGACACGCCCCGCGGCGATCTCGTCCTCGGTCTCGCCGAGGACGCCGACTGCCGTGACGTTGAGCTTGCGGCCTCCGCTGAACTTCTTCTCGGCCCAGCGGGCCAGCACCTCGAGGCACAGGTTGACGACCAGATAGAGCATCAGCAGCACGAGAGTGGCAGGCAGCTGGTTCTGGAACGTCAGCCAGAAAGACTTCATCTCGGTGGTCAGGCCGGGGGCCAGGATCGTGTAACCCAGCGACGTGTCCTTGAGCGCGACGATGCACTGGCTGATGATCGACGGCAGCATGATCTTGACCGCCTGGGGGAGGAGCACCGAGGTCATGACCTGGTACTTCCGCATCCCCAGCGCGTACGCGGCCTCCGCCTGACCCTTGGGCAGCGCGTTGATGCCCGCACGGAAGACCTCGGCGAGGACCGAGCCGTTGTAGAGGATCAGTCCGATCACCAACGACTGGAACGACTTGTCGAGCTGCAGCCCGTAGAGCGTCCAGATGAAGATGATGAGCATGAGCAGCGGCACGGCGCGGAAGAACTCGACGACCAGCCACGCCGGCCAGCGGATCCATCGGTGGTCGGAGAGCTTGCCGACACCGAAGATCACACCGAACACGACGGCCCCAGCAATGGCGAAGACGGCAGCCTTCAGCGTCTCGACGAGCGCGACCCAGAGCAGCTCCATGTAGCGCGGCGTGACGAACGGCTCCCAGAGGTCGCCCTCGAGCTGACCGTTCTGGCTGAGGAGCCGGATCGTCCAGAAGAGGCCAACGGCCAGGAGGAGGACCGCGACGAGGCCGACGATGCGGTTGACCCGACGGGCGCGGGGTCCGGGGTTGTCGTACAGAACGGTACTCATCGCTCTACCCTCCAGCGGCGCTCGAGCATCGCGGCTCCGAAGGAGATGACCTCGACGATGACGATGTAGCAGGTCGCGATCGCGATGAAGATGATGATGCGGTCGGTGGCGTACTCGTTGAGCAGCTGCTTCGACCGGAAGGTCAGCTCGAGGCTCCCGAAGGCCATCGCGATCGACGTGTTCTTGGTCAGGGCGATCAGCACGCTCGCGAGCGGCGGCACGACGTTGCGGAACGCCTGCGGGAGCACGACCTGCGTCATGGTCTGGCCGAAGCCGAACCCGAGGGAACGGGCGGCCTCCGCCTGGCCGAGAGGGATCCCGTTGATCCCCGAGCGCAGGCTCTCGGCCACGAACGCGGCGGTGTAGAGGCCCATGGTCACGACGGTCTTGATGAAGATGTCGTTGTTGAACGTGATCCCGATCTGCGGCAGGCCGAAGAACGTGATCAGCATGAGCACGAGCAGCGGGGAGTTGCGGAAGAGCGTCACGTAGACGGCTGCGATGCTGCGCAGCACCGGGACGGGACTCACGCGGAAGACGGCGATGATCGTGCCGACGACGAGAGCGATCACCGCGCTCGCTCCCAGCAGCCGGAGCGTCCATCCGAAACCGGAGAGGATGAGATCCCAGTTCTCGGTCAATGCGTCCACGTGCACCTCCTCACGAGGTCGTAGGTCGGGCGGAGAGAGCGACGGGGCCGGCCGGAGCCGGCCCCGTCACTTCAGGTCAGGAGCAGGGATCGAGCTCGGGCTTGGCAGGCGTGTCGATGCCCGACTTGCCGAGCGAGTCGTCGAACGCGGCCTCCCAGTCGCCGTTCTCGAACGACTCCTCGAGCGTCTCGTTGACGAACTCGCACATGCCGGCCTGGTCCTTGTTGTAGCCGATGCCGTAGCGCTCCTCGGAGAACGGCTCGCCGACGACCTTCATCGTGCCCGGATCCTGCGCGGCGTAGCCGGCGAGGATCGCGCCGTCGGTCGTGACGGCGTCGACGGAGCCGGTCTTGAGCTGGTCGACGCACTGCGAGTACGTGTCGAAGCCGGCCGGCGTCGCGCCGTACTTCTCCTCGACCGTGGCGATCGACGTCGAACCCGTGACCGAGCAGACCTTCTTGCCCTTGAGGTCCTCAGGACCCTTGATGTCGTCGTTGGACTCCTGCACGAGGAGCTGCTGACCGGTGACGTAGTACGGGCCGGCCTGGCCGACGACCTGGCGACGCTCGTCGGTGATCGAGTACGAGGCGATCACGAAGTCGACGGTGCTGTTCTGGAGGAACGGCTCGCGGTTGTCGGAGATCGTCTCGACCCACTCGATCTTGTCGGCCGGGATGCCGAGCTTCGCGGCGAGGATCCTGCCCATGTTGGGGTCGAAGCCCTCCGGAGCGTCCGCGCCGGCGGCCTTGAAGCCGATGCCCGGCTGATCGAACTTCACGCCGATCTTGACCGTGCCGGCCTCGGAGATCTCCGCCATGCGGGTGCCGTCGTCGAACGACGCGTCCTCGACGACCTCGGGGCTGAACCCGTTGCCGGCGTCGCCGCCGTCACCGTCGTCGTCGTTGCCGGCGTCGCCACACCCGGCGAGGGTGAGTGCCGCTGCAGCGGCGATCACGGCGATCTTGGTCCTACGGATCTTCATTGCTTCTCCCTTTGACTTCACGAGCGCCGCGGATGCGGCTCCGTCTTGGGTACTGATGGAGCTTGCCGTTCGGTTCTGAAGATGCAGTACGAGCGGGTCAGTGCTTGAGGATCTTGGCGAGGAAGTCCTTGGCGCGGTCCGTCTGCGGGTTGTCGAAGAACTCCTGCGGAGTCTCTTCCTCGAGGATCTGGCCGTCCGCCATGAAGACGACACGGTCGGCGGCCGTCCGGGCGAAGCCCATCTCGTGGGTGACGACGATCATCGTCATGCCGCCCTTGGCGAGCGCGACCATCGTGTCGAGGACTTCCTTGATCATCTCCGGATCGAGGGCGGACGTCGGCTCGTCGAAGAGCATGACCTTCGGGTCCATCGCCAGGGCGCGGGCGATCGCGACGCGCTGCTGCTGGCCTCCCGAGAGCTGGGCGGGGTACTTGTTGGCCTGCGACTCGACGCCCACACGTGTCAGGAGCTCCATCGCCCGCTTCTCGGCGTCTGTCTTCGACTTCTTGCGCACCTTGACCGGTCCGAGCATGACGTTCTCGAGGACGGTCTTGTGGGCGAAGAGGTTGAACGACTGGAACACCATGCCGACGTCGGCACGCAGCTGAGCGAGCTTGCGCCCCTCGGCAGGCAGCACCTCGCCGTCGATGGCGATGGTGCCCTTCTCGATCGGCTCCAGGCGGTTGATCGCACGGCACAGCGTGGACTTGCCCGAACCCGACGGCCCGATCACGACGACGACCTCGCCCGGCGTCACGTGGAGGTCGATGTCCTTGAGGACGTGAAGGTCCCCGAACCACTTCTGGACGCCGTCCATCGAAACCATGTAGGTGTCCGCCGCGGTGGTCGGCGCGCTGGATGATGGCATGCCTGCGGGCGCGTCGTACGAGTCATCCGACATGTGAGAAAGGTACGGCGAGTGCCACGACCCGGCCAACTCGGTACCCCACGGCGGATTCGGTTGTTGTGAGAACGTGACCGCGCGGCCCACGCACAGGAGAGTGCCGGAACCCCCGCACCGCCCCGTACGCTGGGAGGGCTATGACGAAGACGGCTGCTCCCAAAACGTACGAGGTCCGCACCTACGGGTGCCAGATGAACGTCCACGACTCCGAGCGCCTCTCGGGGCTCCTCGAGGACGCCGGCTACGTCGCCGCCCCGCCGCCCGGCGAGGCCGCGCGCCCTGCTGACGTGGTCGTGTTCAACACGTGCGCGGTGCGCGAGAACGCCGACAACCGCCTGTACGGCACGCTCGGGCAGGTCGCCAGCATCAAGCGCGAGAACCCCGGTATGCAGATCGCCGTCGGAGGGTGCCTCGCCCAGAAGGACCGCGACACCATCACGAAGCGCGCCCCGTACGTCGACGTGGTCTTCGGCACCCACAACATCGGGTCCCTCCCCGCGCTCCTCGACCGGGCGCGGGTCCAGGAGGAGAGCCAGGTCGAGATCCTCGAGTCGCTCGAGGTCTTCCCTTCGACGCTCCCGACCAAGCGTGAGTCGGCGTTCGCGGCGTGGGTCTCGATCAGCGTGGGCTGCAACAACACGTGCACGTTCTGCATCGTCCCGAGCCTGCGCGGCAAGGAGAAGGACCGCCGACCGGGTGAGATCCTCGCCGAGATCGAGGCACTCGTCGCTGACGGCGTCGTCGAGGTCACGCTGCTCGGTCAGAACGTCAACTCGTACGGAGTGGAGTTCGGCGACCGTCTCGCGTTCGGCAAGCTGCTGCGCGCGTGCGGCGAGATCGACGGGCTCCAGCGGGTCCGGTTCACGTCGCCGCACCCCGCCGCGTTCACCGACGACGTGATCGACGCGATGGCCGAGACGCCGAACGTCATGCCGCAGCTCCACATGCCGCTGCAGTCGGGCTCGGACCGGGTGCTCAAGGCGATGCGCCGGTCGTACCGCAAGGAGCGCTTCCTCGGGATCATCGACCGCGTCCGCGCCGCGATGCCCGAGGCCGCGATCACCACCGACATCATCGTCGGCTTCCCGGGGGAGACCGAGGAGGACTTCCTCGAGACGATGGACGTGGCCCGTCAGGCGCGGTTCACGTCCGCGTACACGTTCCAGTACTCGCCGCGCCCGGGGACTCCTGCCGCCACGATGGACGAGCAGCTGCCCAAGGAGGTCGTGCAGGAGCGGTACGAGCGCCTCGTCGCTCTCGTCAACGAGATCTCGTGGGACGAGAACAAGGCGCTCGTCGGGACGACCGTCGAGCTCCTGGTGGCCGACACGAGTGCCGGCAAGGGCGGCAAGAAGGACGAGGCCACCCGGCGCCTCACCGGACGTGCCCGGGACAACCGCCTGGTCCACTTCGCCCGTCCGGAAGCGGTCGAGGTCCGCCCCGGCGACGTCGTCGAGGTCGTCGTCACGAAGGCGGCGCCGCACCACCTCATGGCCGACGGTGCGCCGCTGGCGGTGCGCCGGACGCGTGCAGGAGATGCGTGGGAGGCGCGCAACGCCGCCCCGGCCCCGCTCGGGGTGGGGCTCGGCATGCCGAGCATCGGTGCTCCTGCGGCGCTGCCGGTCACCGACGGGCCCGCCTGCGCCTGCTGAGCGCGTTCGGCCCAGCAGGCGCCTGCCCGTCAGGGACGGGGTTGTTCGGACGCCGTCGCGACGAGGGATCGCCGTCGAGCTTGGCGCGGCCGTCCTTGAGCGCCTTGGCGCCCTTCGCGATCTTGTCGTCGTGCTTGCCGCGGGCAGCCTCGGCCGCCTTGTCGATGCCCTTGTCGACCTTGTCACCGTGCTTGCGACGCAGGTCTTGGGCCTTGCCGGCCGTCCCGCGGTTCTTCGTGAACTTGTCCAGCAGTCCCATGGGAACGTCGCCACGGTGAATGACGGAAGATGGTCATCACTGGCATCTGCGGCCTGACCTGCGCAAACGCACTTGTCGTTGCTGGTCATGACCGGTCGGTCTGTGGCGTCCTGCCACATTCTTGCCACACTCCCGGAGCCGGTCAGGTCCCGGCCTCCGCGATGCTCTGGACAAACTCGTTGACCCAGTCGATGGCCTCATCGAGGGTCGGCAAGACGTCGAGACCTTCGGCGGCTTCCATGTAGAGCGTGTCCCACCGTTTACCGGCCACGACGGTCGGCGGCCACGCCTGCTGACGACGGTACTCAAAAAGCCTGACACACGTCGCGGCTATTTTCGCGAGGTCGAGGTCTTCGCCGTGGTCGAGGAGTTGGAGGTCGACGAGGTCGTGCGCCCGCTCGGCGCCCTCGCCCGAGACGGCGTGGAGCTTCTGCGCGACCTGATGGTCGGCACGCATGACCGGTACCGGCTTCGGCGCTTCCAAGCCGACCTCAGTGAAGAGTCCGGCAAGGTCGGCTGCGAGCTGGTACTCAGGCTCGTCCGCGTCACCGATCTCGTTGTGTCCCAACTCGAACTTCACCGTGCACCACGGCCTACCTCGATAGTCGAGCTTCACCTCAAACGGCTGCATGACGTACGCCGTGGGCACGGCTCGTGGACGTGGTGCCGCCTTCTCGACCAACCTGCCGGTGAATCCCACCCACCCAGCGGCCAGGGACTCCTCGAAGTCGCTGCGGAACTTGGCGAGCGGCTGGACGCGTGCGGCGTCGAGGTCTTGGGTGAACCGTGTGCCGCGTCCGTAGCGCAGCGCCATTGCGCTGCCACCCTTGATCGCGCCCTCGGGCAGCATCTGGCCGACTATGACCAGAGCCATTCCGATCCGCCTGCGCAGCGCGAGACCGTCACTTCCTTCGAGGTTGCGGATGCGCTGCTCCAAGGAGCGCACGCTAGTCGGAACGCCCGAGTAGCTCACAACTGCAATCCTTTTCGAACGTGCTGCCATTCCGTTGTGGTGAGCAGGCCTTCAGCCCGCGCTTGCTTAGCCGCATCCATCAGTCGCTCGGTCTCGATACGTCCGCGACATTCAAGGATGGCATCAGCGACCGACTGGGCTTCGAGCCCCTCGTAGAATGTCGTGCGTGCGTCGCCTTTGACCTGGGTCAGCTCTACGAAAGGTGGCAACTTGGGGCGAGCGCGGCGGCGGACGGCCACCTTGATCCGGCGAGGATTCACATCGGCGAGCCCGAACAGGGCCAACACCGACTCGCCGTGGAGGTACGCCCCATCGCCGACGCGCAACAGGGCTTCGGCGAACTGGTCGTAGACAGTCGGCGGGATGTCGGGCACCCGGTACAGGCCGTAAGCGACGTTCTCCAGACCACCCCGCGCAGCAAGCTTGGGCAGTTCGATCGCCGGAACCCCCGCCTCGTATGCCGCCTTCGTCGTGACGTAGCCGTAGTGATCGAGCGCGATCTCGCGCACGACCTCTCGATACTTCATCTCGGTAGTCATGTCACAACTATACCGAAACCAGTAGAGTTGTGACACAGGCACCTCGGCTTGACTCGGGTCGGGAAGAACGTCCTCGAAGCCGTCGCGGGATCACCGTGCTCATCCGGCCACCGAAGTACGAGTCCAAGCGCACCGTCTACCTGCCCGACGAGTTGGTCGCGATCCTCGCCGAGCACGTCCGCCAGCACACGCCGGACGGCGAACCATCACGCTGGCTGTTCGATGAAGATGGCAAACCCTGGCACGACAATCTCGCCGACTATCGCTGGCACAGCAGAGGGAGCCAAGGAGTCCCGGTCCCCAATCTCGGATCGTTCGCTACCTGAACTCGCATAGTTGCGGAGCTCGATCGCAATTCTTGCCACGCATCTGCCACGCACGAGGCCCTAGCAGGCCTCTGACCTGCGAAGACTCTTCAAATCAGTAGTACCAGAGGTACTCCTTGGTCGCGGTCCTGGGGATGACTTCAGGGTCTCAGCAACCGACGACGTCAGCGCGTGGCGTGAGACGTCAACGTGAGGATCGGCGGGACGGGCCCACGGAGATAGGCCTCGATCACGACCAGCTCGTGCTCGACCCCCGGCTGCGGGAGGTCGCGGAGGTTGAACCAGCGCTGGTCGGAGGCCTTCTCGGGTTCCACGATCCGGGGATCGCCGTCCCAGGCGCGCGCGATCCAGAAGAAGTCGACCCGCTGCTCGATCGCAGGCCCACCCCGCACCCACCGGTGGAGCGTCGTGAGCGGCTCGAGCGCATCGGGAGCGATCGAGACGCCTGTCTCCTCGTACGCCTCGCGCTGCGCCGCCGTCCTGGCCGACTCGTCGGCATCGACGTGGCCCGCGATCATCGCCCAGTGCCCGTCGCGGTAGCCGGTGTTCTGGCGCAGGTGGAGCAGGATCTCCTCCTCGCCGAGAGGGCCGCGCAGGAGCAGAACGTACGAGGCGGGGACGAGGGCGTGTGTCATGCACAGCACTCTAGGTGCCGCCTCCCGCGGCCGCGTTAGCCTCATGGCGTGCTCGTCGCCGTCGCCGTGGTCCCGCAGACACCGTTGCTCGTTCCCGAGATCGCCGCCGGGGCGGCAGGGGAGCTGGAGGGGTTGCGTGCCGCCGCGCTGGACGCCGTGCGGTCGGTCGCCGAGCGGGCCGCGAGGGTCGTGGTGGTTGCTCCGGGGCCGGAAGAGGTCTCGTACGCGGAGGTGGCTGCGGACTTCGGACCGTTCGGCTACGAGGGTGCGGCGGCTCTCGACGCGGGCTCCGCGGGCGCGCGGCCCTCCTCGACCAGCAGCGTTCGGCCGGGGTCGGCGTTGCCGCTCGGCGCGTGGCTCCTGGAGGCGGCCGGTGTCACGCGGCCGCGCACCTTCCGGGAGACCACCGGCGCTGTGATCGACATCGACCGCGAGCCGACCGCGCTGCTCGTCCTCGCCGACGGCACCGCCAAACGGAGCCCGTCAGCGCCGGGCCACGTCGACGTCCGCGCGCTCGCCTTCGACGCCGTGATCAGTACGGCGCTGGCCGCCGCGGACCTGGACGCGCTCGGCTCGCTGGATGCAGGACGGGCGGCGGAGCTGTGGGCCAGCGGCGTCCCGGCTCTGCGTGCGCTGGCCGAGACAGCCCGCGCTGACGGCGGGGGCGGCTGGCAGGCGCGTCTGCGCTACGACGCGGCACCGTACGGCGTCGGCTACTGGGTCGCGACCTGGAGCCGGTAGGCGCTCACTCCCCCCGCAGGGCGAGGCCCCCGGTGCCGCAGCACCGAGGGCCCCGCCTGTGTCCTCCGGGTTTACTACCTCCTGACCACCCGGACCGTCTTGGACTTGCTGGCGCGCTTGGACGTCGGCGAGCCCAGGTAGGTCACCTTGATCCGCTTCTTGCCGGCGCTGAGTCGCTTGATCCTCTTGTCTGCCCGTCCCTGGGCGTTGAGGGTGCCGCGTCCGAGGACACGTGAGCCCCTCTTGATCACGTACTTGCCGCGTGCGGCCTTACCGCCCGAGCGGACCCGGAACGTGACTCGCGCCCGCGTACTGGTCGTCAGGGTCTTCGGCCTGACCTTCAGCTGCGTGATCTTCGAGCTGGTCTTCGGTGCGGGTGTCACCGTCACGAAGACCTGCGCGGACGCCTCGCCGCCATGACCGTCGTTGACGGTGTAGCGGAACGACGTGTTGCCCGTGAATCCCTTCTTGGGAGTGAACCGGACCGCCGACCCGTTGCCGATCGGTGTCACGGTGTTCCCCTTCAGGTCCGAGTAGGTGTAGGACAGTGCGTCCCCGTCGGGATCGCTGGCCTTCAGGTTGATGACGACCGAGCGACCCTCCCTCACCTTGACGCCCGTGACGTTCTGCGCCGTCGGACGGCGGTTGCTGAAGTTGATGTTGAGCGTCTTCTGCAGCGGCGTGTCGGCCGACGAGCGGCCCACGTGGACGGTGTAGTCGCCGTCAGCGGTCGCCCAGTCTCCGTCCGCCCACTTCCTCAGATCGTCCGTGTCGTCCGGGACGAAGTAGGAGAACGGGTGGTTGGAGGCGTTGGAGTCGATCAGCACCGACACGTTCTTGCTCTGGCCGGCAGCCAGGTCGATCTTGTCGAACCCCACGAGCCGCTTCGACGGCTCGCCTGACTTCCGCGGAAGTGTCAGGTACACCTGCGGGACCTCCTTGCCGTCCCGCTTGCCGGTGTTGGTGACCGTGAAGTCAGCCCGCAGCGCGGTGTGTCCGTTGCCGCCTCCCACCTCGGTGACCTTCAGGTTCTTGTAGTCGAAGGTCGTGTAGGAGAGTCCGTACCCGAACGGGAAGTACGGCTCGGTCCCGGTCGCCTGGTACCACCGGTAGCCCATCTTGAGGCCCTCGGTGTAGCGGACCACGCGTTGCGGTTTCGGTCCCGAGACCGTGCACGGCGGCTGCTCTGCCGGGTCGATGCACTGCGGGTCGCGTCCGTAGCCGCCTGGTGTGCCGGTGTTCTCCTCGAAGCCGTTGTACTGCTCGGAGGTCTCGTAGGCGGCCTCACGGTCGGTCTTCCCGATCGTGAGCGGCAGCTTGCCGGAGAAGTTCGTGACGCCGAACAGTGCCTCTGCCACGACGTCGCCGTCCCACTCGCCCGGGTACCACGCCTGAACCATCGTCTTGACGTCGTCGATCCAGGGCATGTTGACCTGGCCCTGCGTCTTCATGACGACGATCGTGTTCGGGTTGGCGGCCAGGACCCGCGGGATCAGCTCCTGCTGGTTCGTGTTGGTGATCGTCGGCAGGTCCAGGTTCGGAGTCTCGTTCGGCGCTCCTGCGGCGCTGCTGTTCGGGTTCTCCTCGGGCCAGTAGGCGTTCTTGTCCCACGTCTCTCGGGCCACGTCACCGACCATGAGGATGGTGACGTCGGCGTTGCGGGCCGCCGTCTCCGCGCTGGCGATGTTGGTGCCCGTGTTGAGCGTCACCGTGGCGTCGGAGTTCTTGCTGTCGAGCACGTTCTGCAGACCCTGGACGGGTGTCACCTGGAACGGCTCGTTGACCGTGATGTTCGCGGCCCGGTTGCCGCTGCGCGGCGGCAGCGAGGCCTCGCGGGAGAACCACTGCGGACCGATGACGGCGATCGACTCCACCGCCCCGGCGTTGAGAGGCAGGATGTTCTTCTGGTTTCGCAGAAGAACGAGACCCTCGGCGCCTGCCTGCTTGGCGATCTTGGCGTGCTCGCCGGTCGGCGCCATGAGCGGATCGATCTTGTCCCACTGGAACGACGTCAACGGGTTGTCGAAGTTGCCGAACTCGAACATCTTGATGTAGCGAGGGCGCAGCAGGCCGTCGATGTCTTCCTCGGTGATCACCCCGGAGTTGATGTACTGCTTGATGACCTCCGGCTTGTACCACTCGGGCGACTCGTCGAGCTCGACGTCCACACCGGCCCTGATCGCGTCCAGCGTGCTCTGCTGAGCGCGTCTGTCGGAGAAGACGTAGCCGTCGAAGCCCCAGCGCTGCCGCAGCGTCTGCTGAAGGAGCGGTGAGCTGCTGCAGTTGTAGGTGTAGTTCAGGTCGGGGTAGGCGCACATCACGGACGACACATCAGCGTCCTTGACGGCCATCTCGAACGGAAGCAGGTAGATCTCGTGCAGGGCACGAGACGGCACCCGGTTGGCCGACGTCCAGCGCTCGAACTGGTACTCCGAGTCGTTGGCGACGAAGTGCTTCGCCGTGGCCTGGCTGACGCCGCGGGCCTGGATCCCCTTGATGATCTCGCTCGACATCACGCCGGTGAGGTACGGATCCTCGCTGAAGTACTCGTTGTTCCGCCCGCCGTACGGGGTGCGGATCATGTTCATGCCCGGTCCCCACAGGACCTGGTCCGCCCACGCCTCGAGCTCGACGTCGAGCACGTTGCCCCAGTCGCTCATGAGGTCGCGGTTGAACGTCGCCGCAGACGAGACCTGGGCGGGAAGTGCCGTTGCGGTGGGCTCGGGAAGGCAGTCGCCGCCTCGGATGCCCGTGCCGCCGTTGGCCTGCCGGAAGGTCGGGATGTCCAGCGAGGGGATGCCCTCGATGTGACGGCCGACGATGGTGAAGTTGCAGTCGTTCCGGTCCGCAGGGCTGTCCTCGGGATCCCCGTCCGGATCCAGGTCTTCGTTGTAGAACGGCTGGTTGTAGATCTGCTGAAGCTTCTGGTCCAGGGTCATCGCGCCGATCAGCAGGTCAGCCCGCCGCTCCGGTGTGAGGCTCGTGTCCATCCACGGCAGGTCCTCTTGTGCCTGCGTGACTGAAGGTATGAAGACTGCTGAGGCGGCGACGAGTCCTGCCGCGGCAGCGTAGGTGACGATTCGTCGAAACATCTTAGTGATCCCCCCCGTGTTGGGTGGCCTGCCCCCGAGACCCCACTCAGACCGAAAATCGTCCCAAGCGGGGACAAACTATGACATTCCACCCATCAGAACACCGGGTTGGGTAATGCGCATCTCCCGCGGTCGAGGGGCCGTCCCGCCGCCTCGACCGCGGGGCCTATCCCACGGTCGAGGGGCCGTCCGGGCCCTGCCCCTTGTCGAGCTTGTGGATCTGCTCCTTGGCGGCGGCATGGGCCTTGTCGATCTTGCGGTCGTACTGGCCCTTGCTCATCTCCTTGGCCTTGTCGCGGGCCTTGTCGAGAGCGTCGTCGATCTTGTCGCCGTTCTCGGTGACCAAGGTGCTCGCGCGCTCCTTGATCTCCTTGGAGAGATCGTCGGCCGAGTCCTTGAACCGCTCGAAGGCGTCGTCGAACTTGCTCATGCTGAGGGGTCCTCCCGTGCGGGGTTGCCGGCGTCTGGGTCGTGTCGAATCTACGTCAGAATGGACGGCGTGGAGCCCTCCCGTACGTCCGACTCCGTCACACCGCCTGTCGTCGCCGTGGTCGGTCCGACGGCTGCCGGAAAGTCCGATCTCGCGGTCTCCCTGGCCCAGCGGCTCGGGGGTGAGATCGTCAACGTCGACGCGTACCAGGTCTACCGCGGCATGGACGTCGGGACGGCCAAGCTGCCGGTCGCTGAGCGCGGCGGCGTCCCGCACCACCTCCTCGACATCCTCGACGTGTCGGAGCCGGCGACGGTCGCGGAGTTCCAGCGCTGGGCGCGCACGGCGCTCGAGGAGGTACGCGGCCGCGGGGCCGTGCCCGTCCTGGTCGGCGGCTCGGCGCTGTACGTCCGCGCGGTGCTGGACGTGTTCGAGTTCCCGGGCACCGATCCGGCCGTCCGCGCCCGCCTGGAGGACGAGCTGCGCACCCAGGGCCCAGAAGAGATGCACCGCCGCCTGGCCGTGCTGGACCCGGGCGCTGCGGCAGGCATCCTGGTCTCGAACGGGCGGCGGATCGTGCGGGCGCTCGAGGTCGTGGAGATCACCGGACGGCCGTTCGCCTCCACACTGCCCGCCCACGTCGCCCACTACGACGACGTCCGGCTGCTCGGGCTCGACGTCCCGCGCGACGTCCTCGACGAGCGGATCTCGCGGCGTGTCGACCGCATGTGGGAGGCGGGCCTCGTCGACGAGGTGCGCCGGCTGGTCGGCAAGGGCCTGGCCGGCTCGCGTACGGCGAGCCGAGCGCTCGGGTACTCCCAGGTGCTCGCCTTCCTCGACGGCACGATGACCGAGGACGAGGCGCGCGAGGCGACCGTACGGGGGACGCGGAAGTTCGCGAGACGTCAGGACTCGTGGTTCCGCAAGGACCCGCGGATCGTGTGGCTGCCGTACGACGCCCCCGACCTCGTCGAGCGAGCCGTCGCCGTCGTGCGCGGCTAGCCCTCGACCCGTCGGCGCAGGCGACGCAGCGCGTACGCGTACCCGACCTGCAGGAACGGTGTCGCGACCCGCCACAGCAGGGGAGCGAGGCGACCTCCCGGAACCCGGACGACCTCGCTCCACGAGAACTCGGTGCCGGTCCCGGTCGTGGCCGGCGCGCAGACGAACGTCCCGGTCCCGGACACGACACGGCCGAGGTGGGCGACCTCGCAGCGGTGCGGCGGGTCCCAGACGGTGACCTGCATCGGATCGTCGAAACCGAGCGGCCCGAGGCCCGTGCGCGCGACGATGTGCACACCGTCCGTCCGGACCGTCGTCGCGGGGATCCACTCGCCCTGGCGCTCCCACGCGGTCACGTACTCCCAGACCGCCTCGACCGGCGCGCGTACGTGCATGGTCGCCGACAGGTGGCCGGTGCCGCTTGAACGGATCGACGGGCTCATGGTTGCGGCTCCGAGCGCCACCCGGCGTAGCCGAGCACGATCAGCCGCATCTGCCGGCGGGCCTCGGTCGCGATCTCGTCGAGCACCTCCGGCCGGTCCGGCGACTCGATCACCTGCTCGGCGGTGGAGACCATGATGTTCACGAAGAGCCGCGACGCCGTGCGGACGTCCGCGTCGTTCCACGTGTCCAGGTACGGGAAGCTCCGGAGCGCGACGGCCAGCTCGCTGACGTACTGGCGCAGCTCGTCGCGGATACGCGCCCGGACCGACGGGACACCACCGAAGCGCTCCCGGGCGATGAACGCGAAGTGCGAGCGGTGGAGCTGGACCTGCTCGACGATGATCGCGGCGGACGCGGTGATCACGTCCGCGTACGTCTCGGGGTCCTGCCGCGCCAGCTGCATCATGCCGCGGAGGGTCCCGAACGACTGGTCGACGAGCGCGAGGCCGAGCTCCTCCATGTCGGCGAAGTGGCGGTAGAACGCGGTCGGCACGACACCGGCCCGCCGGGCCACCTGGCGAAGGCTCACGCCGGCGAACCCGTGCTCGTCAGTGAGCTCGAGTGCGGCGTCGAGAAGGGCCTGCCTGGTGCGTTCCTTCTGCTCGTGGCGCGACAGGGCATCGTCTGAGTCGTGCACCGGGGAACCCTACCGCGGCGCACGGCGCCGCGACCGCGCAGAGGAGGACCCGCTCGTCCGCGAGGAGGAGGCGGTGGGTCCTGGAGGAGGATGCGCGCCGGACGGCCCAGGGCAGAGGCTGGCGGGTACGAGCGGGGCCGAACGTGCCCTGCGGGTGGAGGGTGAGCTGATGCCGCGTCGGTTGTGGGTGCTCGGGCTCGGGCTGGGGTTGGTGATGGCGATGCTGGGGGCCGGTTCAGCGTCGGCGGCGCCGAAGAAGCGTCCGGATCTGGTGGTGTCGGCGGTGTCGGTGTCGCCGGGCAAGGTGGTCGCCGGTGGCGTGCTGAAGGTCGGTGACACGACGCGTAACAAGGGCCGCAAGAAGGCGAAGCGGTCGGTGACGCGGTATGCGTTGTCGGCGAACAAGAAGTGGGACAAGCGGGATGTCGTCCTCGGGAGTCGTGCGGTCAAGGCGCTGCGGCCGGGCAAGAAGCACACGGTGAAGGCGCGCTCGGTGCGGGTGGCGGCGGCGACCAGGCCGGGTACGTACTGGCTCCTCGCCTGTGCGGATGCGAAGAAGAAGGTGCGCGAGTCCCACGAGCGCAACAACTGCCGGGTGGCCAAGAAGCGGGTGACCGTCACCAAGCGCATGCCTGCGGGGCCCCGGCTGCCGTGGGCGAACGACAAGCCCGGGCAGATGCGTCAGATCGACGTCGACGCCAAGATCACGATCAGCTGGAAGCGCTGGCACACCTGGTTCGACAGCGAGAACAACCTTGCTGACCACTCGAGTGCCACATTCGACGTGAGCAACGCCGGACAGCTGATCGTGTCGGGCGGGAAGCCGCTCTTCCTGAGGCTGTACACGTTCAAGAGCGGCACTGCCCGAGGAGTACGCACGTTCAACGAGCAGAGCTCCTGCGTCACGCGGTCCGGAGAGTTCCGCGCAGGTCCGGAGAGCATCGCCCGCGCTGACGGCAGCCCGGCTGCGCAGTGGCTCGTGAAGTTCCCCCACCCGGTCGACTCCAGCAGAGGCGTGATCGGTGGCGCGCTCCACGCGTTCCGTGGCCACGCTCCGCTCCACGTCGACTCGTGCGGCGACACCTCCGTCAGCGAGCTGACCCTCGAGGCCGAGGCGACGCACGACGGCGACGTCGTGGGGCTGGACTGGTCCGAGGACCTCACACGGGTCGCTTTCCACCACCGGAAAGACCTCGTCAACACCCAGACCCGCAAGCTGGGGTCGTCGGCCGACGTCAAGGTCGTGCTGACCCACCGGCGCTGAGGTCTGTCGGCGTGGGCGAAGGTCGTCACCCCTCTAGACTCGGGGGGTGACGACCTTCGCGTGGCTCAAGGGCCACGGCACCGAGAACGACTTCGTGATCCTGCCGGACCCCGACGGGACGATCCACGGTGCACTGGATCCCGCGTTCGTGGCCGCGCTGTGCGACCGCCGCCGCGGCATCGGCGCAGACGGCGTCCTGCGTGCCGTACGGGCAGCGCCGGGCGAGGGCGGCGAGTGGTTCATGGACTACCGCAACGCGGACGGCTCGATCGCGGAGATGTGCGGCAACGGCGTGCGGGTCTTCGCGCGCTACCTGGCCCTGGAAGGGCTCGTCGACTCGTCCGTCCCCGTGCCGGTGGTGACCCGGGACGGCGTCAAGGTCGTGACCTACGACGGGATCTCCATCGCCGTGGACATGGGCATCCCGCGCCTGCTGGGGGAGTCCAAGGTCGTCGCTGAGGGGACCGCCCGCGCCGCCCGCCACGTCGACGTCGGCAACCCGCACGCGGTCGCCTTCGTCGACGACCTCGGTGAGGCAGGGACCTTGCTGGTCGAGCCGGAGTACGACGCGGCGGTCTACCCCGAGGGCGTCAACATCGAGTTCGTGGCGCGGCAGGGCTCGCGTCATGTGGCGATGCGCGTGCACGAGCGGGGTGCGGGTGAGACCCGCTCCTGCGGCACGGGGGCGGTCGCCGTGGCTCTGGCGACGGCAGCCGCGGACGGTAACGATCCTGCTCGGGTCGGCGACGTGACCTACCGTGTCGACGTGCCGGGCGGCACGCTCCACGTGACCTGGCGCGCCGACGGACACGCCGTCCTCGCAGGACCGGCCGTCATAATTGCTCGCGGGGATCTGACATGGCTGGGATGATCGACGGCACCGCCGATGTTGCAAGGAACAGATGACTGCACAAGAACCGACCGCATTCGAGCCGCTCGACGCTATTGCCGCCGAGCCCGAGCTCACCCTGACCGAAGCCGCCGAGAACCATGACGGCGAGCAGCGCGACCTCGCCGACCGCAACTCGCTGCGGCGCGTGGCCGGGCTCTCGACCGAGCTCGAGGACATCAGCGAGGTCGAGTACCGGCAGCTGCGCCTCGAGCGTGTCGTCCTCGTGGGGGTCTGGACCGAGGGGTCGGCGGCGGACGCCGACAACTCGCTGGCCGAGCTGAAGCTCCTCGCGGAGACGGCCGGCTCCGAGGTCCTCGACGCCCTGATCCAGCGCCGCCAGCGGCCCGACCCCGCGACCTACGTCGGCCGGGGCAAGGTCGAGGAGCTCGCGGAGATCGTCCAAGCGACCGGCGCCGACACCGTGATCTGCGACGGCGAGCTCGCTCCGAGCCAGCTGCGCAACCTGGAGGACCGCACCAAGGTCAAGGTCGTCGACCGGACGGCCCTGATCCTCGACATCTTCGCCCAGCACGCCAAGTCCCGTGAGGGTCGCGCGCAGGTCGAGCTCGCACAGCTGCAGTACATGAAGCAGCGCCTGCGTGGCTGGGGTGGCAACCTGTCCCGCCAGGCCGGTGGACGTGTCGGTGGCGACGGCGGCGGCATCGGCTCCCGTGGACCCGGTGAGACCAAGATCGAGACCGACCGGCGTCGCATCAACGACCGCATCGCCAAGCTCCGTCGCGAGATGGGGGAGATGCGCAAGACCCGTGACACCAAGCGGGCCAACCGCAACCGCAACCAGGTGCCTGCCGTCGTGATCGCCGGCTACACCAACGCCGGCAAGTCCAGCCTCCTCAACCGGCTGACCCATGCGGGCGTGCTCGTCGAGGACGCGCTGTTCGCGACCCTCGACCCGACCACGCGGCGTACGGAGACCTCCGACGGACGCGAGTACACGCTGTCGGACACCGTCGGATTCGTCCGGCACCTCCCGCACCAGCTGGTCGAGGCGTTCCGCTCGACGCTGGAGGAGGTGTCCGACGCCGACCTCGTCCTGCACGTCGTCGACGGCTCGCACCCCGATCCTGAGGGGCAGATCAACGCGGTGCGCGAGGTGTTCGCCGAGATCGACGCCCTCGGCGTGCCCGAGATCATCGTCATCAACAAGGCGGACGCGGCCGACCCCCTGGTCCTGTCACGCCTGCTGGCGCGTGAGCCGCACGCCGTCGTGGTGTCGGCACGCACCGGCGAGGGCATCGACGAGCTGCTCAGCGCGATCGAGAGCGACCTGCCGACTCCTCAGGCGAAGGTCGACATCGTGCTTCCGTACGAGCGAGGCGACCTGCTCAACCAGATCCACCTTCACGGTGAGATCGACGCGCTCGAGCACACGCCGAACGGCACCCACGTGGTGGCGCGGGTGCACGAGGAGCTCGCCGGAGCGCTCGCCCAGTACGCCTGACGCGCGCATCCCTGACGCGCGCATTCCTGACGCGCGAGAACGGGCGCCGACTCACCCGCACGTGAGTCGGCGCCCGTTCGCGTCAGAGACTACTCACCTCCGGGAATCCCGGACTCCGGCGGGGTGCCGACGTCTCCGGTGAACTCCTCGATCGGTGCGTCGCCGACGTCGGTCTGGAGGACCGGCGTCTTGTCGGCCGTGGTGCCGTCGGCCTGGATCTCGACCAGCTTCAGGCCGCCGATGCCGGCGTGACGGTCCTCGGAGTAGCGGAACGGCACGTAGTTGGGCCCGCTCAGCTCGGAGCCGTCCTTCTCGAACGTCTCCACGATGGACTCGCGGCTCAGGTCGTCACCCGCACGGTTCATCGCGTCCACGAGCGTGAACGCCTGCGACATGCCGTACACCTTGTAGTTGGTCAGCGGCGAGCCGTCACCGTACTCGTCCCAGACCTTCTGCCAGAGCTTGGTCCACTCGTTGTCCGGCTCCGAGGCCTGCGGCATGTAGGTCGTCGTGTAGACGCCGGCCAGCGGGCTGGTGCCCTTGATCGCGCCCTGCGAGAACTCCTCGAGGAGCGACCCCACCAGACCGGAGTCCGACCCGACGTTGGTGTAGAACCAGGTCGGCTTGTAGTTCAGCTTCATCGACACCAGCTGGGAGAGCGCCGTGTACGAGGGCACGTTGAAGCCCACGACCACGTCCGCGCCGGACTTCTGGAGCTCGGCGATCTGCGGGCCGACGTCGGTGTTGCCCGGAACGTACTTCACCTCGGCGACGATCTGGTCCTCGACGAACTGCTTGAGGCCGCGGGTGCCGTCCTCGCCGAGCTCGTCGTCCTGACCGAAGACGCCGACCTTGGCGTCGGGCATGTTCTCGGCGATGTACTGACCGATGACCTTGCCCTCGGACTCGTAGTCGGGCTGCCAGCCGAACGTCATCGGCAGCTCCTCCGGGTCGTCCCACAGGAGCGAGCCGGACGAGACGGTGAGGTCCGGGACGCCCTCCGCGTTGAGGAAGTTCGTCACCGCCTGGTGGGTCGGGGTGCCGAGACCGGCGACGATCGCGAAGACCTCGTCCTTGAGGACGAGCTCGTTGACGACCTCGGACGTCTTGGCCGGGTTGTAGCCGTCGTCCTTCGCGATGAACTCGATGTCGCGGCCGCCGACACCACCGTTGGCGTTCACGAAGTCGTAGTACGCCTTGTGGCCGAGCGGGATCTCGCTGTAGCCGGGCGCTGCGACACCCGTGAGCGGGAAGTGACCGCCGATCTTGATCGAGTCCTCGGTGAGACCCGGATCGTTCGAGTCGCCGTCGTCACCGCCGCCGCCGCACGCGGCGACGACCAGTGCGGAGGCAGCCAGCGCGGCCCCGAGTACGAGCCGGCGACTCCTGCGCGTCGGCCTGGTCTGATGAGCCATGGATCTCATCCCTTCTGGGTGGGTGTTGCAGGGTGGAGACGGCGCAGGCGAGCACGCCGCCAAGCCGTCGTGACGGTCCCCATGACTCCTCCGGGTGCAAGGAGCATGACGAGGACGAGGACGATGCCGTAGATCAGCGGGGACATCTGTGCGGCCTGGGTGTCCGAGAGGCCGGACCCGGTCGACAGGGAGGTCACCCACGGCGGCAGGAAGACCAGGACCGCGGCGCCGATGAACGCTCCGGTGATGCTGCCGAGACCGCCGATCACCGCGGCGGTGAGCAGCGAGAGCGAGAGCACGATCGTGAAGGCGCTCGGGGCGGCCAGCCGTACGACGACCGCCATCACCGCGCCGGCCAGTCCGGCGTACGCGGCGCTGATGACGAACGCCTGGACGCGGGTACGGCCGAGGTTGATGCCGGCGATCTCCGCGGCCACCTCCTGGTCGCGGACGGCACGCCAGTGACGCCCGATCTTGGACCTGCGGAGGTTGAGGGCGAAGAAGAGGGCGACGATCAGGCAGAACAGGCCGAGGTAGGCGACGTACTTCGACGACGTCGCGAACTCGCCGGAGACCGCGTCGATGAACGACACGAACCACTCGGGCGGCCGCGGCGATGCGACGGTCAGCCCGACCTCGCCGTTGAAGGTCCCCTTGAAGTAGAGCGCGACGCTCGGGAGCGCGACCGCCAGGGCGAGCGTGGCACCGGCGAGGTACGGCCCGTGCAGCCGTGCTGCACCGATGCCGACGACGAACCCGACCACCGACGTCACGACCACGGCTGCCAGCGCGACGACCGGGAACGGCAGCGGCGTCTCGGTGTCGAGCATCAGCGCGGTGGTGTAGGCACCGACGGCCATGAGGGCGCCGTGGCCCAGCGAGATCTGGCCGTTCAGCCCGGTGAGGGCGGTGAGGCCGATCGCGGCGATCGCGTAGTACGTGAGCGAGGACAGCTGCGTGTTGGTGTAGCGGTCGGTGGACTCCAGCAGGAGCACACCGAGGACGAGGACCGCGAGGCTGATGAGCAGGTTGCGGGTGAGGTTGAGGTCGAGCAGGCGCTTCGTCGTGGTGTTGTCGGTCGACATCAGACCCTCCTTGTCTTGGCGCTGGAGAAGAGACCGCCCGGCTTGAGGAGCAGGACGACCATCAGGAGGACGAAGGCGGCCAGGGTGACGAGGCCGGAGGCGACGTACCCGGAGACCAGGGAGTTGACGAGACCGAGGAGGACACCGCCGACGACGGCACCGACGGGACTGTCGAGCCCGCCGATGACCGCGGCGATGAACCCGAAGACGATGAGCGTCTCCATGTAGCTCGGGTAGATGAACTGCCCGCTCGCGACCAGGATGCCCGCCACGGCGCCGACCAGGCCGGCGAGCGCCCACCCGAACGTGAGCAGGTGGGAGACCTTGACGCCGAGGATGCGCGACACCTCGCCGTCGAAGGCCGCGGCACGCATCGTGAGGCCGAGCTGCGTCTTCTGGAAGAGGAGCGTGAGGCCGACGACGACCACTCCGACCGTGCAGAGGATGAAGATGCTCGTCGGGGTGAGAGCAAGGTTCGTGTCGCCGACCTGGAACCCGTTGACCCCGACGGGGGAGGGGAAGGACTGGTAGTCGGACCCGAAGAGGATCGCGGCCAGCGCCTGGATCGCCACGTACAGGCCGAGCGTCGCGATGACGATGTTGAGCTCCATGCCGCCCTCGAGCGGCCGGATGACGACACGCTCGAGGAGGGCGCCGATGAGGAAGCCAGCCGCGAGGGCGGCGGCGAACGCCGCCCAGTACGGGAAGTCGCGGTTGAGCAGTGTCAGAGCGATGTAGGTCGTGAACATCGCCTGCGAGCCCTGCGCGAAGTTGATGATCCGGGTCGACCGGAAGATCAGCACGAGCGCGAGCGCGAAGGCAGCGATCACGATGCCCTGGGTGAGTCCGTTGAGCAGGATGTTGACGAGCTTCTGGATGTCGCCGTTCATGGTGTCCTCCTCAGAACCCGAGGTACGAGTGGCGCAGGGTGGCGTCGTTGCGCAGGACCTCGGCCGACTCGGTCACGACGACCTTGCCGAGGTTCAGGACGACACCGGTGTGCGCGATGGACAGGGCGCTGCGCGCGTTCTGCTCGACGAGGAGCACGGTGAGCCCCGAGTCTGCGACCAGCGTGCGGAGAAGGTCGAAGATCTGCGCGACGATGCGGGGCGCGAGGCCGAGCGACGGCTCGTCGAGCAGCAGCAGGGTCGGTCGCGACAGGAGAGCGCGCGCGATCACGAGCATCTGACGCTCGCCGCCCGACAACGTGTGCGCCTGGGCGTTGCGGCGGTCGCCGAGGACGGGGAACAGGCGGTACGCGTCGTCGAGCGTACGGACGGGGGCCGGCGCGTCGCTCGGACGCTTGGCGGCGCCCCGTGCGCCGAGGCGGAGGTTCTCCTCGACGGTGAGCTCGGCGATCACGCCACGGCCTTCGGGGACGTGCGCCATCCCGCGGTGCACCATCGACTCGACGGGAGCGCCGGTGATGTCGGTGCCGTCGAGCGTGACCGTGCCGCTCGCCGGACGGACGAGACCGGACACGGTCCGCAGCAACGAGGTCTTGCCGGCGCCGTTCGCGCCCAGGACGGCCGTGATCCGGCCGGTCTCGACCGTCAGGTCGACGGAGTCGAGGGCACGGACCGGCCCGTACGTGGTGGTGAGGTTGCTCAGGGTGAGCACGGTCAGCCCTCCTTGGCGGAGGTGGCGGCGG